>Ga0116156_10004800_pt1 | contig 11378 bp, 14 predicted proteins | sample AD_UKC045_MetaG_FD_89891 | JGI IMG/M metagenome (GOLD analysis project Ga0116156, IMG submission 89891) | Active sludge microbial communities of municipal wastewater-treating anaerobic digesters from USA - AD_UKC045_MetaG | ecosystem: Engineered > Bioreactor > Anaerobic > Digestate | place: USA... | reverse complement strand
CACCAACTTCAGAATTTAAATAATTTGTAATTATTAAATTATAATGATATAAAGCATTATCAATTTGCTTTAATGTAGCAGAGCTTTTGCAATCCAATAATAAGCATTAGGAACAAGAGAACTGGTAGGATAAGTTGCAATAAATTCTTTAAATGATGTCCGTGCTTCTTCATATTTATTTATATTAAAATAAATCTCTCCTTTCTTAAACAAGATTTTATCACCAAATTCAGTACTTGGATTATTTTGCGAAAAACGATTGATTGTTGATATTGCCTTCTCCGGTTGTTCTAATGCAATATAACAATATTGTAATCCGTTAATAGCGTCAAAAACATATGGTGTTTTTGAATAATTATTTAACAACCTATTATAATATACAATAGAACTATCGTAATTACCTAAATTATAATAACTATCCCCTAAAGAATACAATGCTACAGGTACAACAGTTGATTTAGGATAATTCTCTAAAACCTCTTTATAATTATTTATTGCGTCTTCTAACATACCATGTTGAAAATAGATCCAACCAATTAAATACTGAGCATCATCACTAAAAGATGAATTTGGAAATCGAGACTGCATGGTGCTAAGCTTTTCAATTGCTTCTTTCCATTTCTTTGCCTTAAATAATGATTGTCCATATTGATAATATGCAAAATCCGAAATTTTTGCATTTTTATATTTTGTAAATATTTCATTATAAATTAATGAAGCTTTATCAAAGTTTTTAGTTCCAAAATAGCTATCGGCAAGTCGTAATTTACAATCAATTACTTCTTCATCTTTTGGATATCTGTTAATATATTCATTAAAATAAAATGATGAATTTGCAAAATCTTTCATATTAAAATAAGAATATGCTTTTCCGTAAATAGTCTGTTTTTCAATTAACGGATCAGCTCCCTCTATATTACTATAAAATTTAATCGCACTGGAATATTTCCCATCAGCAAAATAACACTCACCAAGTAAAAAGTTTACCTTATCTCTTTCAAATTTTGGATATCTAATACTTAAATCTGTTAGATTCATTAAAGCATTTTCATAATTCTTTAAATTAAAATTTGCTACACCCAAACCTAAAATCGCACGATTTCTTAAGTTATCGTTTAACTTTGGAATACTCATTGCGTCTGTAAAGTAATCAATTGCCTTGTTGTTGTTTTTATGAGTTAAGAAAATATCACCTAAAAAAATTAGCGACTTGGCTTTTATTATATTATCTGTATTCTGAATAGATTGTTGTAAAAATTTCTCTGCTTTTGCAAATTCACCCTTATTGTAATATATTACACCTGAATAAAACCTGGCAGCAGGTGATTTTTCAGCACGCGGATATTTTGTTAAAAAACGATCAAAAATGTTTAATGCCAACGCCTCATCATTTTGATATCTTTTACATTCACCACTCCAAAAAAATGAATTAATTGCAACGGTATCTGAACCTATTTGCGACAGTCTATTAAATAGCTTATAAGCTTCGTCAAAATTTTGCATTTGAAACAACACATGTGCTAAACCATAATTAACTTTATCGCTTTTTTCGTTAAAATCCTCATCATTTAATATTTTATTAAATTCATCGGCAGCGTTTTTGTAATCCTTAAGTCTAAAGTGAGAATTTGCAAGCAAATATTTTGCTTCCAACTTATAATTATTTGGAAGTTTATCGATTATTGGGTCAGACAATTCTAAAACAGCAGAATTATATTCGTTTAATTTGAAATAACAAACACCTATTCTATACTGAGCATAAGGTATTAAATTACTGGACTTATAATATGCCAATAATTCGTCGTAATAAGTAACCGCATTAGTATAGTCACCATTCTCTTCATACAAATTAGCTAAGGTATAAATAGAGAAATCAATATATTTATTGTTCTTACCAACAGAAATTGCCTCATTTAAAAATTCTTCGGCATCAGAAAACTTGTTCTCAGCAAAATAGGCTTTTCCAATCCAATACAGTGCCGATCCTTGATACTCGCTTTCCGGATACTTTTGTAAAAGCGCTTTAAAATTTTCTCTTGCTCTAAAAAAATTATTTTGACCGTAATACAAAGTCCCCAATCGGTAATAAGCCATTTCACAAAGCTCGGAATTATTAAATTTATTAATAAAATTTTCAAATATCGCTAAAGCACCGCTTACTTCATTTAATCCGACTAAACATTCTCCTGCATAAAAATAAGCCGAAGCTTTTGTAAAATTGTCATTTCCGGGGTTTTCATAAATGCTTAATAATTCCTCGTAAGCACGACCAAAGTGCCCAGCTAAAAATCTGTCTCTTGAATTAATAAAATCATTATACCCTTGTTCGGCATTTACCGAAACTGTGATATAAAAAAGAATAAGGCAAAAAAACCAAGTTATATTTTTCATTTTATATAAAAATTAAATAATAAATAATTAAACTATAAAAAATACTTAAAAATCCGGCAAATAAATTAACAATATCGTTAGTAATTAACTTATATCCCTTAGTAATTATAGAGGGTTTTCCGCAGTGATCTCTACGCTCGGTACTTTTATTACATATCGAACAGTTATATCCACCTTGAATTGTTGCACCTAATATACTATCAGAAATATTTCCTAAAAACGAACTTATTAATATAATTAAAAAAAAGTAAAACAAATTATATGATGTAAAACTAAAAGAGACTAAAGTAATTACAATACTACCGGTTATTCCTCCTATAGTGCCAATAAATGAAATTCCACCGCTCATTCCGGGTGGAATTAATTTAAAATTTATTACATTATAAGTATTTGTTTTTATAAAAGTTCCTATTTCTGTTGACCATGTATCTGAACATACAGTAGCTAAAAAAACTATATACATCAAAAAAAATAATTCATCAGGTTTAACTGTATTTAGCATTAGCAGAATACCGGGAATTCCCCCGTTAGCAAATACCTGCTTATAATCTCTTACCCCTGTTTTTTCATAGTATAATTCCGCCTTTTCTTTATTATTGCTTTTCATTTTTGATAAGAGGCTTGACAAAACAAAAAAAGTTAAAATTGGAACCGTCCATTTTATTCCACCTAACCCAAATATTATATTTGCAAGCAAAAACGTTGCAACTCCGCCGCTAATTGTTAAAAATCTAGCTTTAATCGAAAGTAAAACCACAATAGTTGATAAAACTATACCTATTAACATATAATCTATTAAGAGTGTGTTTACCGGATTAATTAGCAAAAATAAAAAATAAGCCGCATAAAGCGGAATAAAAAAATTATCATAACCTTTACCAGATATTGCTTCAATAAGTGTTAGTTGAAGTGATAAAACAAATGCAACCACAACGTTTAAAGTTAAATCATAAGTTAGAACAGAGAAAATATGAGTATAAACCGGAACTAACAATAATAACAAAAATGTCGAAATAAAAAATGAAAAACTTCCGATAAAAGACTTCTTATCACCACTAATATTGTAATTATTTGTAGATAAAGAACTTCCCAAAATTGCAGCAGCACTATCCGAAATAGTTAAAATAAAAATTGATATTCCAACTATCTCTCTATATATATTACCAAAAAAAATTAGTAATATTGTATAAGCAAAAGAAAAAGAAATCATGCCGTTTGTAATTTCCAAATACTTCACTTTTTTGTGTTTTATTATTAGGAGCAAAAGAGTAATAAAAAATGAAATAATAACAAGAATATATTCATTTTTAACAACCGATAATGCCAAGATAGATATTAAGCCGGCAACAATATGGAGAAATTTACGAAAAATTTCTGCCTGAATTTTTGTTTTATTTATAACAATGTTAATAAATAGAAGCCCACCGATTAATACAATAATTGAACTGACTATAAATAAAACTTCGTAACTCAATAATGTCCTATTTTTTTAAATCACAACATTAAATATAATTATTATTTTACAAAAATTAAAGATAAGCTTACCCCATTAATTAATATTATTGGTGATTGCCTATTGCATTTAAAGTAAAAGATATTTAAGTTTGTATAAACCATTAAATTACAGGAGCTTAAATGAAAAGATCTATTACTATTTTGTTCGTATTATTAATTGTTTCCGGTTTATCGTTCGGTCAATCTTTTAAAATTGGAATTGGTGGTGGCTTGGCAATTGTCAACGGACCAGATGATTTAACTAACGATATTACTAAAGGAGGTTGAGGCTTTAGTTCAGAGTATCAAGTAGGATTAAAAGGAAAATTTGGGTTGCCATTGCTTCCTATTAAAATAATTGGTGAAGTTAATTACACATTACTTAACGGTGAAGAAGATTATAAGATGCTATATATGGGAGAATCGTTTGATGTAAAATCCGAAACAGAAGCATCAATCCTTTCCTTTGGTGTAGGTGCTGAATATAATCTAATACCAGGTCCAATAAGTCCTTATGTAAATGCAACAATTAACTTTAATTCCATCAGTGACTTAAAAGTTAAATCAACTGTTAAGTATAACGGAGTTTCATACGGAACCGAAGAAGAAACTTACGGTGAAAAAGTTAGCAGAACCGGAATAGGAATAGGCGCAGGCGTAACTATCTCTATATTACCTATTGTTGATATCGATGTATCTGCAAAATACAATATTGTAAATCTATTAGGCAAAGAAGATAAAGAAGACACTATTAGCACTACTTCAATAATGGCAACAGTATTTATTGGATTTTAGTATAAATAATATGCTGTTATTTTTAAGCCCGAAAATTTTCGGGCTTTTTTATTTATTTAAATAATAAAATTATTCGGTTATTAACTTTCTTTTAATATTTAATACTTAATATTCTATTATATTAATAATACCTTTACATTATCTTAATATTATTATTAATAAATCAATCTTTTAAACAAAAAAACCCATCTTATAAGATGGGCTTTTTTAATAAAAAAAATAAATACTTATTTTAGACCTTTCATTTCAATTTCTGCTCTATCTCTATACCCTTTATTTTTAGCAGATTTATCGTTTATACATTTATTAAAATTCTGCAAAGCCAAATCATTTTTACCCATTTTTTTATAAGTAGAACCTAAAGTATAATAAATAGCACCTTCAGGAAGATTTTTTCTTACCGTTAATGCTTTACCCGCATATTCTACGGATTCATTATATTTTCCTGCTTCACCATAAGAATCAGCCAATCCTAATAAAGCAGATTCGTTATTAGGTTGTGATTTAATTACTTCTTGAAAGTTTTTAATAGCTTCATTATAGTTTTTATTTGCTAAAGCTGTTTGACCTGCTTGTAATAAAACTGCATCTATATTAGATTCGGCTGCTTTTTTTACTTGTAAATTTTTTGTATTCTCTTTAGCTTTAACAAAATAATCTTGAGCTTTTTCAAACTGTTTTAAAGTAAAACAAGCTTGTCCGGCATAAAATAAAGCTTGGTCAAATTTTGGTTGGCTTTTTAAAGCAGTTTCAAACGAAACTAATGCTGCTTCGGTATTTTTTTCTTTAAGCTGTGAAACTCCTTTTTGGAAATGAATTAGATACGAATTCTCAAGTTTTAATGCTTCGTCAAACTTATCTACTGAACCCTTAAAGTTGCCCTGTTTTCTTAACTCCAAACCTTCATTATAAAGTTTTTTTGTATCATCTTTTAGGTCAACACTTTGTGCAAACATGAAAAATGGAAATAAATATACCATTATTAAGATAAGTTTCTTCATTCATAACCTCGTAATTATTCTAAATAAATGATTGTGCGGAAGACGGGACTCGAACCCGTACGCCCAATGGGCACTACCCCCTCAAGATAGCGTGTATACCAATTTCACCACTTCCGCTAATTTTTTTAACTGAAAAAATTTCAGATTAGCAAATTTAATAAAATTTTTACAACTTATCCAAAAAAATGGTTTCAAAAAAAAATTTTTTTTATTTTTTTTCTTTAATTCTATCTTTTATTTCTCTTTTTAGTCGAAAATCAAAAATTACAAACTTCATAATTTGTTCTTTTGTTAGAATATCATCTAGAGTATTAATAAAACTTTTCCTTTCATCTAACATTTTATTTTCTATTTCCATCAGTCTTTCAATGCTATGTTTGTAAAACTTATCTAAGTCCTCCCCCTTTTCTTTGTTTAACTTTGCTTCAATTTCATCTATCAAAGCATCTCTTTGAGTTGCAAGTTTCATAAAACGGTTCATTGACTCATTACGTCTAGCAAAAAATTTGATCGAAGTGTTTTCATCCATATCTAATATTTCGATTAATTTTGCCTTCTCAAATTGTTGAAGCTTCTTAAAAGGTATTGGAGGAGGAGGATCATCATCTCTCCTTGGTTGTGCTTCTAATATCAGACTACTATATATAATTATAAGTAGCACAAAATAAGTAATTTTATTCATTTTATCTCCTTTATAAGTTTTTAAATATACTTTTAAGCATTTCTTCGTCTGCACATTCATATAATAATACATCATCAACACCGGGAATATAATTATCACTTAATGCAAATTTGTTTTCTTCGGCAATGGCAACTAATTCGTCATCCTTAATTCTTTCTTCAGGCTTATAAGTTATATTGGATTTATGTATTTTAGTCTCAACCAAATCAGTCATGGTCGAACTTTTCACAATATCTTCTTCCTTCAGCTGATTTAATATTGCCTTGTCATTATTATTAAAAGTAATTATTTGATTATTAGTCTGTCTTTCAAAACCTATACTACTATAAATAAAAATTGAAAATAAAACAAATAAACTTATATATAAAACATAACTGATTTTATTTAGTCTAATTAAGTTATTAGTTTTATTCACTTTATTATTTACTTTTACTATCAGACTACTTTTATAATCATCGTTCAGTTTAATCCCTGTAGCATCTAACTTTCGAAGCGAATTAACCGTCCTAAAAATTTCATCTTTTGAGTAACCTAATTTAATTAGAGTTTCCAACTCTTTTTCAAAATCAGAGTTATCTATTAAACTAAGTTTTTGCAATATTTCTTCATTTATCTTCATTTTACACGCTCAATCACTTTATTTAATGCATGAAAATAGTTCGCTTTTAATGTACCGACTTTATTACCTGTTATCTCTGCAATTTCTTCATAACTTAAACCGTCATAATGTCTTAAAACAAAAACTTGTCTTTGTTTAACAGGTAAAGTTTGCAAAGCCTTGTCAATTTGTTTTATTTTTTCTCTATTTTCCATATCTTCAATTAAATTATCTTCAAAGTTTCCGCAATCACCAATATCTTCAAAATTATCAAAAGAAAAAAATCTTTGAATACTCTTTTTTCTTAGCAAATTTAAGCATCTTGTAGTTGTAATTTTATATATCCACGTGTATAAATTTGATTCAAAATTAAAAGTATAAAGTTTATTATACAAAACTATTAACACTTCTTGTGTAATTTCATCAGAATCAGAATGATCTCCTAACATTCTTCTTGCATGCCAATATATTCTTTCAATATATTTTTTGGCTAACAGATTAAATGCAGTATGTTCACCTTTTTTAGCTCTTTCTATTAAATCTTTTTCTTCGTTCAAAGTCTCTGTTTTATAAGTTTAGACAACTATTTAGTCTGCATGGTTTAATTTGCAGGTTTTTAAACCTAAGCAAGTATATTTAAGTCCAACATACACAATTTAACAAAACGAGGTATAAAATGTTACAAAAAATGATCCGAACTAGTTTTTTTTTATTTTTTGCAATAGTTCTAACTGCACAACCGAGTCTCGATTCAGATAATTTTGAAAAGAAGCGTCAGGATTTAAGCATTCATCAGAAACTTCAATTGACCGAAAGCCAAAGAGATGAAATTGGTAAAATAAAAGAAGAGACACAAAGTAAGGTTATTGATATGGAATATGAACTTAAAAAAACAAAATTATCTTTACGTAAAATGATAAAACAAGATAATTTTGAAGAAGCTAAAAAAAATTATAATAAAACTTTAGAAATTGAAAAACAAATTAAAGAACTTAAATTTAATGAGAGTTTGAAAATTTATGGTTTGCTTGATAGTAAACAAAAAGAATTATTTATTGAATTTATTATTAATAGACACCAAAAGAAACTACCTTTTGATAAGCATATAATGTAATTATTTATAAATATACCCCGAACTAAAAAATATTCGGGGTTTTTTAATATTTACAATTTTTTACATTTCAATACCAAAACAATTTTTATATTTAACTTTATTCAATAATTTTTTTGGTATAATATGGATATGAATTTAAAAGGCACTTTCCTGCAAAAATGGGCTAATTATTTTGGTGATGTTGAATTGCCCATTATTTTTTATTATAGTGATACTGCAAATAATTGTGAAATTGTTCCAAAAGCAGAAAGTTGGAAATGTTTAATTGGAGAATTAACAAAAGTAAGAAACGGTAAATCGTTAGCTTTTTCAAAAGAATCTATTGGCTGTATGGGTGGCAAAAAATATTCCGGATTTCAAGATAACTTAAGACCGAATTTTGAATATTTTCTTTCATGCGGTAATGAGACTGTTAAAGGAGAGAAATATTTAAAATCACCGGAACTTGTTAAACAGTTTTTGGCAAAAGCTCCATTTAAGCGAACAGATAAACAATTCATTATATTTAAACGCTGGGATCTAATGGTTGAAATGGACTTCCCGGAAATTGTAATTTTTTACGCTAATCCCGATGTGCTTTCGGGCTTGTTTACAATTTCGGGCTTTGATAGAGATTTTGAAGAAGGCACGATAACTCCGTTTGGTGCCGGTTGTTCTTCTTTAATACAATATCCTTTGAGTGAATCAAATAAAGATAAGCCACGAGCTGTAATAGGTTTGTTTGATGTTACTGCTAGACCCTATGTGCAAAAAGATATTCTGACTTTTGCTATTCCTTTTAAAAGATTTGTTGAACTAATAAACTTCTTTGATGAAAGTTTTTTAACTACCGAAGCTTGGAGTAAAATAAAAAAAAGAATAAACATTAATAAAAGTAATACTTTATAAATCTCCTAATATTGGACGTACGGTAATTTCTTCGGGAATTGCCGTACTACTGTTCAAATAAAGATTACAAATCATTTCTGCAAGATCTTTTGGATTCATCATCCTTTCCGAAAATTTATCTAAATTTTCTTTACTCCAAATTGGAGTAGCCGTTGCACCAGGTAAAATATTTGTTACAGAAATATTGTGTTCTCTAACTTCTTCTCTAACAACATTTGAAAATGCTAACAAACCTGATTTACTGGCAGCATAAATGCTACTATTAGTAAAGATTTTTGTAGCTGCAACCGATAAAATATTAAATATTTTTCCTTTCTTAACGCTAATAAAATGTGGTATTAAAATATTCGTTAAATAAATAGTACCTAATAAATTTGTATTAATAATTAAATCAATTTCTTCTCTGTTATTATGCGTAAAGGATTTAAATGAAGTAACCCCCGCATTGTTTATTATTCCATCAAAAATAAAATTTTGTGAATATTTTTTATATATTGATTTAATCTCATCATAATTTGTAACATCACATTTTTCAATAAAAACATTGTTTTTTGGTAAATCTTTTTTTAACAATGCTAATTTTTGATTATTACGAGAAGTGGCTAAAATTGAAAAACCTTTTTCGGCAAATAATTTTGAGATATTATAACCAATACCGGAACTGCATCCTGTAATCCAAATTAAATTTTCCATATTAAATTTTCTTAAATTGAACTAAAGTTAAAAATTCCATCCTTGTTTTAGTAGTATCTTTAAAAATTCCAAGCATTGCACTTGTTGTGGTAACAGAATTTTGTTTTTCTACACCACGCATCATCATACACATATGATACCCCTCAGCTACAACAGCTACACCTCTCGGCTGCAAGTATTTTTCTAAGGTTTCGGCAACTTGTTGAGTTAGTCTTTCTTGAACTTGTAACCTTCTTGCATAAACATCTATTATTCTGGGTATCTTACTCAATCCTATAATTTTGCCGTTGGGTATATAAGCTACGTGCATTTTGCCAAAAAAAGGTAACATATGATGTTCGCACATACTATAAAAATCTATGTCTTTTACAATTACCATTTCATCATATTTTTCTTCAAATACGGCACCATTTATTAATGTTTCTATATCTGTTCTATACCCTGATGTAAGATATTCGTAAGCCTTTGCTACTCTGTTTGGAGTTTTAACCAAACCTTCTCGTTTCGGATCTTCTCCAACTTCGGTTAAAAGTGTAAGCACACTTTCTTCCATTTTGTTAATATCAAGCATTATTCACCTCTATATTCAAAATAATTGTTTTCTGTCTCATATAATTTAACCGAAAACAACTTCCCTTCATCAATTTTTTTAACTAACAAATTCCAAATTACTAATGTTAAGTTTTCGGATGTAGGAATAATTCCTTTTAAAAAAGGGACTTCATAATTTAAGTGTTTATGATCTAAAAAAACAATAACATTTTCTCTGATAATTTTTTTAAGTTTTTTAAGATCAATTAAATAACCGGTAGCGGGGTTTATTTCCCCGCATACGGTAACTTCTAAAACATAATTATGACCGTGACCAAATTCATTATTGCATTTATCGTATATTTTTTCGTTCTCGGCATCCGAAAAATTCGGATTAAATAATCGATGAGCCGCAGAAAATAATTCACGCCTTGTTACATAAATCATTACGCCTCTACAAGCTTTAATAATTCAGTTACATGACCCGGTACTTTTACCTTGTTAAAAACTTTGGTTATAATACCTTTTTCATCTATCACAAAAGTACTCCTTTCAATACCCATATATTTTTTGCCGCACATATTCTTTTCTTTCCATACGCCATAGTCATTTACTAAGTTTTTTTCACTATCACTTAATAAAGTAAAAGGCAATTCATATTTAGTTATAAATTTTTGATGAGAAGAAATTGAATCTACACTTACCCCTAATACAACAGTATTATTGTTCTCAAATTGACTAATAGCATCTCTAAAATCACAAGCCTCTTTGGTACACCCTGAAGTATTATCTTTTGGATAAAAATATAATACAACTTTTTTACCGACAAAATCCGATAATTTAACCGTATTTCCATTTTGGTCATTTACACTAAATTCTGGAGCTTTATCACCCGGTTTTAACATAATAACTCACATCCTAATTTAATTTTTGTAATATTTCTTGTATTTTTTCGTAACTGGGCTCTTCGCCGGGATTATCTAATATTTCAATATAACGTATTACACCTTCTTTATCTACCACAAATGCCGATCTTTTAGCAACGCCTAAATAATCGAATTTACCGGGTACAAAAACATCATGTACAGCACCATAAGCATTAACGGTAGTTTTATTAAAATCACTTAGTAATGGAAAATCGAATTTAAACTTATCTGCCCAAAGTTTTTGAGCGAAAGGACTATCTACACT
>Ga0116156_10004796_pt1 | contig 11380 bp, 9 predicted proteins | sample AD_UKC045_MetaG_FD_89891 | JGI IMG/M metagenome (GOLD analysis project Ga0116156, IMG submission 89891) | Active sludge microbial communities of municipal wastewater-treating anaerobic digesters from USA - AD_UKC045_MetaG | ecosystem: Engineered > Bioreactor > Anaerobic > Digestate | place: USA... | reverse complement strand
TAAGAAATATGGGTATGAATATTGTGAGCGTGGATGACATCAGGACCAAACTCAGTAATTTTTTTATTTAAAATTTTTAACACCGCTGGATTGCAAACTCCGCGCCAGCCCCGCCAGCGCAGATTGTAACGGCTAAAAATAAAAAAAACATCAACACCGTCAACCCGTCTAAAGCCGGCTTTAGATTTATCTTGGCAGGTTGAAAAAACCAAAACCTGATGACCGGTCTGAATCATTTTCTTGGCCAAGCGCCAAGCCATGATTTCTGCTCCACCGGCGGCAAACGGCGGAAATACATCACTTAATATTAATATTTTCATAATAGTCTATCAATTGGGAATTGGTTAACAATAAAACATCTTCCGAGACGCTAACCATTTTTAAAAATTTTTCTAATTTGCCCCATAAACCATATTTTTCTATTTCCCAAGAATGACCCCAAAGATGAAAAACACCACCTTTTCTCTGGACTAATCTAAAATAATCTCGAGCAAAAGAATTCCAATTAAACAAAGACCGAGCGGAAATATGATATTTCCTAATAACTGGCCAATAATAAAATAGCGGCTCTAACAAAAATTTAGACCAATGCAGGCGCTGAGCTGAACGCCGTCGAAAAGGAAAAGGATAAACCTGCAAACTGACCGGCAGAGCAAACCGATCATAATCATCTTTAATAATATCTACGGTTCTCGCGCCAAAAAAACCGGCCGCTTGGACTAATGCCTTAATCTGTAAATCATACTGACCCTTGGGATAGGAAAACATTTTTACCGGTTGACCAATTAAATTGGTCAGCCATTCTTTTGACTCAGTTATTTCTCTTGTAGCCGCCCCTTTGTCGGTCTCCAGCAGAAAAGTATGGTTGACAGTATGAGCGCCGATTTCATGTCGCAATGATATTTTTTTTATCTCCTGATCACTCAACCTGCCATCAAAAAATTTAGGCACATAAAAAGTACCTTTTATACCATACCGATCCAACAAATCAGCCAGCCGCAAATCCAACTGATGGCCGTCATCCCAGCTGGTAGTAAAAATTATTTTTTTATTAGAATCAGCCACTATCTTTTTTGATTATAATCAGCCAGCCGATGGCGAATTGACGATTGGCATGGCCGGTGTCACGATTATCCAGCCAGACCATAAAATTGGAGTAAATTTTTAAAATAGGATTCAATAATCGCGCCCAAAACTTGTTATGAAGATTAAATCGATCAATTAAGTATCGAACATTAGTTTGGGCGCGAGCGGAAAAAAAACCGCCGCGCTGTTCTGTGAGCTCAATTTTAAACCCCGCTTCTTCAAAAAGACGAACTAAAGCATAATGGGTAAAACGCCAAAAATTATTCGGCTCATCATACAAATGGTTTAAAAATGTCGTAGTAACCAAGGCATAACCACCCGGCTTTAACACGCGAAAAAATTCCCTTGACGCCTTGAAAATATCAAACACATTGCCTAACACTTCAGTGCAAACAATGGAATCAAATGACGAGTCCTCAAAGGGCAAATCACTGGCGCTGCCGACAACATCAATATTATCATTTTTTTCCACATCCATTTTTACATAACTTTCACAACTAAAAAATTGCCGATAACGGCTGCGGCCGCCGGCGCCAATGTCCAATGCCTTACCAGAAACAAACCGGCTATGTTTTTTGACTTGCCGACGGAGCAAAATCCTGTCCACTTGATAAATATAATCGGTGCCCTGATTAATTTTTCTTTTCAAATTATTTTTATGGAAAATAAAAGTATGTTTTATTTTAGACAAATACAACTTCGGTTTTTTAAAAAATCTTCGCCAGAGCTTTAATTGAAATAAATCTTTAAACTCAAAATCATGAATAATCTGGGCATGGTGCCAGAAAACGGGAATCAATTCTTGATGATAAAATTTTAAAAATTCATCATAACTCACTTTTTCACCCAGCCAAACATTCTTGCCGCGATTACGAAGAATGAGACGGCTCCAATCCATATTGTTGGATACCAATCCCCGCCCCAAAGCGTACTGCCAAATGCCAGAACCAGGCAGGGGCGTTAAAACTTGCATTTCTACCGAAGGCATATGATTACGCTTAATAAAATCTAACGTCATTTTCATTTCCTCCATAGTTTCATCGGGCGAGCCGAAAATAAACGAGCCATAAACATGAATCCCGTATTGCCGCAATAAGTCATAAGCCCGCTGATTAGTCGCCACCGAACAATTATCATTTTTGAGATATTTCAATATTCTATCCGAGCCGGATTCAAAACCAATAAAGACTAACTTGACATTCATCTCTTTGAGTAATTGGCAAACTTCATTGGTAATGTGATCAGCTCTGGTATAACAGAAAAAGGCGGTTTTTTTATTCAGACCCCGAACAATAATTTCCTGGGCGATTTTCTTAAAACGATTGATATTGGCCAAAAAATGGTCGTCCATAATATCAATCAAATCGACATCATATTGATAAACCAGTTCTTCGATCTCTTTAATAGTACGTTCCCACGAGTGGGGACGAAACCTTGCCGACAGGGCGCGCTCTTGGCAAAAAATACAATTATACGGACAGCCGCGAGCAGTCATTAATCCTGAGGGACGATAGAGCTTGGTCGGAAAAATTGTTTCTGCCTCGGCAAAATATCCCCTGATATTCATCAAATCTCGGGCCGGCAAAGGCAAAGAATCAATATCATCAAGGGGCTGGCAGGCATCAGTCTTCACCAATCTATTATTGTCCCAAAATATCAAACCGTTTATTATCTTAAGATTATCAGATGTAAATTTACCATCTCGACGATAAATCTCAACCAATTCGCAAATGGTCTTTTCTCCCTCACCAATTACCCCCAAATTAAATTCCTTCGGCAGGGTATTGGGCAAGCTAGTTATGTGCGGTCCGCCGATTATCTGGGGCACACCCGGCAAAGAGGATTTGACCTGCGCGGCAATTTTTATAACTTCGTGCAGATAAGGAGTGACGGCCGTATAGCCAATAATGTCCGGATTTTCTGCAATTATTTTATCAGCCAAGTCAGGAATAAATTTCCTCTGCAATATTTTAACATTATAAACGCCGGCCCACTCCCTTAAACAGGCCGCCAGAAGGCCAAGCCCAATACTGGGCAAGCTGACTCGCTCGACAGAATCAATCAATAATACTTTGATATCTTTTTTTTCCGTCATAAAAATAAATTTTAATAGATGCCGATTATGCTTTTCTGAATTTCCAGATTCAAACCCTCGCTATCAAACCAGCCGAACTCCATAATATCAGAAAAATCATTTGTATTTTTGAGCCGAAAATTATCCTGAAAGACAGGGGGCGTTTGGGAATTACTATCACCAAAATCAGAATCAATGATCGAATATTTTATTTCAATATCAGATTTTTCATCCTGTTCAATAAACTGCTCATTACCCCAAATTATGGAATTAAAAACCTTTAAATTGCCACCGCCAAAAATCGGCTTCTTTTGATAAGCGGCCAAAGCGATATTATTGCCAGTTACTGTATTATTAAAGAATAGAGCGGTTGACCTATCTTTTGCGGCAATGCCATAATTGCCATCTTTAATCAGATTGTTAAAAATAATCAAATCAGAATGCTCGCCGACACTGATACCCTTGTCGCCAGCATTAAAAATGCGATTGTCAAAAACAATCATTTTTGAACCGCTAACATCGAAAGCGTCATTGCCATTATCGGAAAAAATATTGCCTTCAGCTTGGCCAGTGCAAAAATCGCAATCAATAGCATCAAAACCATTATTGGAAAATTTATTGTTTCTCATACTGGTTTCCGCATTCTTGACATTCAAGCTGTCGTCGCCGTGGGCATCGCTAAAATAACAATTGCTAACTTCAACCGGAGAATGATAGATACTAACCATACCGGAGAAAAAAACGCCATTGATATAATCCTGGAAGCCGCCGGAAAAATTAGCATAAGTAATGATATTTTTATCCTTGGTTCCAATCACTCCAAAAGAACCCCAAGGCTGATCCAAGCGGGCGGCAAAAAATCTGATTGGCGCCTCGGGCGAACCGACAGCAACGACGGGTGAATAGGAAATCAAAGAAACATCTTTGGCTAAAGCCACACTGACTCCGGGACTAATTACCAACCTGTAACCGCCAGGCACAACAATATCCCGCTCAAAAAAATATTGGCCGGCTGGTAAAATAAAGCTGCCGTTGACAAAAGAAAACATCGGATGACGATTGACAAATTCCTGTGGCGACAAAAAAATATCCTGCCAGTTGTCAAAAACCGACGAATCGACAAATCTTTCATTTTCATTTATCTCTTCTCCAGTAATGGCATTTTCCAGCTTTAATTTCAAATTGCTGTCATTAATTGTATTGCCAATATTGTCAGCCACCAAAAAAAGACGGTGCATGGTGGAAATACTCTTAATGGGCTGAAAAATTATATCGGGATCTCCTCCTTCTTCGGGACGAACATAGCTAATGCCTTCCGGCACTGATCGGTCTGACAATAGCACTAATCCCTCGGTCAATCTCTTGATATCTGATTGGTAATTTTCTATATCAGCCAATTTAACATCCCCTAAATCATAATTGCCGTTGTGATTACTGTCCGCTATTAATTGATATTTCAACGGCTGTTCAGTGTCAATATTAATATCATTTATTTTTAGGCCGCTGAAATTATCCACCTCAACAGTCAAAACTACTAATGAATCGGAATGCCGTTCGATAATGACATTAGCATTATCATTATCACTCGTAAACAAGTCGCGTGCACTCATAAAATTGTCAACCATAATCTGACGGCGCACTCTTATCTTTCGGTCAAAATAAAAATTACTATGATCTTTGGTACGATCACGATAAACCGGCCAACGCGCCAAATCATAATACTTATCAAATTCCCGTAAATCATCAGCCAGATTCTTATCTTGGCCGACATAATCCCATAAAATTTTATTGCGCTCATAGGCAAACTCCTCATTCTCCAAAATTCTAGTAACCAAAGGATTATAAACATAATCATTGGCCGACTCAGTCGAGATACCAATATCAGCCGGCATTAATTTAAATTTGCCTAAGGTGCCGTCAAAATAAAGCCGCATATTATGGGCAAAATCCTGATGATAGTTGCCGCCCAACATCTCTAAAATGTGCCAACGATAAAAATTATCCAAATCCACCAGCATCGGTATTTGCTTTTTGAATTCTTCATCGCTGGCATTATTTATCAAATCCAATAATAACTGCAACTCGGCAAAATTGCCTTCAGCGGTATGCGGATTGAAAGAATATTTTTGCCAATAATTTACATTTTTAAACAAGCGATTACTAATAATATCATCGCCATATAAATTAATATCCGAATTTATGTTATTGATTTCCAAAACATCTTTATTATGCGATTTTCTTTCCCAATAAAGACCATAATAATTGCCATTAATGAAAACTTTGACAAACCGACTCGGCGGGACAGCCAGGTCCAATTTTTTGGCCCGATAATAATTCAATTCTTCCATAATATACTCCTGAGACGAGGCGATCATTAGATCAACTGAAGTAAAGCCATCTGCTGGCGGCACATTGCCAAATTTTATCTTCCAAGATTTTTTCTCGTTGATCCAATGGTCAAAACAGTCTCCCCTAACCTTCAATTTCACTTCATAATCTTGACCGCCAAGCTTTAGAGTTGCCGGCTGATATTGACGATTATCTTCAAAAATATCCCAACCAAAACAGCCTCGCTGTTTCGGCAGGGACTGATTAATTTCGGATAATTTATTTTCGTCTATCTCTATTCTATATTCCGGCAAATTAGATCCTTTAATCATTAGCGGCAAATAATAAATGTCCAGAGCCAGGGGTAGGTCCTCAAACCAAGCCAAGGAGGGATGTTTGGTGGCAATCGCCTCTAAGCGACCAGTATATTCAAAATAGAAAATTGTAAAAGATAAAAGAACCAGCAACAACACCAATAGTGCCACGATAATCCACCTAAACTTTCGAAACAAAAAAATCATTTTATTGATTAACATAAGTCCGACCTTCTTTTATTCTTAAATTTATATATATTAGCAAATAGACATAAAAAATCAAGGTGGAAACGGGTACCCAGGCGGCCACCGGATAAACGGAAACAGTGATTGGATAATGCTTCATAAAAAAATAAACTACACCGGCGCCAGTCAAAACCGCTACGGCATTTACATAAATGGACTTGCGCATTAAATTAAGCGTCCTGAAAGCCGAACCATTGCCTACACCTAAGGCGGTAATTGCCGAACCGACCAAAAGTGGAAAAGACAGATAAACGGAAAGAATATATTCCTGACCATATACTAAAGGAATCAAAATGGATGCCATTAATGCAAAAATTACCGCCAAACCAGAAGTAATCAAAAAGCTGCCAACCGATGAGCGGACAAAATCTCTTTTTAATATGCTCAAACTATAAGATTTTGTTATTGGTAAATGGACACTCAACAGACGCGAGACTGGACCAATTAGAGTTAGCGGCAGGCCAGCATAAGCAATGGCAATTTTTAAAATGGCAACATCATTAATACTAAACAACCCCAGAATAAAAATTGGCAATGTACTATAAAGACTGACAATATTTTTATCAATCGCAATCATAAAACCAAAGCGGAAATAATAGCTGAAACGCGATTTAAACATATTGGAAAAAATCTCCGACCAAGACGGTAAAATTGGATCATTTTTCGCCAAGCGCGAATAACTGATCCAGGCAAATACGGCAAACCCGCTCGCCACAATCAAATGGCCAAAAACAATTCCCTTAAGTCCCCAACCAATTAAAACCAAGGTAACCGGAACCGCCACATAAAAAACTTTATTAATATTTTCAATAACGGCTAAAATTTTAATCTGACGGATGACTTGAAGCACAATTATATACATGCCAAAAAATATTTTTATAATATCAACTAAAATAATTACTCGTGCCAATTGACCTATAGTACTATCGCCATAAAAAAATTTTGTTAAAAATGGCGATATTAATATAATTGAAAACCCCACAACAAGTAAAACCGTGCCGGTCACTTGGACATAATAAGTCAATATATTCCTGGCTTTATCTCGATCCTTTTGAGCATAGGCCTCTGATAACAATGTCAAAGCTGATTGGTTGGTGCCAATATTCATAAAGATGCCGACTATACCAACAAAAGCAAAAATCAAGGCATAAGCCGAATAACCTTCAACTCCTAACGTCCTAGCAAAAACTACTGACGCAATAAAAGACAATCCGGTCGAAAAAACTGAGGCAAACTGCAAGACAATTGTATCTTTGATAAATCTTTTCTTAAATAGATTTCTGATTCTGGTTATCATTTTTTAAAATTAATTATTTTTTCAAAAGAAGCCATCACATCTTCAACGGTCGTATCCAGAAGGCATTGGGAGGTGCCATAACGGCATTCTCTGGCCGCCAACGCTCCAAACGAACATGGCTGACAATCTACTTTATAATCAACCACCTCGCAATTATTGCCCAATGGCGGGTGCTCTAATTTGTCTATTGGGCCGATAATATTGACCCCCGGTGTGCCGGCTGCATGGGCCAAATAAAATTGCCCGCAATCGGCCGAAACAAAAACCCTTAAAAAAGAAAATAAAGCGGCGCTTTCATTAATAGAAAAACCAGTATTGTAAAATATTGAATCACCACCAACTCCAGCAACAAATTTTTCCAATATTGGTTTTTCTTTTAATGTGCCGATGGTAATTATTTTAACATTATACTTATCAATTATTTTTTTAGAAAAATCCACAAACTTTTCTAACGGCCAAACCTTGAATTGATTGCCGGCCACCACTGCAACGCCGACCAAAAAATCTTTATCCGGATCAAGGTTATTACTGGTCAGCCAGCTACGAGCTTTCCCCTCCTCTTCCTTGGTCCAAAAAATATCATATTTCTCCAGTCGCGGATTAGCGACTTTAATGTCAATGCCAGCATCTGACAAAATATCAATATATTGGCTGACCGTATACTGATGGGGCAAATAAGGCCTAATTTGATTGCAAAAATGACGAGCAGTTAAAGCATTCATTCTTCCTGTTTCCTTAATTAAAAAAGAGATCCTCTTAAGTGCTCCGGCCCAGACCGAAGCGATAACGATATTAATTGAGGGAGTAAAGATTATTACTTCCCGACAACCACTTTGTCTAATCGATTTAATTAAGGGGATAATTTTTCGGTCATCGGACACAGTCAGAATCTTATCAATATGCGGATTATCCCTCAAAACCCCAGCTAAGCTATCACCAACTAAGACTGAAATTTCAGCGGTCGGATAATTCATTTTTACCAATCGATAAATCGGGGTAGTACAAATCAAGTCACCCATTTTGGACAATTGGATAAATAATATTTTTTGCCGCGAGGACTTAATTGAATTTAAAAAAAATAATTTTTGCCCCCAATAAACCGGGTAAGTAACAACAAATAAAATAATATTTTTTGCCTTAGTGATAAGATTCATACCAATTTGATAGATTGACGAATTTTTTCTAATCGATTGAACCATTTGGAACGATAAGTATAGGTATATTCTTTAATTGTAACAGGGGTAAAACTCATTTTATATTGAGCCAAATTTTTTTTGGCAAAATTAACCGAGCCTAAATCATAAATTGAATAATTATTTTTAAGCCCATACTGGCAAACCTCATACATCAACCTTCTACCGGCATAAGATATGATTCTTCTCTTATCCGGTTGATCGACCTTAAGGCGCTTGGAACAAATCGCTTTAGCTCGTAAAATCGAGCCAACGTCAAAACAAATAATATTAGCTATCAATTCATCATAATAATAAGCAGAAAATATTTTGCATCCCCGATAATCGCTAATATTATCCGGCCGGCGGCCTTGAGATTTCTCAAATTCAGCGCTTAAATGATAATTGGCAACTAAGTCATGATCATCGGAAAAAAATCGCAAACCGGGAATTTTATTGTCAAATGTTTTTCTAATTTCATTCCTGGCGGTATGATTGAAATCTTTAAAAATTTCATCCATTGTCCTATTTAAATATATTATCGGCGTATCCTTTTCTTTAACGCTGAAGTCGGGCAAATCCTTTTTATCATAACTCAACAAATAAATGGCTGAGTATTCTTTTTTTAACGCCTCAACGTCTGGCCAGGGTTCTAAAATAAAACGAATAATCCGAAAAAATAATTTGTTTTTAGTGAAAACCATCTAATTAATAATTAATTCCCATTTTAATAAAATAAATATCAGCCAAGCTCTTTGGTGCCGACAATAATTATATGCCAAGCCGCTCGATTGAGCACTGGTATCTTTGATAAAAATAAATCCCAACGAAATAAAAACTTAAATAATTTAAAAGGAAAATATTTGAACACCTTGATAATATCAGGAAAGGCGAATGGATAAGCCAGGTATCCAAAATAATGTATGCCATCCAGCCTCATGCCACTAGTGACAAATAAAGACCTAATTTTTGAAGTAGTAAAATTAGTATGTTCCTTATCAAATTTTCCAGTAATCATTTTTAATATCTCACGAGGCAAAAAAGTAAAAACATTTCTGTGGGGTTCCGAAATAACCACTACCCCATCACCAACTAATACCCTTTTTATCTCTCGTAAGCTCCGCTCTGGGTTCGGCACATGATGCAAAATGCTTCGGGCAATAATAACATCAAAAGAACCATCTGAAAATTCCAGATTTTCACAATCCATCACCCTTAAATCAACTCCTGGATATTTTCTCTTGCCAGCATCAATCATTCTTTCTGATAAATCAACTCCGATATATTCAGTCTGAGGAAATTTATTTCTGACTATCTCATAAGCGATTGCAGTGCCACAACCTAAATCTAAAATCCTGACATATGGTTTATTCGGCAATAAGCCCAATAAATATCTTATCCATTCCAAAGAATAATAACGGCCGTTAGCTTGCTTTTCCCTTATTGATTCATAATTATCAGCTAATTGATCGTGTAGATTCTTTTCTCTTTCTTTTCTGTTCATAATTTTCTATTTTTGAAAATCAAATTATCATATATTAGATATTTTAGCATCAGATAGAAACCGGTAACTGCTATAACCACTACTTTATAATTCAACTGAAATCTCTCAGTCAGAAAGTTTACCGTCGCTAAGTTCAAAACAAAAAAAACAGCAACTGCCGCAAGATATGAAATGAAAGTCGAAATGCGATTATCACTAATTTTGAAAATAACTCTTAAGGCAAAAATAAAATTAAACAGGATGCTGACGCCTAAACCCAGGGCATAAGCGACAATATAATACCAAGAAAAAACATCAGTTAAAGTAAATGTAATTGTCAAATTGATGGCATAACTTATCAATCCGCCAACGATAAATTTGAAAAACTTATAAAAATTATCCTTATTGACTTGTTGTTTAATAAATCCTTTCATTTACTTTTGGCGTTTAATTATTACCTCAGAAATTACTGCCATAAAGAACATCTGAATAGCGAATAAAATCAACAGTAGTGCCAGTGTACCAATATATCCATTAACTATAAAATCCTTTGCCAATTTAGCTAGGCCAACCAAGAAAAAAATCGCGGCAACCGGACTAAGCATTTTCAGCGGCTTAAAATAAATAATCACCCTGATAATTAAGCTGATAAAATCAAAAAAATTCCTAATCTTAATGCCCGACTTGCCTACTCTTTTATAATAAGGTATGTCAACATATTTAACAAAATAATCATTACTGAAACACGCCAGAGTAATTGTACTAGTAAAAGAAAATCTTGAGGGAAATAGATGCCAAAACTCATCGGCGATGCTTCTTCTGAAAATCCTCATCCCCGAATTCAGATCGGGAATGGTCTTACCCACCAAAAAGCTGGCCAATTTCTTCAGAAACCATTTTGCCGGCTTACGGCCAAAGTGATCTCGCTGGTGCTGGCGATTGCCAACCACCATATCATACTCTCCCGCATATCTGATAAGCTCGGAAATCTTATCTATCGGATAGGTGCTGTCGGCATCAATAATCATCACCCAAGCGCCGCTGCTTTCCTTAATGCCTCTTTTTAAAGAAGCGCCGTAACCGATGTTGTATGGATTATTCAAAACTTTTATAGAATCCAATTTCGCCAAACTGGCTTTGGTGCCGTCTCTGGAACCATCATTGACTACAATGATTTCATAATCTAACCCCAAAGAGTTAAGTTGCTCCCGGCATTTTAAAACCGTCTCCGCTACCATTTTTTCTTCGTTATATACCGGAATGACCAAGCTTAACTTTTCATTTTGTTTTAACATACTTTTTGGACAAATTTATTAATCCCTCAATAGAAATAAAAAATAAAATTATCATTATCGGTACTATCGGCAAAAAATAACGCGG
>Ga0116156_10004793_pt1 | contig 11383 bp, 6 predicted proteins | sample AD_UKC045_MetaG_FD_89891 | JGI IMG/M metagenome (GOLD analysis project Ga0116156, IMG submission 89891) | Active sludge microbial communities of municipal wastewater-treating anaerobic digesters from USA - AD_UKC045_MetaG | ecosystem: Engineered > Bioreactor > Anaerobic > Digestate | place: USA... | reverse complement strand
TCACTAATTTTTACAGATTCGTGTGAACTTGCATTTGTTTGTTTAGCAAAGGTTTCAACAGAAACTACTCCATCATTAACAGCATTTTGCATATCGCGAATCATTTCTTCGATTTCGAGAGTAGCAACAGCAGTTTGGTCTGCCAGCCGTCTTATTTCCAAAGCTACAACAGCGAAACCTGCACCATATTTACCGGCTTTCTCTGCTTCAATAGCTGCATTAAGAGAAAGCAAATTTGTCTGATTTGCAACTTTTGTGATTGTTGTAATAACTTGATTGATATTTGCAGTCTTTTCATTTATATTAATTAATTTGCTATTTATGTCAAGCGATGCATCAGAAATATTTTGCATAGTAGATTTTATACTTGTAATACTCGAAAGAACGGAATTCGCAACTCTCGAAGTATTATCAGCCATTTTTGCAACAGTATTCATAGTAGATGCTAAATTTTGAGCCGTTTTAGATATTTCTTTAACTGTTGCATTTGCTTCGCTTGCAGATGCTGCCTGTTCGGCAACAGTTACTTCAAGTTCGTGAGTAGAAGAAGAAATTTTGAAAGCAGCATTTGAAACATTATTACCCGATTTATGGACTTGCTTTAGTAATGAATCTAAATTTATTGACATTGATTTTATTGAGCATATCAGCATAATTATTTCATCTTTAAGCAAATAGTGTTTATCTCTAAAACACACCATCAGGTTTCTTAAGTAATAAGGTGAATTTTCAATATTTTCAATAGCTTGGTATATATTCCCGGAAGCAATATCGCTTGCTAACTGAGTTGCAAATTTCAGTGGCTTGGTAATCCTTCGTGCAATGTAAAAAACTAACAAGGCAGCAAGAAGTAAAACGCCTACGCTTACTGAGAGAGCTATTGTTCTCTGAGTTTTATAGTATTCAATCCTTGTATTAAGCAAGGAATGAAGTGAACTATTTGTTGCTAACCAAAAATCTGAAATAGTTTTAAAAAGAATTTGATTTGTTTCATTATAAGCTTCTATTGAAAAATCTTCGTTTTGACCAATATTTTTGTATTCTCTTAAAATTCTCAAAAACTTTTTTAACTCAACATCAATTTTTTTAAACTCTTCAGGAAGTTTTTTCTGAAGAAATTCATCTTCCTTATAAAACAATTTATCTGATTTTAATGAAATTTGCAAACCTCTTTTTATTCTGTCTATGTAATCATTTTCAATAATATTTATGTCATATAACAAAATATTTGATTGAAATAATGAATCATTTGGAGCAAAAATATAATCTTCATAAAGCTGAATTGCCTCGAATAGCTTTTTGCTTAATTCCGGCAGGACAAGCAAACTAATATCCATAAGATAATAACTATCCAAATCAGGGTCAAGAATTAAATAAAATTCATCTCCAATATGTCGGTTGAGCATCATACATTTCCTTAAGAAATCAGAAAACAAAGCTTCTAATTCGTTATTATTAACATTATAAATTTTAGCTTTTAGTTCATTCCAATGATTTTGAATATAAATAGGTTCAAATTCTGTTTTTAAAGAATCTATATTATTTCTATTATATTTTTCAATGAGTTCTTCGAAGAATTTATCTATCTGATTCTCAATATCTGAAATTTTATCATCAACTTTACCACCATTAAAATTATTAACTGAAACACATCGGTGATACTCCTGAATATTTGTAACAATATTAATCAAAGGAACAAGAATTTCATTGCCTTTTGTTTCATTTTGTGCAAACTCAATGTCTTTATTGTAACCCAATACTAAAAAGTATAGAAGCATTGCAATAGGCATACCAAAAGCAACACAAATAAGGAATAATTTATGTGAAATCTTAAGTTTATAATATAAATTTTTCATAATTAATTTCAATATAAATTATAAATTAAATTTGCTAACTTCGTTTTGAAGCGTTTGAGCAGCTTCATTCAATTGATTAGTAACAAAGTGAAATTCATTAAGAGAATCACGGGTTTGAGTAGCTGTGAGTGCTAACTGGGACATAGCTTCATAGATTTGAGAAGCACTAAGAGCTTGGTTACCGGTAGCTTCACTTATAGTTTCAAATTCCGGGAAAAGCTCGTTCATCTGGTCAATAATTCTTGTTAGTTGAACACTTAGATTCGAAATTTCATCAGAATTAGAAAGGACTTCTTTCCCGAATTTATCCATTTCCATAACTCCTGAAGTAACGGCACCATGCATTTCTTTCACCATAACTTCAATGTCTTGGGTGGCAACAGCAGTTTGGTCAGCAAGACGGCTGATTTCGCGGGCAACTACTGCAAAGCCCTTACCATATTCTCCAGCTTTTTCAGATTCAATTGCAGCATTTAAAGACAGTAGATTTGTTTGTTCAGATATTTTATTAATAGCTTCAACTACATTTGAAATTTTATTTGCCTTATCGTTGATGATTGAAAGTTTAGTTGAAATAGAGCGGGTTGCCTGAACTAAATCGCTCATAGCTTCTTCCATTTGAATAAGATTGGATTTACCCTTTTTTGCAAGATGTGAAGCGCTGTCTGCCTTTTCGGTCAGAGTAACCATTGATTGGGCAAGTGAATTGGAGGTCATAGATATTTCATTGCTTGTACTGCTAACCTCCTGAGTAGATGCAGATTGTTCTGCAACGGTTGCTTCAAGTTCACGCGATGAAGCTGCGATTTCAGTTGTTGAAGTCGTTACCTGCACACTTGACTTTTGAACATAACTAATAAAACTCAAAAGATTGTCAGACATCTTTTTTATAGCTTTAATTAACATTATGCTCTCGTCTTTGTTTTTCTTCTTGTTTTTCCCGGAGATATCGTTCTTTAACTCTTTTTCAATAAACGATTTAATTATTCTTTGTCCTTCACCAAGATGTCCGTCAGCAATTTTTTCAGCAGATTCAACAACTGTTTTTAACTTAAAAGTTATAGTCCTTGCCGTATAATAAATAATAAAGAACAGAAAAATAAGTCCAAAGGCAGCAATTAAAATAATAGCTCTGTTTAATCTGTAAAGTTCTTTATTGAAAATATCTTTAGGAAACACAATACCGAATGACCATCCATTAGCTTTAATCGGAGCATAAAAGAAATATGAATCAAGATTAGAAAAAAGCTTAATTGAATTAATTGAACCACTTTGCCCTGCAATCATATTTTTTCCGATATAATTAAGAGTTGTATCCTGAAGTTCGTCTGCTAATTTGAAAATTGTTTTTTGCATAATAAGATTAGTATCCTTATGTGCAATAAATTTTCCTTCTTTTGTCAGAAGAAAAGGAATGCAATTTTCATTAACTGCGATTTCATTAAATAATGTTTTTAGCCATTCCAATGATAAATCACAGGTAGCAATGCCAGCGAAAACTTTTTTATTTTTAATATTTCTAAAAAAAGGCATAGAATAAGTTGACATAATGATATTCCCACCGCCAGCGTCGAAATAAGGGTCGCTCCATCGTTTCTGCATTAACTGCTTAGGGACAGAGTACCATTGCCAGGTAGGATAGTTGTATTCAGGTGTAGCTAAACTTTCAAAAAGTGTCTTTAGATTTTTCTTGTAATAGTATGGAGCGAATAACATTTTTGTACTATCAAACATAAATGGTTCATAAGCAATAGTAGAACCATAAAGTTCTGAATTGCTTTTCACAACATCACGAAGAAATCTGTGCAGATTTAAACTATCATTTTTTGCATTTTCAGTATATTGAACAATTCCCTGCCCAATTTTTTCGATAGATTCAATAACTGTTTCTATTTTGATTAAATTTAATTGGGCAATAACTTTTGCCTTCATCTCTAATTGTTCAGAGAAAAAAGCGCGTGTAACAATTAAATTATAAGAATAAACAATAGCAAAAATGAAAGCAGTTGCACTCAAAATATAGATTGATAATTTAGCAGCTATTGGTAATTTCTTTAGCATCGTTCTTTAATTATTAATTATAAAATAATACTCTCAATTTTTCTTGTCATTCTGAAGCGATGTGAAGAATCTCAATTCTTGTAGTAAATGGATTTATTAGATTATTCGCTGCGCTCAGAATGACAATTTATAAATCTTCTTTAAGTTTGAATTTTTTCACTTCAGTTTGTAAGCCACTAACAGCTTCACTAAGTTGCGATGTAGCACTTCTAAAGTCAATAAGTGATTGTCTTGTTTGGTCAGTAGCAACAGATAAATTCTTCATAGTATCAGCAATTTGATTAGCAAAATACGCTTGCTGCTGCATACCAATATTTGACTCTTCAAAATCCGGTATAAGGGCATTCACTTTTTCAATAATATCAGTAAGTTTATCGCCTATTAAAGAAACAATTTCTACGCTACCAAGGACTTCATCTCCGAACCTGTTCATTTCAACTACTCCCTGCAAAACAGATTCGTTCATTTCTTTAACCATAAATTCTATATCTTGAGTAGCATTAGCGGTTTGGTCGGCAAGACGGCTAATTTCACGGGCAACAACAGAGAAGCCCTTACCGTATTCTCCTGCTTTTTCTGCTTCTATTGCAGCATTAAGAGAAAGTAGATTTGTTTGCTCTGAAATTTTGTTAATTGTAGTAATAATACCGGATATTTTATTTGATTTGTTATGAATTACAGATAATTTTGAAGAAATGTAACTTGTTGACTGCTTAAGATTTTGCATTGTATTGTCCATTTTATCTATATCGTTTCTACTTTCGACAGCAAGGTTTGCAGTAGATTTAGCATCTTTGGAAATCCGTTCAATGCTTTGAGCAAGCCGGTCTGCAGTTTCAGAAATCTCATACGAAGTAGATGTTACTTGCTTAGTTGAAGAAGATTGCTCGGCAATAGTTGCTTCAATGTCTCTTGAAGAAGCAGAAATCTCAGTTGCCGAAGTAGTTACCTGAATCCCTGAGCGTTGCACCTGACTGATTAAATCATCAAGATTTTTTATCATTGCAACAAATGAATTAAATAAATCCTTAATTTCATCTTTACTTTTAAGGAAATATTTATCAGTAATCTCATCAATGCTTTTTTTTGCCTGAAAAATATTTCCTTCTGAAATATTTTTAGATAAACTTTTGACAAAAATAATTGGATTTGTAATTTTCTTAGTCAGAACAATAACTATAAACGAACCAACTATTAATAAGCCAATACCTACAATTAGCATTTTATATTTCAAATCTGTAATATTTCCTTCGAGTTCAGTTTTTGCTTCATAGTAATCATCTTCGTAACAACTTGCAGCGTAGAGCCAGTTCCATTTTTTATACAAACCGAAAGAAGCGATTTTTGAGCGGGGATGAGCTTCACCTTTGTTTTGCCAGTTATATGTAAAAAATGCAATTTCTTTGTCTTTTAATTGTTGAGCTTTATTAATTATATCCTTTACAAAGTAATTTCCATCGCTGTCCTTTTCTTCGTATATGTATTCATTATTTCGTTCACTATTCTTAGATACAATATATCTACCCTTATAAAAACCGTCAATACCAAGTATGAAGATATAACCGTTTTTACCGATACTAATTGAAGTTAATGTTTTTTCCAAAAGTTCAGTGCCAAGAATTCCTTCACCAACGGCAAGCATCCCAACAATTTCGCCGGCAGCACTGTAATATGGTTCATAAATTGTAACAAACCAGTCATTTCCGCCCCAGCCAATACCTTGATATACCTCGCCTTTCAGAACAGTACTAATAATTGCATTTTGTGAACCATCTGGATTTGTTGCATTTAAAAAAGTAGAAATCCCCCGCTCGCCTTCATCATTTGGAACACTTGATGCAATACGAATCATATCGCCTTGTTTGTTCATCCGTTGGAAAAACGAGCAAACACTTCCATAATTATTTGTTATATCATCAATTAGTGGTGTGCGCACTTCAAATTTATCATTTTTTCCAAGCCATTGCTGATTGTATATGACTTTTGGTAAGCTAATAGTTGTTACATCTTTTGAAAAATGATTAATTGCATCCCATTCTACTTGTTCGGTGCTATATACAAGTGCCCCTGGTTTGTTGGATAATTCTTTAAAATATTTCATTGATAATTTTAATTTCTTGAGCAGCAATTCATTAGTATTATCCAACAAATAATAAACATCTTTTGAGATTTGCTGGATATTCATTTTTGCGATTTTTTGAAGTTCATCTTCTGATTTTTTTAAAGAATCATCTTGAAAAGACATGGTCATTAGATAGAAAACTGTTATTGGCAATAATAATAATAAAATTGCCATTGTTACTAACTTTGTTTTTAAATTTATTTTCATATATTTGATTTAGTTAATTTTAAAATTAAATCAATTCTATTTTCCTGTTGCTTAATTCAATTTCTCTGTCGTCATTCGATGCAATTATTACTATACGCTTTTTTTTAATCAAATTATCAATAAATTGTTTAGCAATATTTATACCATTATCATCAAGATTTGTAAATGGCTCATCAAATAAACAAACTAATGGTTCTTTTAATAATGCTAAAATATATTTCAGCCGTTGCTTTTGTCCAGAAGAATATGTTCTTATTGTGTCATTAGCAACTTTTTTAAGTTCAAATATTTCAAAAAGGTCTTGGATGGTTTGGTTGCCGGTTTTATCTTTTTTTGTAATTCTGTTAATCAGTGAAAAGGGAAATAAATCCCCCCTACCCCACTTTGAAAAAGGGGTGAATGAATTTGATTTATTAATCTCGTCATTAATTAAATTTAAGTTATTGGACTCTATATTTGTTAAAAAAGGATTTTGAATGTTAATCCCCCCTTTGAAAAAGGGGGGTAGGGGGGATTTATCTGTGCTTCTTTTTTTTTCAATTGTACTGGTAGTATGTAAAGAAGTATCACTCCGTTTAGAATGACTATTTAATAATTCTTCGCAAATTTTTATATGTTCTAAACCTGTAAATTCTTCGTATAAATTAAGATAAGGTGAAACTAAAGAAGTATATAAATAAAAATCATCATTCATTATTTTATTTTGATTAACAAATAATTCAATTATTCCATTGCTCGGTTTTAAAAGAGAAGCAATAATTTTAATTAAAGTCGATTTACCACTACCATTCGGACCAGTTATTGCAATTATTTCAGAAGATTCAATTTCGTAGTTAAGATTTTTAAATAAGTAATATTTATTATCAAAAGAATGAGATATATTGTTAATTTTTAAATTTAGTGAAAAATCCATTTTTTTCTTTCTCAAAAAAAGCAAATATAAAAAATTAACATTAAAGATGAATAAAATGATTTAAACTATAAGTGAAATAGCGATTTTTTTTTTAATTTTGCTTAATTGTTTAAATGGAGCTTTGAATGAAAAAAACGTTACTTACTTTATTGATTTTACTAATAAGTTTTTCAGTATTAAAAGCATTAGATAATAAAGACAGTTTAGAATTAGGTTTTAAATATGGGATTTATGGAAGATACCTTCTGAACGAGTATTTTTCATCTTTTCGACATTTGCCAGACATTCCCTGCTGTGGAAATAAATTCACAAGCGGAACCGGCAAAGGATATGAACTCGGGGGGTTAATTGAAGCTACAGGTATTGACCCTTTTTCATTTACTATCCGTGTTGGTTACGAGCAGTATTCAGGATTATTAAAAAAAATAGACGATATTCCAGTTATAGTCGATGGTGAATCATATCCCGGCAAATCAGAATTAATTATTGATTCAAAATTTGCTCTGTTTACTTTCGAACCATCTATTTCTTACAAATTTGTTGGAAATTTAGCTGTTTTTGCCGGAATGCCGACTGGTTTCCTTTTAGATAACAACTATCATCAAAAAGAAGAAATAATTGACCCGGTTGATAGAGGTGTTTTTGAAAACGGGAAAAGAATTCGTAACGATTCTACCGGAAAAATTCCAGAAGTTTCAAATACTCAGGTTAGTTTTATAGTCGGATTAAGCTACGAACTACAAATGACCAAAAGAAATTTTTTATCATTAACTCCTGAAATATCATATAGATACTTAATGACAAATTTAGTAAAGAATATTAAATGGAACTGGCATAGCGTTAATTTTGGAATTTCAATAAAATACAGGGAGCCAGACCCACTTCCACCACCACCTCCTCCCCCACTTTCACCGCCAATGCCAGATTATCCTGCAGCCCGCACTCCAAGCGAAACAAGAATTAGCGTTAGAGCAGTACAAATTGATAGCAATAATAATGAAAGTAATAATTTATTTATTAAAGTTGAAGATTTTATTACTTACAATATGAGACCATTGCTTAATTACATTTTCTTTGATGAAAACTCTTCAAGTATTCCGAATAGATATATAAGATTAGATAAAAATGAAACAAGTAAATTCAATATGAATAACTTGCATAATCTTAACAGCTTAGAAACATATTACCAGGCACTAAACATAATTGGAATGCGTTTGCAGGACAACCCAAAAGCAAATATTACAGTTACCGGAACAAATTCAAACTTTCGTGAGGAAAAAGGAAATACTGAGCTTTCTGAACAAAGGGCAAATAGTGTTGCAAATTATTTGATTAATGTTTGGAATATTGAAGAGAACAGAATAAAAATTGCTGCCCGTAACCTACCAAAAGATGCATCGCGAAGAGATATTCCTGAGGGTGATGAAGAAAACAGAAGAGTTGAAATTACTTCAAATGATAATTCAATTTTTGAGCCAGTTTTTACTATTGACACAACCCGTATATTAAGCTCAACCAAATTCAAATTTATTAATGAAGTAAGTTCTGAATTTGATATCAAAAGATGGGATTTGGATATTATACAAAATAATCAAATAATAAAGAGTTTTCAGGGTGATGGCTTACCTCCAAATGAAATAATTTGGGAAATAAACAGCGAAAGCGAAAATGCCAGAATGTTTGCCGGTGCCTTAAAATATAAACTTTATGTTAAAGATGCATTTGGGTCTGTTCACTCAACAAATGAAAATTTAATTCCAATTGAACAAATCACTATTGACAAAAAACGTATTGAAGGTGCCTCTGACAAGGAATTTGAATATTACAGCTTAATCCTTTTTGATTATGGAAAATACACATTAAGTTCAGCTCATAAAAAAGTAATTGACTTTGTAAAAAACAGAGTTACTCCAAAGTCCACGATTAGTATAATCGGTTATACAGACAAAATTGGTGAAGAAGAAATTAACGACAGAATTTCTACAAATCGGGCAAAATCTGTGGCAAAAATGCTTGACATTGAAAACGCAGAAACTTATGGCGTAGGTAAAAGAGAATTGCTCTTCGATAATAATTTTCCGGAAGGAAGATTTTATTGCAGAACTGTGAAAATTTCAATTGAAACTCCTATTGAAAAATAATAATATACGATTACAATAGTCGTATTTCATTTACGTCTTAATTCAAGATAATTAGGAGTAGGAATTGTTTAGATTTACAAAACAAACTGAATATGCAATACTTGCATTGCAGTATATAACAAAGAATAAGAACAGATTGGTAAGTGCAAAGGAAATAGCTGACGAATTGGAAATTCCATTTCAATTCACATCAAAAATTTTGCAACAACTAATCAAAAGCAATATAATTGAGTCGAAGCAAGGAGTAAAAGGTGGTTACAAGTTATTAAAGAAGCCAAAAGATATTTTAATAACTGAAATTATGGAAATATTCGACCCGAGTGCTTTGCAGGTGAATTGCATAAATCCACTTAATCATACAGTTTGCAAGCGTTCAGGCAGATGCAATTTACAAAAAACTGTTTTTAAAATTAAAGATGAAATAGAAAAGATTCTAAAAAATTATTCAATTGAAAATTCAATAAATGAATAAAGGAAAAATTTATGCCAGAAGAAACAAACATAATTGAGCAAGTAACGAGTAATGATTATAAATATGGTTTTGTAACCAATGTTGAAAATGAATATGCACCAAAAGGATTAAGCGAAGATATAGTTCGTTTTATTTCTTTGAAAAAAAATGAGCCGGAATTTATGCTAAACTGGAGATTGAAAGCTTACAATTTTTGGCTAAAAATGAAAGAACCTCGCTGGGCAAATTTAAGTTTTCCACCTATTGACTATCAAGACTTATATTATTATGCTGCTCCCAAAAGTCATAAGGAAGCACCAAAGAGTTTAGATGAAATCGACCCAGAAATTCTTGATACTTTTGAAAAACTCGGAATTCCCTTAAATGAAAGGAAAATTCTTGCAGGAGTTGCAGTTGATGCTGTTATGGATAGTGTAAGCGTCGCAACTACATTCAAAGGCAAACTCAATGACCTTGGTATTATCTTTTGCTCAATGAGTGAAGCTATTCGCAAGCATCCCGATTTAGTAGAAAAATATCTGGGTATGGTTGTCCCCTATTCCGACAACTATTTTGCAGCACTAAATTCAGCAGTTTTTAGCGACGGTTCTTTTTGCTATATTCCACCAAACACCCGCTGTCCGATGGAACTTTCCACTTATTTCAGAATAAATGCACAATCAACAGGACAGTTTGAAAGAACTCTTATAGTTGCTGACGAAGGAAGTTATGTTAGCTACCTTGAAGGCTGCACTGCTCCTATTCGCGATGAAAATCAACTGCACGCTGCGGTTGTTGAATTAATTGCAATGAAAAATGCCGAAATAAAATATTCTACTGTTCAAAACTGGTATCCCGGTAGCAAAGAAGGCAAAGGTGGTATCTATAATTTCGTTACAAAGCGGGCTATTTGTAATGGCGAAAATGCAAAAGTTTCATGGGCGCAAGTGGAAACCGGCTCTGCGATTACATGGAAATACCCTTCCTGCATTTTAAAAGGCGACAATTCCGTTGCTGAATTTTATTCCGTAGCTGTTACAAACAATTACCAGCAAGCCGATACTGGAACAAAAATGTTTCATATCGGTAAGAACACTAAAAGTCGCATCGTTTCAAAAGGTATTTCTGCCGGGCGAAGCCAGAACAGCTATCGTGGATTAGTCAATGTAAATAAGAAAGCTGAAAATTCAAGGAATTATTCTCAGTGCGATTCTCTCTTGCTCGGCAGTAAATGTGGGGCTCATACTTTCCCCTATATTGAAATAAAAAATAAAAATTCAATTGTTGAACACGAAGCCACTACTTCAAAAATTTCTGATGACATCATCTTTTACTGCAATCAGCGCGGTATTTCTGTTGAAGATGCAATCGCTTTAATCGTTAATGGTTTTAGCCGTGAAGTGCTAAATCAGTTGCCAATGGAATTTGCAGTTGAAGCACAAAAATTGCTTGCAGTTACTTTGGAGGGAAGCGTAGGGTAATGATTAATGATTAATTGTTAATTATTAATTATAAATTGTTAATTATTAGTAATTAATGGGTTTATTGAGTTATTGAGTTATTAGGTAAATTTTTCCAGTCCCAAGCGCCCAGACTCCAGTCCCGATGATTGTTGATTAAAGAAAGAAAATA
>Ga0116156_10004792_pt1 | contig 11384 bp, 7 predicted proteins | sample AD_UKC045_MetaG_FD_89891 | JGI IMG/M metagenome (GOLD analysis project Ga0116156, IMG submission 89891) | Active sludge microbial communities of municipal wastewater-treating anaerobic digesters from USA - AD_UKC045_MetaG | ecosystem: Engineered > Bioreactor > Anaerobic > Digestate | place: USA... | reverse complement strand
TGCGCGGCGGCCAGAAATTCGCCGAGGACACCGCCTGTCTTGTTCGGAGAAGCTGTCATGGGGACATCTCCTCGAACGGCGGATTTGCGTGCTTAAGCTGGTGTTCCCAATCGGCTAGAGTGTCGTAAAGAGCGTTCGAACAAAGTTCGCCGCTCTCCGCCAGACTTCCCATAAGCAGCTGAAATCATTGCGACCCAACCGGTCGCGCCTCGCTCACGGGAAGCCGGGCGAGAATCTCCAAGATGTGACGCCGCGTGCGACGGGCTGCAGCTTAGGCTCCGCCGCATTGGAACGCCCCCGTCAGAGCGGGCGCCAGACACATTTGGAGGAATGTCGATGAAGCTGCTGTCCAGGCTGTTGCTCGCCGCGAGCGTCGTTGCCGTCGCCACGCCTGCCGCGCTGGCCCAGGCAGGTGCGGGGAAGAAAACCGCCTGGGGCGCGCCAGACCTGCAGGGCTTCTGGACCAACATCTCGCTCACCGCGATGCAGCGTCCGGCCACCACCGAGAAGCTGGTGCTCACGGATGATGAGGCGGCCAAGCTGGTCGGCCACAACACCTACACCAACGTCTACAAGCAGGAGGCCGGCGTCTCGAAGCTCGACCAGGCCGCCACCGACAAGCTGCGCGGCGACAAGAACGCCAACCGTGGCTACAACGCTTTCTGGATCGATCCGGGCAAGAACTACGCGAAGGTGAAGGGCGAGAACCGCTCGTCCTGGATCACCTACCCCGCCAACGGCCGTATCCCGTATTCCGAAGCCGGCATCGCCGCCAACACGCGCTCGGCCAACTATGACGACAACGAAGCCCGTCCGCTGCCAGAGCGCTGCCTGATGAGCTTCACGGGCGCCGCTGGCCCCGTCATGAACAACGGCCTCTACAACAACACCTACCAGATCGTGCAGTCGCCCAACTCCGTGATGATCCTCACCGAGATGATCCACGACGTCCGCGTGATACCTATTGTGGCTTCCGCTGCTGAGGCGAAGCACGGCCCGAAGGAAATCCCGAAATGGGGTGGCGACTCGGTCGGCTGGTATGAGGGCGACACGCTGGTCGTGCACACCGTCAATTCGCACCCCAAGCAGCGTTCCTACATCACGCCCGCCGGCGTCGTGACCGAGCGCTACCAGCGCTATTCGGACAACGAGATCTTCTACCAGTTCAAGGTCGAAGACACATCGCTCTACACCCAGCCCTGGGGTGGAGAGATGTCGCTCGTCGTCTCGCAGGAGCCGCTCTACGAATACGCCTGCCATGAAGGCAACTACGCCTTCTCCGGCATCATGGGCGGCGCCCGCGAACTCGACCGCCAGGGCCGTCCGCACCCCGTCGAGAAGGCCACCTTCGCGGGCGTAGACGAGCCGGACGGCGAATAAGCAAAGAGAAAGAGCCGGACGGCGAGTAAGGTTTAGGCGCCCAGCCGCCGCCTGCCACCGGGTCCGGTAATTGCAGGTCTCCCTGTCGCGTGGTTAACCTCCCGCGCAGGGGTGATCTGTGGCTAAACCAGACGAGCAGCTTGCTGGTGCCAGCAGCCGTGGCGACCTAGCCGCCGCGCGCGATGAACTCCTGCGCGCCCACTATGACGAGTTCCGCAAAGTCGCCGGCCGTGTCCTGAACGGGGACGCGCAGGCCCTCCAGATCCAGCCCACGGATCTTGCCCACGAAGCCGTCATCCGCCTCTCCGGCCTCGACCGCCTCGACTTCAAGGGTCGCACGCACTTCCTGTCGCTCTCCGCCCGCGTGATGCGCCAGATCCTCATCGACGAGATCCGCCGCATGCGCGCCGCCAAGCGCCAGGCCCCGCCAGTCTCGACCCAACTGCCGCCCGAACTCGGCGCCCAGTCGATCGACCTCGAAGACCTCGACCGCGCGCTCGCCAAGCTCGAAGCCGTCGCCCCCGAACACGCCCGCCTTGTCGAACAACGCTACTTCGCCGGCCTCACGCTGGAGGAGATCGCAGACCTCGACGGCGTCTCCGTCCGCACCGTGAAGCGCCAGTGGCGCGCCGCCCGCGCCTGGCTCGTCGCCGAGCTGGGCCAGCGCTAGGCCAATGGAAGCGACGCTCACCCGGCGCGCCTTCACAGTGTTCGAGAACGCCCTCGACATTGACGATCCCGATCAACGCGAAACCTACCTCGCCGCCACCTGCGCCAACGACGACGCTCTCCTCGGCGAAGTTCGCAAGCTTCTGCGCGCAGACGCCGCCGCCGAACGCGTCATGCCGACCGGCGGCCTCCAACCCACCGCGAGCCCGATGCCAAAGAACATCGGCCGCTACCGCATCGTCGATCTCATCGGCCAGGGCGGCATGGGCGAAGTCTATGTCGCCGCCCGAGACGATGGCCTGTTCGACCACGTCGTCGCCATCAAGCGCATCCGCCCCAGCCTTCTGCCCGAAACCGCCCGCGCGCTCTTCGACCGCGAACGCCGCGCCCTCGCCACGCTCAGCCACCGCTACATCGCCCAGCTCTACGACGGCGGCGTCGATGAAACCGGCGCGCCATACTTCATCATGGAGCTGGTCCGCGGCGTCGCCATCGATGTCCACGCGACAGACAACGATCTCCCCCCCCGCCAGATCGTCGAGAAGATGATCCAGGTGTGCGACGCGGTTCAGCACGCCCACCAGAACCTCATCGTCCACGCCGATCTCAAGCCCGCCAACATTCTCGTCAACGATGCAGGCGACCCCAAGATCGTCGACTTCGGCGTTGCCCGCGTCCTGCGCGATGCAGACGACATCGCGCTCCATCCGCAAACCCCCGGCTATGCCAGCCCCCAACGCGAAGCCGGCGCCAGCCCAACGCCCGCCGACGATGTCTTCGCCCTCGGCGCCATCCTGCGCGCTCTGCTCACCGGCGAGGCCCCGCGCGCCGCAACGCACACGGTCCTGACATCCGAAGCCATCGCGAAATCACCAGCCTTCGCCCGGCGCCCAGCCGACTGGCGCGCCGAACGGGCGAGGTTGGTGCAGGGCGATCTCGACGACATCATCGCCCGCGCCTGCGCCGCAGCGCCGGAGGATCGCTACCAGGCCGCCGTTGCCCTGGCCGCGGACCTGCGCGCCTGGCTCGACACACGCCCCATCGCCCAGCACGCCAACGATCGCCTCTACGTCTTCCGAAAATTCATCCGCCGCCGCCGCTGGCGCGTCATGGCCGCCGCCGTCGCCAGCTTCGGCCTCGTCGTCGCGCTGATGCTCACATCCACGCTCTACGCGCAGGCAGACTTCGCCCGCAAACAGGCCGAGGCGCGCTTCACCGAAGTTCGCAGCCTCGCCAAATACCTGCTCTACGACGTTTATGATCGCCTCGAGCGCACGCCACAAACGCTCACCATGCGCCGCGACGTGGCGCGGGTAGCGCAGGGCTATCTCAATCAGCTCGCCGACACGCCATCAGCCCCGGCCGACGTCCTGCTCGAAGCCGCCGATGGCTTCCTGCGTATCGCGGATCTTCAGGCCGGGCGTTCCCGCGCCAATCTCGGCGATCCGCAAGCCGCACTCGAAAACCTCGATCGCGCAGAAGCCATCGCCGCATCGCTCCAGAAAACCGATCCGCGCAATCCGGCAACGCTGGCGCTGCGTGCACGCATCGCGATCCATCACGCCGCCATCGCCATGAATTCCCGGCAGGAACTCGACAAAGCCACCGATCTGCTGGCGCAAGCCGGCACGTACATCGCCGCCATTCCGCCTGACGCACGCGCCTCGAAGCTCCTCGCCGTCCAGCACGAACTCGAATCCGCCATCCTCGGCAACTGGAAGGGCACGTACAAGGAAAGCGAGGCCCACGCCCGCAACGGCATCTCGCTCGCCGAATCCCTGTCGCCCGATCCGGCCGATGCGCGCGAGGCGCAATACCTGCTCGCCCGCATGTATGATGCGCTCGCCGAAGCCGTGTATTACGGAACCGGCATCCCGGAATCCGAGCCGATCTATTCCCGCCTCGTCGATATCACCTCAACCTATCTGGCCGCCCACCCCGACGACATGCTTGGCCAGAGACTGGCCATCGAAGCGCACTGGGCATTGGGCGCCACGCTTCTCGGAATCGAACGCCCCGGGGACGGCCTCAGGGAAATGCAGGCCGCTGCCGCCCTGGTGCCCACGCTTCTGCAATACCAGCCGGATGATGCCGGGGCCCAGCGCACGCAACGCGTCGTCTATTCCGCGCTGGCGCAAGCGCTCGCCATGTCCGGCAGGTTCAATGAGGGCGTGGCTCTCCTGCGTGAGGAAGTCGCCAAAAGCGAAGAGCAGGTGCAGAAGTCCAGCTCACGCTCGGATCTGCTGCGCTCCTACGGCGTCACGCTCGCCATGCTGGCCGACCTCTACGCCGACAACAACGCGGCGAAGGAAGCCTGCCCGATCTACGAGAAGGCCGAACAGGTCTGGGTCGATCTCGACAAACGCGGAGTTCTGACCCAGCTCGACCGCGACAACGCCCAGCAGATGGTCAGCGAGCGGCAGAAGCAGTTGAACTGCCCCTGAACCGGCCGCTCGCGGGCCGTTTTCGGCCCTGACGCCTTTGACAATGCCGTTTCCCAAGCCGATCCTGACCCTGCTCAGGGAGGGCGTCATGGCAACCAAATCGCTGAAGATCGCAACCGTTCTGGCGATCGCGCTCACGGTCGGTATCGCGGCCTCCGCAGATAGTCCGCTCTCGACTGCGGTCGCTCAGGAAGACTGGACCGTCCACGGCCTCACGGCGCCTGCCGAGATTGTCGTCGACCACTGGGGCATCCCGCACATCTTCGCCGGCTCCACCCGCGATGCCTACTTCCTGCAGGGCTACAACGCCGCCCGCGATCGCCTGTGGCAGATTGATCTCTGGCGCAAGCGCGGCCTCGGCCTGCTCTCCAAATCCTTCGGCCCATCCTACGTCGAACAGGACCGCGCCGCGCGCCTGTTCCTCTACCGTGGCGACATGGACAAGGAATGGCAGGCCTACGCGCCGGATGCACGCGCCTCGGTCGAAGCCTTCACCGCCGGCATCAACGCCTACATCGGTGATGTGCGCGCACAGGTGCGTCCGCTGCCCATCGAGTTCAAGCTGACCGACTCAACGCCGGAAGAATGGCGCCCGGAAGATGTTCTGCGCATCCGCAGTCATGCGCTCGTGTCCAACGTCACCTCCGAAGTCACGCGCTCCCGCGTGGCTTGCGCGGCTGGCGTCGGGGCAGACGAACTCCGCCGCAAGCTCGATCCGGTTTCCCATAAACGCGCCGTGCCTGCCGGCCTGAATCCATGTGACATTCCGAAGGATGTTCTGAAGGACTACGAGCTCGGCACGCGTCAGGTCGAATTCGAAGCCATCAAGAACAAGACACAAGCCGCGATCGACCCGCAAACGCGTCTCGCCGATCTGATGGACAAGCAGCACTACGAAGGTTCGAACAACTGGGTTGTCGCGCCGTCCAAAACCGAAACGGGCCGGCCCATCCTCGCCAACGATCCTCACCGTGCGCTGGGCGTGCCGTCGCTGCGCTATGTCGTCGGCCTGAATGCGCCGGGTCTCAACATCATCGGCGCAGGCGAGCCTGCGCTGCCCGGCGTCTCCATCGGCCACAACGACGATATCGCCTTCGGCATCACCATCTTCGCGATGGATCAGGAAGATCTCTACGTCTACGACACCAACCCGTCTGATCCGAACGCATACCGCTACAACGGCAAGTGGACGAAGATGACGGTCGAGAAGCAGATGATCCCGGTGCGCGGTGAAGAGCCTCGCGAGGTCGAGCTCCGCTTCACACGCCACGGTCCGGTGTTGTCTAGCGAGGGCAAGAACAAAGCCTTCGCGATCCGCACGATCTGGCAGGAGCCGGGCCTATCGGGCTATTTCGGCGCCACGCGGCTCACCAACGCCAAGACGTGGGACGACTTCAAGGCCGCCAGCTTCAACTGGGGCGCGCCGCCGCTGAACCTCGTCTACGCCGACACCAAAGGAAACGTCGGCTGGGCCGCGTCAGGCCGCACGCCTGTACGCAAGAACTGGGACGGTCTGATGCCGGTCCCGGGTGATGGCCGCTATGAATGGCAGGGCTTCTTCTCGAAGGACATGCTGCCGTCCTCACTCAACCCGAAAGAAGGCTTCTTCGCCACCGCCAACGAATACAACCTGCCCAGCGGCTACCCGGCCGAGGAGCGCAAGGTCGCATTCGAATGGGCCGACCCAACGCGCTCTGTCCGCATCAAGGAAGTCCTCGCCGCCAATCCGAAGGTCAGCCTGCTCGACTCCATGAAGCTGCAGACCGACAGCGTCAGCGCCCAGGCCCGCCGCTTCGTCAAACTTCTGAAAGACACCCCCGGCGGCACCTCCACCGTCAACGTCGATCACGCGCTGAAGCTGCTCACCGCATGGGATGGCAACGAGACCGTCGATAGCCCCGCCGCCGCCATCTACGAAGTCTGGGCGCAGCGTTACCTCGGCAAGGCCGTCGTCGCCAAAATCACCCCCGCCGCCGCCCGCGAGATCGTCGGCAGCGGTCACATCGAGGCAATCCTCACCTATCTCGAAAAGCCCGACACGCGCCTCGGCGCGAAACCCATCGAGGCTCGCAACGCCATCTTCATCGAGACCCTGAAATCCGCCACGGACGATCTCGCCCAGCGCCTCGGCGGCGAGCCCTACACCTGGACCTGGGGCCGCCTGCATCAAGCCAAGTGGGACCCAGCCGTCGCTGTCCTCGCAGACCCGCAGCTGAAAGCGCAGATGGCCATCGGCCCGCTGCAGACGCCGGGCTCCGCCTCCACGCCGCGCGCCCAAAGCTACCGCGGCCCCGACTTCAACGTCGCCGCCGGCGCCTCCGTGCGGATGGTGATGGACGTGGGCGCGTGGGATAACTCCGTTGTCATGAACACGCCCGGCCAGTCCGGCGATCCCTACAGCGCGCACTACCGCGATCTCTTCCCGCTCTGGGCGGAGGGCCGCTACGTCCCGCTCGCCTTCAGCCGCGAAGCCGTCGACCGCGTGGCCGAGAAGGTGATCAAGCTCACGCCCGCAAAATAGGCACGCGCTTCGTTTGACGTCAGCACTGATTCCGCCCGCGCAACAAACGCTCACATCGAGTGATACGCGCCGGGTCAGCATGACGCACCGCGACTGAACTTTCGTTCAGAAGTTTTGCCCGAATTTCACTGGCGCGACTCTGCGAGTTGCGCCACTGTCTGCGCGTGGGGGTTCACCGGGTCGGCAAAGTATCGATCAGGTCGGACTGCAAGACTGCTGACTATATCGCGTCACCACATTGTCTCTTTAAGTGCCTCACGTTTTCTGGTCGCCGTTCCAGATTGCTCTTCAGCTTGTGCAAGCTGCTGAGACATTCCAATCCGGAGGGGCTCGGGGATGGAAATCGCCATGCTTCGCTTGCTCAAGCGTCACTTCATCGCCTGTGCGTTCGCCGGCCTGCTCGCTGCCTGTGGCGGCGGCGGAGGCAGTAGCGGCGGCTCCAGCGGAGGCGGCACAGGCGGCACGCCGTCCACCCCCGCCACCGTCGCGCCCACGCAAGCCGAAGCCGCGCGCGTGCTCACGCAAGCCACCTTCGGCCCCACCGAATCCAGCATTCAGTCTGTGGTCTCTTCCGGCAGCATCAACAACTGGATCAGCGCCCAGATCTCCGCCGGCCCCGCCAGCATCACCCACCAGGCCCACGTCGACGCCGTCATCGCGGCCAATGGCAGCGCTGGCTCAAACGAATTCTACCAGACATGGTGGCGCCAGGCGATCAGCGGCAACGACCAGCTGCGCCAGCGCGTCGCCTTCGCGCTCTCCCAGATCTTCGTCATCTCGCTCAACGACGATGTCATCGATGCCCGCGGCGCCGCGTCCTACTACGACATGCTCACCCGCGACGCGCTCGGCAATTACCGCACACTGCTCAAGGATGTGACGCTCCATCCCATGATGGGCCGCTATCTCACCTATCTGGCCAACCAGAAGGAAGACGCCGCCGGCACCCGCACGCCCGACGAAAACTACGCCCGCGAAGTCATGCAGCTGATGACCATCGGCCTCGTCGAACTCAACCCAGACGGCGCCCCGCGCCTCAATGGCGCGAACACCATCCCCACCTACACGTCGGCAGACATCGCCGGCCTCGCAAAGGTTTTCACCGGCATCTCCTGGTATCACCCGACGCCCACCAACTCGACCTTCTTCGGCGGCAGCGCCAACGCAGACCGCAACGTCACGCCGATGATCTTCTATCCGAACTACCACTCCACCTCGGAGAAGGTGTTCCTCGGCACGACCATCCCGGCCAGCGCCACCGTCAATGTCGGCGGCGACATCGACATCGCGCTCGACCGTCTGTTCAACCACGCCAACACCGCGCCCTTCATCTCCCATCGCCTGATCCAGCAGCTCGTCACCTCAAACCCGAGCCCCGCCTATGTCGGTCGCGTCGCCGCCGTGTTCGCCAACAATGGCGCGGGCGTTCGCGGAGATCTCGCTGCCGTCGTCCGCACGATCCTCACAGATGCGGAAGCCCGCGCCACCACAACGGCAGCGTCCTCCACATCCTTCGGCAAGCTGCGCGAGCCACTGATCCGCCTCGCCAACTGGGCCCGCGCGTTCAACGTCACCTCACAGACCGGCAACTACCTGATCACCTCGACCAGCTCGAACACCTCGCTCAGCCAGTCACCGCTGTCCTCGCCATCGGTGTTCAACTTCTGGCGTCCCGGCTTCACGCCGCCCGGCACAACCCAGCTCGGGCAGCGAACGCTCGTAGCGCCCGAATTCCAGATCGTCGATGAAGTCACCGTCGCGTCCTACGTCAACGCCATGCAGGACATCATCCAGAACGGCGTCGGTCAGACGCCGACCGGCGGTTCGGGCCGCGATGTCCGCTCGGCCTACACCGCCGAGATCGCGCTGACCGACACGCCCAGCACGCTGGTTGATCGCATGAACAGCCTCCTGTTCTACGGCCAGATGAGCACCACGCTGCGCGACCGCATCATCGCCGGCGTCACCGCCGTTACCATTCCCACGGCCAACGGATCGAACCAGGCCGCCATCGATACGGCGCGGCTCAACAGGGCGCGAACCGCGGTCTTCCTGTCGATGATCTCGCCCGAATATCTGGTTCAGCGCTGAGGAGCCCGCCCATGACCATGTCCAGCGCCACCCGCCGTGAATTCCTCCGCCGCGCCAGCGCGCTTTCCTGCGTCGGCGCCGCCGCTTCAACATTCGGCTTCCAGCTCGCCACCATGGGCAGCGCCGCCGCGCAAACCGCGTCGGGCTACAAGGCGATCGTCTGCATCTTCCTGTTCGGGGGCAACGACTCGAACAACATGGTGCTCGCCACCGACACCGACAGCTGGGGCCGTTACAACACGGCGCGCCAGATAGGCGATGTGCCAATCGCACTTATGCCGGCTGGCACGCCCGCCACGCTTCCGGGAGCCACCAATGCCGTCACGGGTCGCACGCTCCCGAACAACAACACCGCTTATGCGCGGCCCGAAGCTTGGGGCGGCGTCCTGCCGATCGCCACGCTCACGCCGAACCCGGTTCCGCCGGGCACCAACGCGCTCGCACGCACCTTCGGCATCAACCCCCACATGGGCGCGCTCCTGCCGTTGTGGACCGGCGGGCGCCTCGCCATCGCCGCCAACGTCGGCCCGCTGATCCAACCCACCACCAAGGCGCAATACCGTGCGCGCTCCGTGCCTCTGCCTGCCAGTCTGATGTCGCACAACGACCAGCAATCGACATGGCAAGCCGGCTCCGCTGAAGGCGCGCGTCGCGGCTGGGGCGGTCTAATGGCTGACCAGCTGCTCGCATCCAACGGCACGAACGCGGTCTTCACCGCGATTTCGACCGCGGGCAACGCCGTGCTGCTCGCGGGCCAGAACGTCGTGCAATACCAGATGTCGACCAGCCAAACGGCGCCGGCAATCCGCATCAACTCCGCCGCCACGCCGACCACCAACGTGTTCGGCGCCAGTGGGCAGGGTGCGCGCATCCGCGAAATCATCCGCGACACGGCGGGCACAAGCTATTTCATGCAGGACTACGGCGCCAAAATCGTCCGCTCGCAGGACTCGGCTGATCTGCTCAACGCGCAATTTGCCGCCGGTTCTCCGGGAGCCGCCATCGCCGCACCGGCCCAGCTGCAGAACCCCATCACCCGCGCGATGGAAAACAACTCGCTCGCCGTACAGCTACAGACGGTCGCGAAAGTCATCGCCGCCAACCAGGTGCTCGGCGTTAAGCGTCAGGTCTTCTTCGTCTCCATGGGCGGCTTCGACACCCACGATGTGCAGAACACCAGCCAGTCGCCGCTGATGGCGCGCCTCGCTCACGCCATGGCCTATTTCGATGGCGCGCTCGCCAATGTCGGCGGCGTCGACATGCGCGACCGCGTGACGACGTTCACCGCGTCCGACTTCAACCGCACCTTCACGACCAACGGCGACGGCACAGACCACGCCTGGGGCTCGCACCAGTTCGTCATGGGCGGGGCGGTCCGCGGCGGCGATGTCTACGGCCAGTTCCCCACCGTCGGCGTTGACGTTTCCGGCACAGGCGGCTTCCAGAACCCCAACATGTCCGGCAACATCCTCGTGCCGCAAATGTCGGTCGACCAGTACGCCGGCACAATGGCCAGATGGTTCGGCCTCACTGACAGCCAGATCGCCAGCATCTTCCCCAACATCCCCAACTTCACGAACCGCTACTACGACTTCCTCGCTGCCCCCGTCGCTTAGACCGCGACGCGCAGCGAGCCCGCATCGTTCCCCAGCCGCGTCTCGACGCCCGGCTCGGAACGACAGGGCGCCCGTGGCTTAGCTGTATCTCGCCAGCCCCAGTCACGGGCGCCCACCTTTTCCCGCCGGTCATTTCCAGCTTCATTTTTTCATTTGAAGTGTTTGAACCCGCAGGGCGCATTGAAAATGCACCGCCCCGTAGGGTGCATCTTCAGATGCACCACGCCCCACACACCACCCCCACCATCGTCATTCCCGCGAAAGCGGGAACCCAAGGGCTCCACCCACCAATGCACGTTCCTCGCCCCGCTCCTCCCGACGTAAGTCGGGACCCAGGGGCGGCTAGTCCCGCTGTCCCAGACCAACCCCAAACCCGTAGGGTGCATCAACGATGCACCGTGGCATGCGCCGGCGGTGCGGTGCATCGTTGATGCACCCTACAAGGCCGGAATTGGGGGATAGAGCGGGACAAAACTGCAGGACGATTTTTGCGAGACCCAAGTAAACTCAGCGCGTTAGCGCAAAACTTTGAGGGATAGAGCGACCCAGAATCTACAGCGCCCCGTGCCGGGGTATTCTACCCCGCATGACACGACACAAACACGCGCACATTGGGCTAGGGACCCCGTCGCCGCTTGATCACTGGATCAATGCGATGCTGCG
>Ga0116156_10004787_pt1 | contig 11393 bp, 17 predicted proteins | sample AD_UKC045_MetaG_FD_89891 | JGI IMG/M metagenome (GOLD analysis project Ga0116156, IMG submission 89891) | Active sludge microbial communities of municipal wastewater-treating anaerobic digesters from USA - AD_UKC045_MetaG | ecosystem: Engineered > Bioreactor > Anaerobic > Digestate | place: USA... | reverse complement strand
GAGATATCCGCCGAGGACCTGCGCAAGCTCTCGATGGTGATGCACGCATTCCCCGGCAGCGAGATCACTTACGTCGGTCCGCAGCAGGAACCGTGGGGCGAACCCTACGTGCCGCAGGCTCCCGCGCCCAAACCATCGGTGCCGACCCCTGCACCCAAACCCGAACACAAACCCGCGCAGCCGCCCGAGCAGGCCCGGCTGTTGTGATGGAGGAAAAAAGATGACTCGAATGAAATTGGCCTACGTCGCGGGCAAATATCGCGGCCGCACTCACAACGACGTTGCCCAGAACATCGCAGCCGCCCGCGCAGTTGCAACCCGGCTCTGGGAACTCGGCTATGCCGCCCTTTGCCCGCACCTGAACTCGGCATTCATGTCCGGCGTCGCGCCCGAAGAGGTCTTCATGGAAGGCGGCCTCACCATGCTGCGCCGCTGCGATCTCGTCGTGCTCGTCGATGGTTGGCAAGCATCCGAGGGGACCGCCCGCGAAATCGAAGAGGCTTGCTCGTGCGGCCTGCCCGTTTTCTCCGACATCGAATTCGTGCCGCCCGCCGACGCCCACCCGGAGGCCTGCGCCAATGGGTAATTGCAAAGCCAAGACCGAAGTCTACTCGCGGGTCGTGGGTTACTACCGGCCCGTTCAGCACTGGAACCCCGGCAAGCAAGCCGAATTTCACGACCGCGTACCCTACGCGGTTCACGGAGGACCTATGACGCCGAACAATTCCAAAACCACTCACCCCATTCCTTGCGCGAACTGCTTGCACTGCAAGGTCTATCTCGAACGCGCGGATCGCGGTCCCAAGGCCGAGCGGCGCGTCAAATGCGTGATGGGCAACTGGCAGACGCCCTCGGGCAAGGAACGGACCTACTGCTACCACACCGTGCTCAGTCGCCGCATGGCGTCGTGCCCCGATTACGAAAGCATGGGCGAGCACGACCGCGACGAGTTTCTGAAAAGCCTGCGCGACAATCTGCCGGTCGAGCGCGACATGGTCGCAGTGAGCACCCCGGCGGTCGGAGCGAACGCATGAAACATGTCAACGCGAAAAATATTCTGCCGCCAGACCTGCTGGCTCAACTCTATGAACTTTTGCCGAACGGGGGATACATCTATGTTCCCCAACGCGTTACCAGTGCCCGCATCCGGCGCAACCTGGAGATTTTCCGGATGAGTTCGGAAGGAAAAAGCGTCACTGAGATCGCGGAGCGAACGCTGATCCACCGAGCCACGGTTTACCGGGTGCTGTCGCAGTTCGTCCGACAAAAACGCGCGGTACAGGGTTTGGAGAATGGTCGTTCATGATGTTTCAATCTTGGGGCACGCGGCCTCGCGCCGGTCGGAGAATCGGCGGGGCGCGAGCCGGAGGCGAAAGGTAGAAAATGGGCGATTCCACAATTAAACCGCAGAGCGAAGACTTCGTTGTCCGTATGGGCAAACAGTTTCGGCGTTGTACGGCGCGAATGAAGAGCACCGGCGAGCGCTGCACGCACCCCGCCGTGTCCGGATACTCGGTCTGCCGTATGCATGGCGCGAATCCGAAGAACCACGGCGGCGGTCAGCCCGGCAATCTGAACCCGCTCAAGCACGGCGCTTACGTCAAGAAAATGCTGACCGACGAGGAGAAGGCGATCTTCGAGGACATCCTCGCTGCCATCCACCGCGACTTCGAACTGAACGAGTCGACGGACCTGGCTCAGGCGGCGATGGCCGCCTTCTATTACGCGAAGTGGCACTGCGCGGTGCTCGGCAACGCCAACGCAGCCATCGGCGAGTTTGACGTGCTGTTCCGCAAGCAACTGGAGTGCCTCAAGACCACCAGAGCGCAACGGGATACCGGCGGCGGGCAGCAGACCACGCCAGCGGAATGGGCCGTTGCGCTCCTGGAGAGCGTGCGCGGCGGCACGCCCAGCAAGGCGTCGAAAGAAAAACCGGAGGAGTGATGCGCCGAAAACGCGAAACCAATCGCGTGGAAGTCGCTCGCAGCGGTCGCCGCAAGTGCGCGGACTGTCGCGGTTCGGCCTTTCGCCGTTCCGCTCATAGGACGCTTTCTGTGCGGAAAAAAAGCGGCGGCTCAGAGGCTTTCGAGGGCGTCTTCGAGATCGTCGTCGGTGATGTGAGCGTAGACCTGGGTGGTGGTGACGCGGGCGTGACCGAGGGCTTTGGCGACCAGCAGCAGGTTGTGGGTGCGGCCATAAAGCAGCGTGGCGAACGTATGGCGCAGGCCGTGGACGGTGATCTTGCCGTCCAAGCCCGCCCAGGCGAGCCAGAGGCCCATGCGCTCCTGGACCTGGCGGGTGCTGATGCGCCGGTCGCGGTTGGACAGGAAGAGCGCGTCGGTCTCGACCATCGCCTTGCGGCGGCGCTGGAGGTACTTGCGCAGGATGGCTCGAAGCTCGGTGTTCAGGAACCGCACCTGGGGCTTGCCGCCCTTGGCGCGGCGGATGCGCAGCTGCTTCTCGTCCAGGCGCACGTCGCCGACGTCCAGGCCGACCAGTTCCGCCAGGCGGATGCCGGTGCCGAGCAGGACGCGCAACATGACCAGGTCGCGCTCAGCGGCCTCGCCCTTGCGCGAAGCGACCGCCTTGAGCAGGGCTTTGACCTCGGCGGGCGAGAGAAAGGACGGCGCTTCCCTGTCGTGGCGCTTGATCTTGATCCAGTCGGCGGGGTCGCGCCCAGTTGCGCCCACGTTGGCCACGTAGCGCCCGAAGCTGCGCAGGCATGCCTTTATGCGTCCCAGGCTCGCGTCGCCACGGGGGGCGCCCGTGCGCGTCGTGGCGACCGGCGTGGACAAGAGGAACTGCGCCAGCAGGTCGGCGGTCAGGGCCGACGCCTCGATGTCGCCCGCGAAGGCGAGCAGCAGGCGCAGGTCGCGGCCATAGCAGCTGAGGGTGTGCGGGCTTTTACCGTCGGCCTCCAGGCGCGTGAGGAACTGGGTAACGGCGGTGGAAAGGTTCATGGGTTACTCCTTCCCGACCAGACCGAGCCGCCGGATGATTTCGGCCTTGTCCTCGGCGGGGAAGTCGATCCGGTCCTTGAGGTAGCTCCAGGCGCTCTGGTGGAGATTGCCGTCGGAGTCGAAGATCGCGTCGCGGATAAGCTCGACCGCCTTTTCGATCTCCGCTTGCCGAGCGTGGTCGGCTCGTTCCAACTGCTCGATGGCGATGGCCAGAGCCTCGGCCTCGGCCTGGGCAAAGGCCGTCTCGGTCGCACGTTTCTGTTTCTCTCGCAGCACCTTGATGGCTTGCTTGAAGTTCATGGTCACCTCCTACCTGATTCCCAGGCGGCTTTCGATTTCCAGTTTCTCGTCCTCGCTGAAGCGCAGGTTACCCCGCAAAAAGTTCCAGACGTCCCGGATGTCCTTGTCCGGCCATCCGCCGATCTCGCGGATCATCTGGACGGCCCGGTTGATTTCGGCTTTGCGGTGGATGACGGCGGTTGTCAGGCAGTCGATAGCGCGTTGCAGAGCTTCGACCTCCTCGTCCTCGGGGATGGCGATCAGGTTGCCTTGGGCGCGCTCGATCATGGCCTGCAGGGTGTCGATGGCGATTTCCAGTTTCATTGCTCAGTCCTCCTTGAGCGCGAACCGTGGTTTCCCGCGCCCATCGTTCGGTATCTCGATGTGGACGATCCCGGCGCTCATGGCTCGCTTGAGGTTGGGTCCGGCGAACCCCGCCAGTTTGGTCCAGCGGTCGTGGGGCGTCGGCGGTTGGTCGAGAGACCGTTCCCACTGGCGAAGGCGGCGGTGGGCTGCGGCGATCTCCCGGCGCACGGCGCTCATGTCGATGGCGGTCGCGTTTTCGTCCGGCGTCGGTTTCATGATTTCTCATCCTCCAGCGGCACCAGATCCTCGCGGCGGGCGTCGCTGGTGACCCAGGAGAATCGCTGGTCCTGCTCGATCCAGGGTGCGACATCCCAAAGGCCGGTGGGCCGCTCGTTGTCGTCCAGGATCGGGGCGATCAGCTTTACCTTGAGTCCGGTCATGAAGGTGTGGTCCGTGCCCGTGTACCGAGCGACCATGCCGCGTCTAAGCCTGGGTTTCGTCATTGTCTTTCTCCGTGGTTTGGGTGTTTTGGTTTTCGAGAGCCGCCGCAATCCGCTCCAGCGCGGCGTTGAGCCGGGCCAGTTCGCGGGCGATGGTCGGCAGGGTGTGGTCGTAAAAGGTGCGGCCCATAGCCGTCTGAAAAAATTCGGGCATCGTCGCCTCCTAGTTCAGGCTCGCGGTGATCTCGTAGAGATTCCCGCTGGCCAGCAGCTTGTCGATGAACCTGGTCCGTGCTTCCGCGCTCTTGAATTCCCGCTCTTTGTTGACCAGTTCGAATCGCTTGTTGATCTCGATCCAGCGCAGTCCGTAGGTGGTGGTTTCGCCGTTTCTCGTGGTGTCCATCGTGGTCTCCTTTCGGTTTTGGTTCCTCGTGCTCACGCGACGTACAGGGGCTTCGAAGCACATGGAAGTCAAGGAAAAACAACCACTTATGCGAAGTTTTCCGGGCCGAAGAGAAACGCCCCAAAAAGGGCGTTGGAGGTGGGATTTTATCTGGGGCGGGCGTTATGGCGTGACCGGGGGCTCCTCGGTAAAGCCTCGGAAGATTCCCTCGGCGTAGGTCTTGTGATTGGCCTTATCGGTCAGCCAGAAGGCCGCGTCGACGTGGCCAAGCTCCAGGGCGATGGCGGCGACGGCCGGGCGGTCGAGCATGTTGGTCCTCCCGCTACGGCGCACGGCCTCGATGCCTCGGAGCACATCGCCCGGTATGGCGACTTTGGCGCTTTGGTCCGTCATGGCTTACTCGGCGCTTTCGGCGGGGTCGGCCTCGGCGGTTTCCTTGACCTTCGCCAGTTCTTCCTTCGGCAAAGGCACCTTGTCCAGCAGCCCTTGCTCCTTGCAGAAAACCAGCATCATGCGGAACACGCGCTTGGTCTGCGCGATTGTGTGCGGGCTGCGCGGGCGCTCGGTGCGCGCCTCGCCCTCTTTCTTGGGCTCGCGGATCAGCTTGTTGACCGCGTCGCTCTTGAAGAATGCCGATACGTGGACGGGCAGAATCTTGGCGATGTCCTTGCCCTCGCCGAAGTGGGCGACGGCCAGGTCGAGATGCCGCCCGTAGGTGATGACGGTCCGTTCGTTCTTGCCGAGTTCGGTCAGATGGGCGACGTACTTTTCGGCGGCCTCTTTGATCGTGGTGGTCTTGGTGGTCATGAGTTTTTCCTTTCGGTTTGGAGTGTGATGTTCGCGCCGGTGCTCCGGCGACTTTCCACATGCTTTTTGACCAGGGCTTGGAAGGCGTCGAACGGGACACCCAGAGCGGCGGCGACCGGCTCGGAGCATTCCTCGATCTTGGCCTCCCAGTCCTGCGCCCCATGGGAATCCGCTATCCAACCGGCGAGTCGCTCGGCTGCGGCGGCAGTCTGCGCGTCCCTGGGGTTCTGGCGGTCGCGGTCTTTCATGTCAGCGGTCCTCCACGGGACGGACTTCGCACAGGGTCCAGGCGTTGAAGGACTGGCCGATCTCTTCGGGCTTCCAGTTGCCTCTCGCCTCCATCCGCGCCAGCGTTTCGTAGGCTTCGGCGATGCTGACGAAGGGGCGCATGCTCCGTTCGTTCAGCGTCTGGCCGAGGATCGCGCCGGTGTCGAGGTTGGTCAGGATGTAGCGTGCCATGTCTTTTCTCCTTTCGATTCAGCAGCTTACGACGTGTCACATCGCTTCGTGTGGCGGGCAAGTCAAGGAGATTTTTCATCGAATATCGAGATTTCTCGGAGGGCTGCATGACAGCGACAACGACGCTCCCCAAGAATCCCCAGGCGGTCGCCCGCGTGCTGCTGGACCCGGTGCTCTGGGGCCAGGCGTATCTTCACAACCGGGACGGCGCGAACCGCGTTTTCTGGAAGCACCAGGCCGAGGACCTGCAATGCGAGCGGACCAACATCATCCACTTGGATGGCCGCGATTCAGGCAAGACGATCAACCTGGCGGCCGACTCGCTCCACTATGCCTTCATCACGCGCGGCGGTTCGGGCCTCGTGGCCGCACCGCACCAAGGACACCTGGACACGATCATCGAGGAGGTGGAGTTTCAGATCGGCGCGAATCCCGACCTGGAAGCCTCGGTCGCCAAGACCAAGACCGGCAACCCCAAAATCATCCGTAAGCCGTACTTCCGGATTGAGTTCACCAACGGCACGGTGCTCCATTTCCGGCCCGCTGGCGCGTATGGCGAGTCGTTCCGGTCGCTCCACGTTGATCGGCTCTGGGTGGACGAGGGCGCGTGGATTCCGGAGAAAGCGTGGAAGGCGCTGCGCCAATGCCTCAATGCCAAGGGCAAGTTTCGCATTTACTCGACGCCCAACGGCCTGCGCGACACGACCTATTACCGGCTGACCCAATCGAAAAAGTGGAAGGTGTTCCGCTGGCCGTCCTGGGTCAATCCGACGTGGACGCCGGAACGCGAAGCCGAATTGATGGAATTCTACGGAGGCAAGGACACGCCGGGTTGGCAGCACGAGGTCGCAGGCGAGCACGGCAAACCGAGTTTCGGCGCGTTCGATTTGGACGCCCTTCATGCCTGCCGCAAGGAGGTGCCGGAATATCGCCTGATCCCCATCACCAGCGAGGAGTTGGAGGGATGCGAGGACGAGGCGGCGGTGCGCGAACGCTTCGACATGCTGCTCAGTCTGTCGCCCCGCGCCGGAACCCACTGGCTCGGCATCGACACCGGCTACACCAGCGATCCGACGGAACTAGTCGTGTTCCGGGAGGACGAGACCGGGCTGACCATGATCCTGCGGGTTCACGGCGAGCAGATTCCCTATCCCTGGCTGTCGGAACTGATCCGCACCCTGGACATCTACTTCGAGTTCGTGGGCATCGGTCTGGACAACGGCGGCAACGGTCTGGCCGTGGCGCAGGAACTGACGAGCCTGGACAAGTTCAAGGACCGCCACTTCCTCAGGCGGCTCCAGGGCTTCGACTTCGGCGGCAACACCATCGTGAGTTGGGACGAGGCGGGAAAGCCGGTCAAAAAGCGCACGAAGGAGCACATGACCGCGCTGATCAACGCGGCGATGCGCAGGCGGCAGATCGTGTTTCCCCGCGACGACCGGCAGATCGAGGAGCAGTTCGCCACGCAGACCTATTCCATGAACAACGGCCGCGTGACCTACAGCAAGGGCAATGACCATGTGATCGACGCCGTGCGCTGCGCGCTGCTGGTCGAGGACCGAAAAGCGTTTCAGGCCGGTGGGCCGCAGTTCGAAGAGGTCTTCATCATGCCGATGGCGACCGACCCTATTTTCTGATTGAGGTGAGAAGTGAAAAACACCGCTCAAGCAGCATCGAAGAAGAACACGCCCCAGGGGCCGAGCGCATCGGACCCGCTGGCTTCCTTCGCCATCATCCTGGACCCTTCGCGCATGGGCACGGCGGCGGCGCTTGCGCCCAACCTGTTCGAAAAGCACGGCGTCAAGGATTCCATCCCCGCCGAGTGGCACGAGCGCGCGGCCAAAGCCTGGGAGTATTACCTCGAAGAGCCCATCGTCTCGAACACGATCAACTCGTGGCGGGTGTTCGCCCTGGGCGACGAGGTCGGCGTATCGAGCGAGGACGAAACCACGCAGGAGCAGGCGCGGGACATGTTCTACCGCCTGGACCTCAACAGCTTCGTGAAGGACATGATTCTGCAACTGCTCGTGAAGGGCGACTGCATCGGGTATCTCAAGCGCGCACCCGAGGGCGACGATCTGGCGAAGGTTGTCTGCGTCAACCCGGTCAGCGTGAAGCTGAAATTCGTGGGCGGGACGCTCACTGAGGCCACGCAGCGCAAGGAAATGGCCGACGGCACCTTCGACGCCGGGGATGAGGGCGTTTCGCTGGCCCTCGACCAGATGCTGCACATCAAGTGGAACGCCCCGGAGTTTTCCCCGCGCGGAAACAGCCTGGTGCTTCCGGCGTTCGAGTCCATCGAACTGCTGCGCGATTTCCGCAAGGCCGAGCGCGCCATCGCCAAGCGCTGGACGACGCCCTTGCGCTTCATCCAGGTCGGCGGGCAGTTCGGCGACAAAGTCATCATGCCGAGCCAGAAGATGATCGACACGCTGCGCGGCGAACTGAACAAGATGGACCTGAAGAGCGGCCTCGTCGTGCCGTTTTACGTGAAGGCGGAAACCTACGGCAATGAGGGGCATGTGCTCGACACCGAGCGCAAGGTCAAGGAGGTGAAAGAGGACATTCTCGTGGCCCTCGGAATGGCGCGCAGCATCGTCACCGGCGACGGCCCCAACTTCGCCACGGCCTCGGTCTCGATGCAGAAAATGGTGATCATGCTCAAGGAGATCAAGCAGGCCGCGCGGCGGATCCTCGACTGGGTCATCTACGAGTGGATGGAACTCAAGGGCCTCGACGCCGAAGTGGATTACGAGTTTTCGGATCTGGACCTGACCAGTGAGGTGGACCAGAAGCGGCTGCTCATCGATCTGTACGACCGCAATCTGATTTCCAAGAACACCCTCCAGGCCAAGATGGACCTCAATCCCGATGTCGAGTCGGCCAACCGCGCCAAGGAGCAGCGCCTGGTCGACATGAACTGGGACATCAAGGACGTCACGGCGCTCGTCCAACTGGCGATCATGAGCCCGGCGTCGGCCAGGAAGCTGCTGGGCTTGGAAGATGCCGCCGAGGATCAGGCGATCCAGGAAGAGGAGCAGCAGGCGGTCGAAGCCATGTACGCGGATGCGACGGCCAAGACCCGCGCTTCCGGCAGCACCTGCAGTGAATGTCTGCACTTCGACGAGGAGACGAATCGCTGCCGGGTGCTGGAGCGGGACGCCTCGCTATTCGATTCGGCCTGCCGGTTTTTTCGCAACGCGGCGGTGTAAATGCTGGCCATCGCCCTCGATCAGGCCGAACGCATCAAGCAAGCGGTCGCTTCATCGTTCGCGGCCCGCGATCTGTACACGGAAAAGCAGGTCGCGGCGCTGGTCGGGTCTATGCGCGAGGCCGAGAAGCGGATCAAGGCCGATCTGCTCCGGTACGCCGATCTCGGCGCGCTCACCCCCGGACAAAAGATCAACCAGATTCGGCTGGCCGCGCTCACCGACCGGCTCGACGGCACCATCAAGGGGCTGAAGGCCGAGCACACGCTCGCCCTGAAGGCCGCCGCCAAGGAATCCCACCTCGAGGGAATTACCCAGGGCGCCCTCGAACTCAAAGTCCACGGCCTGCCTGGATACGATGCGCTCACCGATGAATCCGCGAAGCGACTGGCCAAGGACGCCTTCTCCCTCATGGACAAGAGCGCACTCGATTTCCTGGTGCGCTTCGACGTCCAGCTGGCCGGTCAGGTTTCCACGGATCTGCTCACCGGCGTGAAAAACGCCCTGACGGTCGGGATCGCGCAGGGCCTGTCCATCCCCAACATCGCCAGGAACATTGGCTCAGTGATCCTGGACAAGGAAGCGTTCAAGCAGGCGGGCAAGACCGTCTTCGGCTCGGCGCAGCAGCGCATCGAACTGATCGCCAGAACCGAGATTCTGCGGGCGCATAACCAGGGGCGGCTCAAGTTCTACGACACCGTGGGCGTGCGCCAGGTGCGGTGGATGGTCGCGGGTGATGAGCGGTTGTGCCCGATCTGTTCGGCGCTCGACGGCCAGGTCTTCTTCATCGACAAGATGCCGCCGCTGCCCCGGCACCCCAACTGCCGCTGCACTGTAACCGCCGTGCCTTTGCGAGTCTGCTCTGCCGAAACGTTGAAGCTCCAGGCGATGGCCGGTCCAGCAGACGCGGCCGGCGCATGTCTCATGACGCCGCAGCAGGTCCACGACGTTGCGGGCGCGCAGAAGGCCGAGCAGGCGCAAACCAACAAGGCGATCAAGCAGGGCCAATACGAAACCCTGGGCCTCAAACCGCTCCAGGAAGAATGCAAGAAGCGCGGGATTTCGATCTACCGGACCAAGGCAGATTTCATCAAGCTCCTCGGCCAGCAGAATCCCGGCATCGATTACTCGACGTGGGCGACCAAGGACATCATGGCCGAGGTCGCCAAGCAGAGCATCGGGAAAACCTGCACGAAGGATGATCTGATCGCCCTGCTCAAGCAGTGGGACGCGGCCCATTCGGCGATTATCAAAGAGGCGGCGGAAACGCTGCCGGACTTCGCGTCGATGACCGTACAGGACCTTCAGCACCAGTGCCTGAAAAACGGCATTTCCATCTCCAAGACGAAAAAGAATTTCATCGCGGAACTGGAAAAGCTCGAACCCAATCCCGCCAAGCCGCACTTCATGCTCAAGGGCCAGGAACTCCAAGACAAGATCAAGCAGTTCGGAATCGGCAAGCTCAAACCCAAAAACATGCTGATCTCCGATCTGCAAAAAGCCCTCTCCATCGACAAGAAGGCTGTTCAGGCGGTCGAGGAAGCGGTCAAGCACAAGACCGAACTGGTCAAAGCCATCGAATCGGTGACAGTGCCGGAAGACCCGACCCATTATCAAATCTTTCTCGATACCGCGAAGAAGGCGGCGCAGTCGTACACCCAGCACGCGGACTTCATCGCGGTTGATGAAATTGCTTCTCTCTCGGAATCCCTGGCACAAAAGATCGCGGCCTGGGAAACGAAAGTGAAAAACATGTCGCTGGACGACCTGAAAAAGCTCGCCCAGCAGACCAAGCTCAAGCACTACCAGTGGCACACCAAGGACGAACTGATCGCCCGGTTCACGACGTTCGACGAGGCGCAGCTGGCGAAAGTGGATGCCTCGGTCGAAGGGAAATGGGCGAAGTGGGCCGAGAAGCATGGCGGCAAGAAAGCCAAGACCGCCCCGGCTGTAAAACCGAAGCCCGCCGCCGAGCCGCCAAAGCCTGTCAACATCCCCGAAACGCCCCTCCCGCCGAAAAACCCGACGAAGTTTGCGCCGGTCGACGAGCCGTTCCGGGGCGTCGATGCCCAGTGGGAACAGATCAAGGCGAAAAAGCCGTTCAAGAATCGGCGCGAGGTGCGTTCGGAACTCGGCGGCGCGCACCGCAAATATGTCTACGACGACGACCAGGGCAACCAGTGGCTGTTCAAACCGATCTCCGAGGACTTCCGCGCCCACGGCGACGAGGTCGCCTATCGCATTGGCCGCCTGGTCGATCCGGACGCGGTGGAAGTTCGGCTCATCGAACTGGACGGGGAAGTCGGCTCGATCCAGCGGATGGTTCCCAAGCTCAAGGCGCAGAAGGACTTCAAGGGCATCGATCCCAAGGACCTGCTGCCCGCCGAACTGGAGCAGATCCAGCGCGAGCACGTCATCGATTGGCTGATCAGCAATCACGACGGCCACTGGGAAAACTTCCTGCGCGGCACCGACGGGCATCTTTACGGAATCGACAAAGGGCAGCTGTACAAGTTTCTCGGCGACGACG
>Ga0116156_10004786_pt1 | contig 11393 bp, 10 predicted proteins | sample AD_UKC045_MetaG_FD_89891 | JGI IMG/M metagenome (GOLD analysis project Ga0116156, IMG submission 89891) | Active sludge microbial communities of municipal wastewater-treating anaerobic digesters from USA - AD_UKC045_MetaG | ecosystem: Engineered > Bioreactor > Anaerobic > Digestate | place: USA... | reverse complement strand
CTTCCGAGATCGATGGGCGGTCTTCGGTGATCGATGAGCCATGTTCAGGGATCGATGAGCGATATTCGGGGATCGATGAGCGATATTCGGCGATCGAAGAGTGATATTCGGCGATCGATGGGCGATGTTCCGGGATCGATGGGCGATGTTCCGGGATCGATGGGCGATGTTCCATGATCGATCCGTCATGGTCGGATGGAATCAGGGGGCAGGCGTCGCTTGCTATGATTAGGAGCCTCCGGTCAGCGCGGGTTCGACACGGCGAATTGCTGCAGGCTCCCGATGTGGATGCTTCCGTTCGCCCGTGGCGGCTGGAAGCCATGGGCTCAGTGTAGGCCGGATCAGGGATTCGTCAAGGGAAAGTTCTGATAGGGAGTGGCGTGAAGCCGATTATGGCCGCGCCTGTCGGGCGAGCACGAACGCCAGAGCGCCTTCGGCCGCGGCGGCGACCGCCGGGCAGGCCGGGTCGCCGGAGGCCAGGCGGCGGAGCGCGTCCTCCTTGCCGGCGGCGCGGACGATGAAGCGCGTGCCTCGGGTCGAGGCGAGGGTCGGGAGGGACAGGCTGACGCGGGCGCGCGGCTCCTCGGGCGCCGTACCGGCGACGGCTATGGGCGCGGAACGGGAACCGGCCCGACGGGCGGCCGGGCTGCCGGGGAAGACGCCGGCGACGTGGCCGTCGGCGCCGAGGCCCAGGTAGCAGCGGTCGAAGAGCGGCGCGGCCGACGGCATGCCGGAGGCGATGGACGCGACGAGGGCGGCCATCGCCGCGACGGCGGCGCGCTCCCCGGCGGAGACGTTCCAGGCGGCCAGCTCGGCCGCGCCTAAGTCCAGGGCCGGGGCGAAGGCGCGCCTGAGCATCGTGTCGTTCAGGTCGGAGGGCCCGCGTGGCTCGAGCCGCTCGTCTCCGGGCACGAGCAGGACGGGCCGCGCGGGACGGCCGGGGCCGCGCGCCCTGGCGGCCAGCCACGCGGCGACGGCGCGATAGGCCGGCTCCGGCGTCCGGCCGCCGGCCAGGCATAGGACGGCCCGCCGCCCCTCGGCCTCGGCCTCCTGTACGGCCCCGGCCGCGTCGGCCAGGACGGCGCCTATCCAGGCCGTCTCGTCGTCGAAGCGTCTCGTCTCGATCATGGCCAGCAGTATGCGGCCAGCCGGCCCGTAGCGCAAGCGGGCTTAAAACCGCGGGCGCTTCCGTGGTATCATACGCCCGCCCTATCGTCGCCTCGGGGATAGCGGCTTAAAGGAATGACGATGCGAATCGACGAATGCGTATACGCGCGCGGAGGGGCGACCGACTCCATAGGCGACGAGGAGCTGGCCGCTGCCCTGATCGAGGCGCTCGCCGCCGCGGGGCCGCGCCACCGGGTCCTCGCGGTGCCGCCCGACGGTACGCGGAGCCACGCCCGGGCCGGGATCCTGCTCAAGGCCGCCTACGACTACTACGGCGACGCGCTCGCGGCGGTGATGCCGGCCCTCGGCACGCATCGCCCGATGACCGACGCGGCCGTCGAGGCGGTGTTCCCCGGCGTGCCTCCCGAGCTGTTCAGGCCGCACGACTGGCGCCGAGACGTGGTCGAGCTGGGGCGCGTCCCGGCGGCCTTCGTCCGCGAGGCTTCCGAGGGCCTGTGCGGCTTCGACTGGCCGGCCCAGGTCAACCGCCTCGTCGCCGACGGCGGCTTCGACCTGGTGCTGTCGCTCGGCCAGGTGGTGCCGCACGAGGTCGTCGGCATGGCCAACTACTCGAAGAACCTGTTCGTCGGCCTGGGAGGCAAGGACGGCATCGACCGCTCGCACTGGCTCGGCGCCGCCTACGGCATCGAGCGGACCCTCGGCCGGGTCGATACGCCGGTCCGGGCGGTGCTCGACTACGCCCAGGAGCGCTTCCTGGGCCCCATCCCGGCGCTCTACGCGATGACGGTCGTCGGGCCGGACGGGCGCGGCGGCGAGGCGACGAGGGGCCTGTTCGTAGGCGGCGGCCGGGAGGCCTTCTCGAGGGCGGCGGCCCTGTCAGCCGAGGTCAATATCGAGTATCTGGAGCGGCCGGCTGACAAGGTCGTCGTCTACCTGGACCCCGGCTCGTTCAAGTCCACCTGGCTCGGCAACAAGGCCGTCTATCGTACCAGGCTGGCGATTGCCGACTCCGGCGAGCTCCTGGTGATAGCCCCCGGCGTCGATAGCTTCGGCGAGGACAAGAGCATCGACGAGACCATCCGCGACTACGGCTACCGCGGTTCCGAGGCCGTGCGCGCCCTGGTCGAGTCAGGCGAGCTGTCCGGCGACCTGGCCGGCGCCGCCCACCTGGCCCATGGCTCGCCCGATGGGCGCTTCGCGGTGACCTACGCGGCCGGCGGCCTGTCCGCGGCCGACCTGGCCGGCGTCGGCTACGCCTGGGCCGATTGGCGCGAGGCGTTGCGCCGCTACGACCCGGCGTCGCTGGCCGACGGCTGGAACGAGGTGGGCGGCGAGGAGATTTTCTTCGTGCGCAATCCGGCGCTCGGGCTGTGGGCCACCGCGGAGCGCTACGCCTCCCTCGGGCCCGCCTGAGCCGCGGTTCGGAAGAAGCGGTATCCGCGAAAACGAGAACAGGATGACCGGATGCAAGAAGGATGGCCCGATGAGCGGGAATGGATAGGGAGTTTCGCGCCAAACCACGAAGGCGCTATGGCGCGGAGGGGATAGAAATAAAGCGGAACAAGATGATCAAGATTTGGACAGGATGGACAAGATAATAAAAGCTATAGCTTAGGTCTTCATCTTGTCCATCTTGCCTTCATCCTGATCATCCTGTTCTGTTTTTTACTATTCCTTCGTGTCTTGGTGTCTTGGTGTGAGGCCTTGCCTAAGAAGATCTCACACCAAGCCACGAAGGCGCTATGGCGCGGAGGAAACAGTATACGCGAAAACGAGAACAGGATGACAGGTTGGAAGAAGGATGGAAAGGATGAGGACTAAGGCCGAAGCTCTTCCCATCTTGTTCATCTTGTCCTTATCCTGTCCATCATGTTCCGTATTCCGTCGTACAAGCCCTCCTCCCCAGTTCCTCCGCGCGAGACGTTCCTAGCATCGGCCTCGCGGGCGCGTCGATCTCGCCCAGACTTGTCCGGAGGGGCCGGGGCCGTATACTATGGACGGTGACGACGCCTATAGAGCGGGAAATGGAGCAGGCAGCATGGACGAGACGAGATCGGGCAGGGAAGCCTCCGAGGCGTATCGCGTCATCGAGCGGGTACGGGCGGCGATGGCCGGCCGGCTGGTGGGCAAGGGCGAGATCGTCGACGCGATCCTGACCGCGGTGATGTCCGACGGCCACCTGCTGCTCGAGGGCGTGCCCGGCCTGGCCAAGACCCTGGCGGTCAGGACCTTCGCTGCCGCGGCCGGCCTATCGTACCGCCGCATCCAGTTCACGCCCGATCTCCTGCCCGGCGACATCACCGGCACCCTGTTCTACGACGCCGCCTCCGGCGCCTTCGTCCCGCGGCGCGGCCCGGTCTTCGCGAACATCGTGCTGGCCGACGAGATCAACCGCGCGCCCGCCAAGGTGCAGTCTGCCCTGCTCGAGGCGATGGAGGAGCGCCAGGTGACGATGGGCGACCATAGCCTGCCCCTGCCCGAGCCGTTCTTCGTGCTGGCGACGCAGAACCCGATCGAGCACGAGGGCACCTTCAGGCTGCCGGAGGCCCAGCTGGACCGCTTCATGCTCAAGGTCGTCGTCGACTACCCCGACGAGGCCGAGGAGCTCGACGTGGTGCTGCGCTACGCCGATCGTCCAGCCGGCAAGGCCGACGAGGCGGCCGTACAGCCGGTCATCGGGCAGGCGGAGATCGCCGCGCTCAAGGCGGCGGCCGCGTCGGTGCGCTTCGAGCGGGACGCCGCCGCCTACGCCGTCGCCGTGGTCCGGGCCACGAGGCCGTCGCGGGACGGCAAGCAGGCCGCCGGCGCCCTGCGCGAGCTGTCGCGCTACATCGAGTACGGCGCCAGCCCGCGCGGCTCGATTGCGCTGTACCGCGCGGCCCGGGCCGCCGCGCTGCTCGCCGGCCGCGACTACGTGCTGCCCGACGACGTCAAGCGATCCGCTCCGGCGGCGCTACGCCACCGCGTCATCCCGTCCTACGAGGCGGAGGCCGACCGGGTCGGGCCGGACGCCATCGTCAAGGGCGTGCTGTCGGCCGTGCCGGTGCCCTGATGGACGACGCTTCGCTGCGCGAGCGGATACGCGCCCTCGTGTTCGCCGCGCCGGCCCTGTCCGAGGCGCTCGCCTCGGGCGGCTTCAGGTCGGTGTTCAAGGGGCGCGGCATGGACTTCGAGGCGCTCCGCGAGTACGAGGCTACCGATGACGCGCTGCGCATGGACTGGAACGCGACCGCGCGCTTCGGTCGGCCCTTCGTCAAGACCTATAAGGACGACCGCGACCTGACGCTCTACCTGATCGTCGACGAGTCCCGCTCGATGGACTTCGGCGCCGGCCGGGCCAAGCGCGAGACCGCCGCCCTGGCCGCCTCGCTCCTGGCCTACGCCTGCTCGCTCAACGGCATCAGGGTGGGCGCGCTGTTCTTCGGCGGCGCCGCCGCGATGGACGGCCGCGCGCCGGCCTCGGGCCAGGGAGCCGCCCGGGCGCTCATGGAACGTCTCGCCGCGGGGCCGGCGAGCGCCGCGGGGCCGGCGAGCGCCGCGGGGCCGGCGCGGTTCGGGTCGGAACTCGGCGCGGCCCTGACCGCCGCCTCGTCCATCCTGAAACGCCGTAGCCTCGTCCTCGTCGTCTCGGACTTCATGTGCTCGGGCTACGCCCTGCCCCTGGCCCTGCTGGCCAGGCGCAACGACGTCGCGGCCCTGCGCGTGCACGACCGCCTGGACTCGGCCCCGCCCGCCCTCGGCCTGACGCTGCGATCGGCCGACGCCGAGTCGGGCGAGCGGCGCCTCGTGACGCCCCGCTCGGCCGCGTACCGCCGCGAGCGGGAGCGATGGGCCAAGGCCGCCCGGCTCGAGTGGCTCGTGGCGCTGTCCGCGGCCAAGGTGCCGTATCTCGAGATGGACTCGTCCACCGACCCGGTCGAGGAGCTCATCGCCTTTTTCGGCCGGAGGAGGAGCGCCTGATGGGCGTCATCGGGCGGCGCCCCCGCCGCCGCGTCGGCGGCCCGCTCGTGGGCGCGGCGCTCGCCGTAGCCCTCCTGGCCGCCGCGCCGACGGGCGCTCGCGCCGAGGCGGCGGAGGCTTCTATCCTGAGAGTCGAGTTCGACCCTCCTACCTTCTACCCCGGGCAGGCGACGCTGGCCTACGCGACCCTCGATCCTGGAACGGCTTCCTGGAGCGAGGCCGTCCTGGCCGTCGTCTCCGAGCGGCCCGACGAGGCCGGGGCTCCCGAGACCGGGGCTCCCGAGGTCGAGATCCTGTCGGCCCGGCTCGAGCGTCGAGGCGGCCAGCCGATACTGATCGTCCGCTTCGTCCCGTGGACGGCGGGCCGGGGCCTCATTCCGGGCATGGAGCTTGGCGGCCTCGCCGTGACGGGCCTGCGCTTCGACTGCGCCAGCGCCCTGACCAGCCTGCGGCCTCCCGTCTTGCTGCCCCAGCTCGAGCCTCCGGGGCTCCGCTCGCGGCTCTACCTCGCCGGAGGCGTCGCCCTGGTCGCGCTGCTCGCCGGCCTGACCGCGGCCTTCCGCGCCGCGCCCTGGTTCGGCGCCATCAAGGCGCGATGGGCCGCCGCGAGGAGCCGGAAGGAATTCGACGCTCTACTGGAAGCGGTCGTCGAGATCGAGCCGGAGACGGCCGCCTGGGCCGCGCTCTGCGCCGCCGTCAGGCGTTTCGTCGGGACCAGGACCGGCGTCGACTGGAGCGCCATGACGGCGTCCGAGATAGCGCTCTCCCCGGAGGGCCCCGTGCCGGGTCCTACCCGCGACGCCGCGGCCGCGATCCTTTCGTCCGGGGACGCCGCCCGTTTCGCGGGCTCGGTCGAAGCCGGCCTGGCTGACGCCGTCGCAGCGGCCCGCGCGGTCGCGGACAGCCTCGACGAGGCGGAGCGGGCGCCGTGATAGCCTTCGACCATCCGCTCGCGCTTGCGCTGTGCCTGGCCCCGGTGGCCGCCGCCGTGGCGGGGGCCCGAGGGCGGAACCGGAGCCGTCTCGTAGTCTTGCCGCTCGACGTCTGGGGCGGCGCCATCAGCGCCGAAGCGCCTGCGCCTTGGCGGGCCGCGCGCGCGGCCTCGGCGCTGCTGTTCGCCCTGGCCTGGATGGCGCTGTCGGTAGCCGCCGCCGGCCCGGCCTCCGTCGCGGAATCGGCCGGCCGCGCCAACGCCGGAGCCGACGTGGTGTTCGTGCTCGACGCTTCGCCGAGCATGGCCGCCCGAGACCTCGAGCCGACCAGGCTGGAGGCCGCCAAGGCTTTCGTGCTGTCCTGGCTCGGTTCGCCTGAGGGCGCGTCGGGGGCCGCGGTCGGCCTGGTGGCGTTCGGGGCCGAGGCCGCGCTCGCCTGCCCGCCGACCGTCGACTACGCGGTCGTGGCCGAGCGGCTCGCCCTGATACGGCCAGGCATCCTCGGCGACGGCACCGCCATCGGCCAGGGGCTGGCGAGCGCGTACCGCCAGGTAAAAGCCTCGGGTGCCGCGCGCGCCCTCGTGGTGCTCCTGAGCGACGGGGAGGACAACGTCGGCCTCGTGCATCCGGCCGACGCGGCGCGGGCCGTCGCCGCCTCCGGGGCCGCGCTGCTCGTGGTCGGCCTAGGCTCCCGCGGCGACGTGCCGATCGACTACGTCGATCCGGACAGCGGCCAACGCATGAGCGGCGCCTATCGCTCCGGCTTCGACGACGCGGCGCTGGCGGCCGTCGCCGCCGCCGGCGGCGGCGAGTACCGCTCGGCTGGAGACGCGAAAAGCCTCGAGGCCTTGGCGGCGACGCTCGGCGATTCCGTGTCCGGGCTCGCGCCGAGCGAGCGCTCCGAGGACGGCGGCCGGGTCTCCGCGCCGGGACCGGCCGACTCGTCGCGCCGGCCGCTGGGCCGCGCCCTGGTACTGGCCGCGATGGCCTTGGCCGCCGTCGGCTGGGCGCTACGCGCCCTGGCGCTCGGGGGGCTCGCGTGAGCGGCCTCGCGCCCTGGGCAGTCGCCGCGCTGGTTCCGTACGCGGCCCTGCAGGCCGCGTACCTGAGGCGGCTCGCCACGGTCCCGGAGGCCCTAGGCGGTACGATGGAGGCGAACGGTCGCGCCCGCTGGCGTCGCTACGTGGCGCGACGGGCCGTCGGCGCGGCTTTCGGGGCGGTCTTCTGGGTGCTATGCGCCTTGGCCGCCTCCGGGGCGGTACGCGTGCCGCGCTACGCCACCCAGACGGTGACCGGGGCCGAGCTGGCCTTCGTCCTCGACGCGTCCAACTCGATGCTGAGCGCCGACGAGGGAGTGAGCCGGCTTGAGCGGGCCAGCGATTTCGTCTCGAGACTGGCGGCCGCCGCCGACGGCGCCGGCCTGTCGGTGATAGCGTTCAGGGGCCGTCCGGTCACCCTCTGCCCGTCCACCCGCGATCGCAAGGCCTTCGCCGACGCCCTCCTTTGGGCCGGCCCCGCGGTGACGAGCGCGGCCGGTTCGGACGTCGGCGCCGCGATAGACGAGGCGCTCAGGCCCGCCTTCCCTCCCGGCGCTGCCAGGCTCGTGATCGTCCTCAGCGACGGGAACGATACCGGCGGACGCGCCAAGGCCGCGGCCGCCGAAGCCGCGGCTTCCGGGGCGGCCCTCCTCGTCGTCGGCTTCGGCGGCGACGAGCCGGCCATCGTCGTCGACCCGGATGGCAAGCCCGTGGTCGGCGACGGCGGAACGCCCGTCAAAAAAGCCATAGACGAGGCCGCGATGCGCGACTGGGCCGTCGCGGGACGCGGCGAATACCTGCGGGCGTCGGATCCGGCTTCGCTCGGCCGCGCGGCCGCTATCTGCGCGTCCACCTCCTCGTCGAGCGGGTCGAGGAGGACCGTGCGCGTCGAGGTCGACGCGTCGTCGGCCCTGGCCCTAGCCGCGCTCGCGGCTCTGGCCCTGGCCGCCCTGGCGTCCTGGCCGGCGCTCGAGCCGCGACGACCGCCGCTCCGCCGAAAGGACGGTCGTCCATGAGGCGCGGCGTCAGTGTCGCGCTAGCGGCCGTCGTCGCCGTGGTAGCCTCGTCGTCGTCCTGCGGTCGAGGCCCGGCCCCCGCGACGCGGCCGTCTCTGGCAGCGTCGATCAAGGTGGCGCGGGGCAATAGGCTATTCGCCGAGGGCTTCTACCATGAGGCCGCGGCCCTGTACCTGGAGGCCGGGGCAGGCAGCGATCCGACGGCCTCGTACGACCTGGCCAACGTATTCTCGGCCCTCGGCGAGGGCGAGGCGGCCTCGTCGATGCGGGCGCGGGCGGTTGCGCTCGGCGAGGCCGACGGTTACTCCGGGCTACAGGCCAGCGCCTGGTTCAACGAGGGCGTCGACGCCTACGCCGCTGGCGCCTTCGACGAGGCGGCGGCGGCTTTCAGGAAGGCGCTGGCCGAGGCGTCCTCCGTCGGAGCCTCTGTCGGCGCCTTCGGCCTCGGGCCGGTCGCGCGGCTCGAACTATCGCGGGCCTACGAACTGGCCCTCGCGGCCCTGGCCGACAAGCGCGAGTCGAGCGCATCCGAGCGCGGCGCCTACGAGGCGGCGCAGGTACCGGGCGAATCGCGGCCTCTGTCCCTGTCCAGGATCGACGAGCGTACTCTGTTCGCCCCGGGCTCCTCCGAGTCCGCCGGCGGGGAGGACCATTGATGCGCGCTTCGATGCGGGCCGCGGCGGCTTTGCTGTGCCTGCTCGCCGGCGCGGCCGGGTGGGCCCAGGACGAGCGTCGTGTGGCCATATCGCCGGATCGGCCGGCCGTCGGCTCGTCCTTCGTCATCGAGGCGTTTCTGCCGGGCGAGCGCGCCGAGGCGCTCGAGGCGATCGAACCGGATATTCTGGGGCCGGCCAGGTTCTCCGGGGCGGACGTACGGCCGGCGCAGACGTCCGGCGGCGGGCCGGCCGCGACTATTACGTATCGCTTCGTGGTCGAAGGCGCAGGCCGGATCGACGTGCTGGGCCTGATCGCGGTATCGGGGACCCGTACCCTGAGCCTCGGGTCTTGGTCGATCGAGACCGAGAGCCTCGATCGGGGGCCGGTCGCCCGAATCGGTTCGTGGTCAGCCCCCGCTTCCGTCTACGAGCGAGAGGTGTTCGTGATCGAGGCCAGGGGCCCCGACGGCTCTCCGGTAGCCTGTCCGGCGCTGGCCGTGGAGGGACTGCTGCTCGATCCGATACCCGGCCGGACGGGCGCCTACTACGCGGTCGCTCCGGCAGCCGGGGCCGCTCGGTTGCCTTCGCTCAGGCTCGATGACGGCTACGGCCCCTTCGAGCTCGGTGAGCGTCCCGTGAGGATGCGTTCGTTGCCGGCCGAGGCCGAGGGCGTCATGGCCGTCGGCGGGCCGTGGCGGCTGGAGCTGTCGTTTCCGGGGCAGGCCGGCTCGGCCGACAAGCCGAGCTTCAGCTCGACGAGCCTAAGCTCGGGAGATACGCTGTCCTGGGAGCTACGCGCCGTAGGCTCGGGCTGGCCCGGCCTCGCCGGCTGGCCGAGGCTGACGATACGGGCGGAGGGGATCGGAGAGCGTCGCGTCGCGGAGGCGGTACGGTACGTCGAACGCGGGAAGGGGCGCCTCGACTACGTGGCCGGCGCGCGTGGCGCCTTCGCGGCAGCCGAGCCCGGCGTCTACGTGATCGAGCCGGAGCCGTACGCCTGGTTCGACCCCGTCGCCCAAGCCGTACGATACGCCGCCGCGTCGGCTGTCAGGGTGGTCGTGACGGAGCGCGTCTCGCCGCCGTGGTCGCCGCCGGCCGCGGTCGCCGAGCTGGCGAGGTCCGCCGCGTCGCGGCTGGCCCGTCGCGACGACGCCTGGGTCGGGGTTGCGGCCGCCGTCTCGGCGGCAGGAAGTCCCGACTGGGGCGCGGCCCTCGATGAGGCAACTCGCGCCGCGGCGTCCGACGGCGGAACGCCGCGCGAGCGCGCGGCGCTAGCCGCGCTAAGCCTGCTGGCCGATACGGGCTCCGAGCGCGATCGCGCCGCCGCCTACGCCGAGCTGAAACGGTTGGGGAGAGCGGCCTGTATCCTACCGGGGCTTCCCGCGGCCCTGGCGGCGCTCGACGAGTCGTTCGGTAACCTCGACGACGGCGCGAATGTTTTACCGCCGTTCGGGTATCCGGCGGCGGGCGCTGTCGTCCTGTCGGCGGCCGCCATCGCCGCGATACTCCGGCGTCGCGCCTCGGACCGCCGCGCCTCTGGTCACGGCTCGCGTCGTCGGCTCTCATTGCCGCTCGGCCTGGCCGTCGCGGGAGCCGCGCTGGCTGCCTTCGCCGCCCTGGCTGCGGCGGAAGAGGCTCGACCCCGCTTCGTCTGCCTCGGCGGCGTAGCGAGGACCGTGCCGTCGGCCGAGGCCGGTGGCTCGGCTATGGCAGCGGGCCGCGGCGGGCGCGTGCTCGAGTCGGCCGGCGGCTGGCTGTTCGTCGAGCCGGCCGGCGGTTCGGCCGGGTGGCTGGCGGCCGACGACGCCGTGGTATATTAGGCCGGCGGGAAGGGGCGCGAGGTGGACTTCGGCGAGATACTCAAGTTGTGGGACGCGAAGACCGGGGCCGCCGCGTTAGCCGAAGCCGGTCGCGGTGACGGTAAGGACGGGCCGAAGGAGCGCCGCCTGACTAAGAAGGAGCTAGACGCCTTGCCCGTGGACGCGAGGCTCGACCTCCACGGACTGACCGCCGCGGAGGCGGAGGACGCGGGCGTCCTTCTTCGCGGCGGCGGAGCGCGGAGGCTGTCGCAAGCTGATGATAGTCCACGGCAAGGGCCTGCATTCGGCGTCGGAGCCCGTGTTGGCGGGCGTCGTACGCCGTTGGCTGGAACGCAGGCCCTCGGCCGGCAAATCCGGCCACCCGGACTCGGCCAATGGAGGGACTGGAGCTACCTGGGTTCTATTGAAGGAACGGGAGGATTAGCGCTCGCGATAGATGATGCGCCCTCGGGATAGGTCGTACGGCGACAAGGCTACCCGGACCGTGTCTCCGGGGACGATACGGATGTAGTGCTTGCGCATCTTGCCGGAAAGGTGGGCTAGAATGAGGTGTCCGCCATTCTTTAATTCGACCCTGAACATGGTGTTCGGCAGGGCTTCCCTGACGATACCCTCTACCTCGATAGCTTCTTCCTTGGCCACGATGCCTCCTACGGAGAAATGGGACGCTCTCGCTTGAGCGCGGCGTCCGAAGCGCTATAATAGTACGGGCCGCGCGTTGGCGTGTCAACCTGCCCGTCCGGATGGTTGACAGAGACACGCAATCCATGAATAGTAACTCGCTCGTTTCTATGACGATCCGGCGCCGACGGCGCCCACGCTGACGCTTGAGTATCGAGGAGGG
>Ga0116156_10004783_pt1 | contig 11395 bp, 12 predicted proteins | sample AD_UKC045_MetaG_FD_89891 | JGI IMG/M metagenome (GOLD analysis project Ga0116156, IMG submission 89891) | Active sludge microbial communities of municipal wastewater-treating anaerobic digesters from USA - AD_UKC045_MetaG | ecosystem: Engineered > Bioreactor > Anaerobic > Digestate | place: USA... | reverse complement strand
TGATAAAAGCTCCGGATTTAAGCAAAACGAGATTGACGTCTGATAAATCGTCAATAAGTTGTTTAAGTTTTTTGTGATTTTCCGTCCATCTGCGAACTAATTTTTCATTTTTATTGCCGACAAAAGTAAGTTTAGATTTAGAATTCTTGATTTGAGTCAAATAAAATTGCGGAAGTTTTACGCCAGATTTACATTTTGAACAGTTTTTGTTTGAGCATGACTGTTTCAATAAAACCACAGTTCCCCTGCAATGAAGTTATATATAGTCATTGCTTTGACTATGTATTCCTCTGTCTTTTGTGCTGCAACCCTGATTTTTTCAACGTTTAGTCGCCAATAGTGTCATAATTTTCTGGGATTTTGAGACGCCTTGTTTAGATTTTGAGAATTCGATTATAATGCTGAAATTCTTTCTGAAGATAGAAAAGCGATATTTAAAAAATCGCAGATGATTTTTGCCGACAATGATTCTGTCTGTTTATCATTAACGTTAAGTCCGGTTTCGTCTCCGGTTCTTGCAACGTATTTTTGCAGGAACCATTCTATTCCTGCGTTATCTACTATTTGCCGGATGTTTTTTAAGTCTTGAACATCCACAAAATCCGGATAAACCGTAGTTCTAAACTCGGCGTTTTTTCTTTGTTTGATTAACTCGACGGATTTCTTTACGTCGTTTAATATTTTATTTGTAAAACCGGAATTGTTTATTTGTTCGGAGAACAACAGATTATATTTGTGGAAAGAAGTTTTTATATCCATTGCGATATAATCGCAGAATTCTGATATTTCTTTCAATGCGTCCGGATTAGTTCCGTTAGTGTCGAGTTTTGTTTTATAGCCGATTTGTTTTGCGTATTTAAGAAAAAATTTGAGATCCGGATGAATAGTGGGTTCGCCGCCGCAGATAACAATCGCGTCGTTGAATTTTTTTCGTTTCTCAAGATTTTCAAATAAAAAATCAAGAGGAATTGATTTGGAATTATCGAATAAAAACTTATTGTGGCAGTATTCGCATCTGAAATTACAGCCGTTCGTAAATAAAACAATGGATATATTTTCCGGATAATCAATAAAAGAATTCCATTCGATTCCGCCGAAACTGATTTTAAAATCAGTTTCGGGTCGAATATAATTAATTTTCATAACTTGTAAAAGAAAGGCCGCGAGATATTAAAACAAGAAAAAAATATTTGGATTAAACAACGGACTCGTAGACGAATCTGTTTTTAAATTCTTCCTGTTTTCCTTCGTTCCAGTTGCTTACCGGTCTTAAATAACCGACTATTCTTGAAAAAATTTCCGCGTCTCTGCCGCATACCGGACACTTGGAGATTTTTCCTTTGAAATATCCGTGTTCAGAGCAGACGCTGAACGTCGGCGTCAGCGTGAAATACGGAAGTTTATACGCCGATGAAACTTTTTTGATAATTGATTTTACCATTTCAACGTTAGGGATTTCTTCTTTTAAAAAGATATGGAATACGGTTCCGCCGGTATATAAAACCTGTAAATCATCCTGATGATTCAGAGCCGTAAAAATATCGTTTGAATAATCTACCGGCAATTGAGTTGAATTTGAATAATAAGGTATTCCGTTTCCTGCGGCCGCAATCATAGGAAACATTTTTCTGTCAAGACGCGCGAGTCTATATGAAGTTCCTTCGGCGGGAGTGGATTCGAGATTATACAGATTGCCGGTTTTTTCCTGATAAAGCCGTATTCTTTCCCGCATAAAATTAAGAATTTCAACGGCGAATTCTTTGCCTTCTTTTTCGGATATGTCTTTGCCGAGAAAATTCAGGCAGCATTCGTTTCCGCCGACTAATCCGATAGTGGAAAAATGATTTATCCAGTATTGTTTGTTTTTCTGATAAATATCTTTTAAATAATATTTCGCATAAGGGTAAATTCCGCTTTGAGTGGTTGCTTCGAGGAATCTGCGTTTAATTTCAAGACTTTCGCTCGCCGAATCCATCAATAAACCGAGCCGGTTGAAAAATTCTTCTTTGTTTTTGGCGATATAACCTATGCGCGGAAGATTTATTGTTACGACTCCGATGCTTCCCGTCAACGGATTCGCTCCGAATAATCCGCCTCCGCGGCTTAATAATTCTCTGTTATCGAGACGAAGTCTGCAGCACATACTTCTTGCGTCTTCCGGATTCATATCGGAATTTACGAAATTGGAAAAATAAGGAGTTCCGTATTTTGCGGTCATTTTCCAGATGAGTTCGTAATTGGGATTGTCCCACTCAAAATCTTTTGTAATGTTGTAAGTTGGAATAGGAAACGAAAAAACTCTTCCGGAAGCGTCGCCTTCGAGCATAACTTCGGCGAAAGCTTTATTGATTAAATTCATTTCTTCCTGAAAATCGCCGTAAGTTTTATTTTTTATTTCTCCGCCGATAATGACAAATTGATTTTTTAAAATGTCCGGCGGCTGCAAATCCATTGTGATATTTGTGAAAGGAGTTTGAAACCCAACCCGCGTCGGGATGTTAAGATTGAAGATGAATTCCTGTATAGATTGTTTAATCTGTTCGTAATCGAGTTTGTCGTAATAAATGAACGGAGCGAGGTAAGTGTCGAAATTTGAAAATGCCTGAGCGCCCGCCGCTTCGCCCTGAAGCGTGTAGAAAAAATTCACTATCTGACCGAGAGCGGTTCTGAAATGTTTCGGCGGCTTGCATTCCACTTTGCCCGGAACGCCGCGGAATCCGTTCGCAAGAAGATTGAACAAATCCCAGCCGCAGCAGTAGACCGCGAGAATATTCAAATCGTGAATATGAAAATCGCCTGAATTATGAGCTTCTCTGATATGTTTCGGATAAATTTTGTTAAGCCAGTAATTTGCGGAGATGGAAGAAGCGACGTAATTATTGAGACCCTGAATCGAATAAGTCATATTGCTGTTTTCGCTGACTCTCCAATCGAGACGATTCAAATATTTGTCTATTATCTGAGTCATATCGTTGAATAATTTATCAGTTTGTTCTATGTTTTTATACTGCATTCTGTATAAAGAATACGCTTTGGCTACGCGCCATAAACCCTGATTCACGAATTCTTCTTCGACGATATCCGACACGGTTTCAATATCTATTACTGATTTAGATTTAAAAATTTCATTTAATTTGTCAAGACAATTAGCGAATATCAAATCGTTTTTTTCTTTTTGAATTTCAAATTGAGCGCAAACTTTATCAATGGCGTTTTTCATTTTTAACGGATTATCGGCTACAATATCTCCGTTTCTTTTTTTTATATATTTCATAATAAAAAATCCTCCGTCGGTTTTAAACGGTTAGTTTATATTAAATTGCGTTAAGTTTTAAAAAGTTAAATTCTTGCAGTTAAGCGCTAAAGCGGGGAGCGAGCCGCGGCGTAATTTGTGGAAAACGCCGCGGATAAAAAAACAATAAATAAAATTATTTATTTTTCCTTTTGAAACGATCTCTTAATTTTCTATGTTTATGTTTTTTCATTTTTTTGCGTCTTTTTTTTATTACGCTTCCCATAACATTCACCTGTTTGAAATAATTTAAATTAAAAAACAAATATATTTTTTTTTAAAAAAAAGTCAAACAATATTTCTAAAAAAATAAAAATAAAATTTCGCAGTTGAATTTTAATTAATTATATGCTAAATTAAACAATATTTTTTTACGCGAGGAGATAATATGTATATAAAACTATTGTTGAAATCGAATTCGATTTTTAAAAATTTGACCGACGAGGAATTGGACAACATTATTCCATACATAACTACCGTTAATATAACGAAAGATCAAATGATTTTTTCCGACGGAGACGAGGGAGACGCGCTTTATATTATCACAAACGGAATGATAAGGATTTATAAGAAAATCGACGCGACTAAAGAAAAAACGCTTTCTCAATTGAAGAACGGGGATTGTTTCGGAGAAATGGCTTTGATAGACGATAACGTAAGAAGCGCGTCCGCAAAATCAATGACGAACGGCTCCCTGCTGATTTTGACGAGAGAAGGATTTCATAAACTTGTTACGGAACAGCCGGCCGCGGGTTTTAAGATATTAATGGAATTAGCGAAAATTTTGACGAAAAGACTTCGCGAAGCCGACGAGCAAATACTTGATATTTTAAGTTTTCATTTTCAGAAAAAATAAAAACATTGCATTTTTCAAAAATTAAACGTAAAATACAAAAAAATTGACGATTTGATTTTTGTCGAATTTTAAAAAAAGGCGGGAAAAATATGTCACAATTTAGCAACGATGATTTTTTTGGCTTGTATTTGTATAATAAAGGTTATGTAACATATTCTTTGCTGATAAAAGCGACTTTAATGCAAAAACAGTTAAATAAAAAAATCGGAGACTGGGCTATAGAACTCGGATACTTAACCCGCGAACAAGTCAACATAATTTATAACGAACAAAAAAGGACGAATAATTATTTTGGAGAAATAGCGATAAAAAAGGGATTGCTTTCCGAAAAAACGGTTCAGAACATAATGCAGATTCAAAAAGAATCCCACACATTTATCGGAGAGATTTTTCAATTGCTCGGCTATATAACCGAGAGTCAATTGAAAAAAGAACTTGAAGAATACGACAGAATAGAGGAAGAACGCATAAAAGAAGTCAACTCGTTTATGAAAGCAAACGTTGAAAAATTTCCTTATCTGGATTTGATACTCGACGCCGCCGAACACACTTTTTACAGGATGATGCTGATGTCTTTGAAAGTTGGAAAAGAAGTTCAAATTTCCAATAAAATACAAAAGCAGGACGACATTTACAGGGTTACTTTTTCCGGCGATTATAATTTTTCGATTTTTTACAATTACAGCAAAGTTTTCAGCGACGATATGGTTTTTAATTTTTTCAGCACATATCCGAAAAAAAAAGTAATATCAATGCGAGATTCAATACTTCAGGAATTAAGCAATATCGTATCCGGAGTAATAGCTACGGATTTATCGAATTTAAAAGATATTTCGGTAAATATATCCATACCTCATAAAATTAATGATAATGAAATCGGGTTCGACTCCAATTTATTAAGAGTGCCGCTGGTTTCGCCTGACGGAATAGTCGAATTGAATTTTATGAAAAATTAATTGCAAAAATCAGGGAGTTCACAGGATGAAAAAAGTTTTGATTGTCGACGATGCAATGGTTATGAGAATGATGCTCAGAGACATTCTCGAAAAAAACGGATTTGAAGTGGTGGGCGAAGCTAAAGACGGATTAGAAGGCGAAAAACTATATTTGGAATTGAAACCAGACGTTGTTACAATGGACATATCAATGCCTCAATGCGACGGTATTCAGGCTGTCAAGCTGATAAAAAAAAACGATCCGGGCGCGAAAATAATTATGATTAGCGCGCTTGGACAAAAAGAACAGGTGCTTGAAGCTATTAAATCTGGAGCGAAAGATTTTATAGTCAAACCGTTCGATGAAACTAACGTCTTGAACACAATAAAAAGAATCACCCAATAAAGCAAAAAAAATATTGACTTTATTTTTTACAAATTATATAATTTTATAACTATGATAATTTTAACTCGATTAAACGACACTCAGTTCTATGCGAATCCGCATCAAATAGAGTTTCTGGAAGAAACTCCGGATACGATAATCACAATGCTTTCCGGCAAAAAAGTGGTTGTAAAAAATAAAGCCGCTGAAATAATAAAAAGAATAATAGAATACCGAAAAGAAATAAATATAATGGATACGAACGATTTAAAAAGAGAGAAAGAGATTTGATATATTGATTTTAATGGAATAAAGTTTAGGAGGCAGCGATGGATTTTGGAACCCTTACAGGGATAATAGTTTCAATTATATTATGTATGTGGTCGATAACTTTGATACCCGGCGTTACTCTTGGATTATATTGGGATCCGCCGTCGTTTACTCTTGTCGTTGGATGCACGATTATGGGGTATGTTACAAGCACTCCGCTTCCTAAATTAAAACTGGTGTTTCAAGTCGGAAAAGCCGCTTTTCGCGAAAAAAAATTGGATTTAATAGGCGTTATTCCATTGCTGGTAAGTTTTGCGGAAAAAGCAAGACGCGAAGGATTGCTTGCTCTTGAAGACGATATAGAATCTCTGGACGACGCTTTTTTGAAACGAGGAATTCAGCTTGTGGTCGACGGAACGGATCCGGAACTTGTAAAAACAATTATGCAGACTCAAATGTCTTATATAGAAGAACGGCACGCTTTTGGAAAAGGAATATTCGAAGGAATGGCGTCGTTGGCTCCTGCGTTCGGTATGATTGGAACATTGATAGGACTTGTTGCGATGTTGAAGAATATGGACGATCCGTCGATGATTGGACCGTCAATGGCCACCGCTTTAATAACCACCTTATACGGAGCTATCATAGCTAATATTTTTTGTAATCCGGTAATTAATAAGTTAAATGCAAAAAGCAGCGAAGAAATATTATTGAAAAAAATAATGCTTGAAGGAATGCTTGCAATACAGGCGGGCGACAATCCCCGAATAGTCGATGAAAAATTAAAAGCGTTTTTACCTCCCGCATTAGCTAAACAAGCGGGCGGAGCCGCCGGCGGAGAAGGCGGAGAAGGAGGAGAAGCTAAATAATGCCAACCCTTAAATGCAAGCATTGCGGCGGTTTGAATAATTTAAAAGCCGGCACTCCGGATTATATGTTGACGTTTGGAGATTTGAATTCTTTGCTGCTGACGTTTTTCGTTTTGCTGATTGCGAGCGCAAGTTTTGACGTTAAGAAATTCAACGTTATAGTAAGCGCTTTTCAGGGAAGTTTCGGGGTATTTGAAGGCGGAAAAACAGTAACGCCTGCGGATTTGCCCGACCTTGGAGTAAAACCGAGCGAAATAATGGAAGACGCTGGAAAAATAGTTTCAATAGCCAAAAGAGAATCTTCAGACATATCCGAGGAATTGAGAGAAGCGGTATCCGACGGAAAAGTGGAGATTCAGGAAACCGAAGAAGGACTTGTAATTCAAGTAACTGATCAGATGTTGTTTGACGCGGGCAGTCCGGATTTGAAATCTGCGGACGCAAAAAAAATATTGTCGAAAGTCGGCAAGGTATTGAACAGCGTCGAAGGTTTGAGAGATAGGAATATTAGAATAGAGGGGCATACTGACGATATCGGTTCGGCTTTTGAAAATAAAGGAATGAAATATAACGCGAATTCAAATTGGGAATTATCCGCGTTGCGGGCGACGAACGTTTTAAGATTTTTAGGCGAGGTTGCCGACGTTGATAATAAAAGATTATCAGCCGCGGGTTATGGGCAGTATAAACCCTTGCCCCGCAGAGCGGACGAGTCTGAAGAACAATGGCGCGGCAGAAACAGGCGCGTCGATATAGTGGTTTTAAGAAATAAAAAATAAAGTTTCAAAAAAATAAAAAATAATCGGAGGATTTAAAATTATGGCTAAAGAAAAAGACGATATTAAAGACGAACAACCCGAAGATGGTCAGGGCTTGCCGTCCGGCAAAAAACCATTGGTAATAAAAATACTGATAATCGCAATAGTAGCGGTTGTTTTAATAGGGGCAGCCATAATCGTTTCGTTTTTTGTTGTTAATAAAGAAAACGACGGTAAAATAAAAAAAGGCGATCCCGGCGCTCAAACAGCCGATATGATGAAAGACACGATAAATTACGGGCAATGGCAGTTAAGCAAGGGAAAAGAGCCGATGAAATTCAATCTTCAGAAAAAAGACGCGAATTCCGCCGGTTCGCCGATACTTGTTGCCGACATAGTGCTTGCGTGGAATCAGGACGAAGTTGGTTCGAGTTGGTTTGGAAAGAAAAAAGACCCATCCGCCGATCTTGAATTGAGAAGGGATCAAATAAAAGATATAGTTGTGAATTATTTCAACACAAAGACTGTGGAAGAAGTATCGCTGGCTCATGCGAACGATTTGAAAGGCGATTTACAGAAGTATATAAATAATGTTTTATCGGACGACGTGGCGAGAATACGAAACGTATTTTTTCCGCAATATTTCATACAACAATAAAAATTATAAGGGAAAATCAAGTTAAAAACGGAGAATTAATATGACTGCCGAATTATTATCGCAAGATGAAATCGACTCGTTGTTAACGGCAATATCGAGCGGCGGACCATCTGCCGGCGGCGGAGACGCGTCGGGCGGATTGAGTTCGGCGTCTACTGCCGCGGCGGCTTCAAGCGGAGCTTCGTTGCCTCCGCCAAAGGTAAAAAGCAAAGGAAACAAACCGAGAAAAATTAAATTATACGATTTTAAAAGACCGGATAAATTTTCAAAGGATCAAATCCGGACATTGCAGATGATACACGAGGTCTTCGCGAGATTAAATACGGCTTCTCTATCGGCTTTGCTGAGAACAATGGTTCACGTTCATGTCGCTTCGGTAGATCAATTGACATACGAGGAATTTTTAAAATCAATACCAAATCCAACCACGGTTTCCGTAATAGAAATGAAACCGTTAAACGGAAGCACGCTTCTTGAAATGGATCCCGCGATAGTTTTTGCTTTGATTGACAGATTGTTCGGAGGCAAAGGATACAGCGCCAATATAGCGCGAGAAATGACTGATATAGAGCTGTCTGTAATGGAAAACGTAATGGCGAAGATATTATCCAATCTTAAAGAATCCTGGATTAACGTTATAGATTTAAAACCCAAACTTGAAAAAATCGAATCTAATCCGCAATTTGTTCAGATAGTTCCGCCGAACGATATGGTAGTTCTGGTAACGCTCGAAACAAAGGTTGGAGAAGTGGAAGGAATGACAAACTTCTGTATTCCGTATATAGTAATAGAACCTATAATAAATAAATTGAGCGCGCAATACTGGTATGCGTCGGTAAGAAAAGGTTCGACTACGGAGAGTCTTGAAAGACTGCGTCAGAAGATGAATTACATATCCGTGGAAGCCGGCGTTGAAGTGAGAGAATCTTATATAACTATTGAAGACGTTTTAAAACTTGAAACCGGAGACGTAATTAAACTTAATAGAGATCATAAATCGGATATGCTTTTGTATATCGATAACAATCCGAAATTCAGTTGTAAACCCGGCGTGAAAAACAATAAATATTCGGTTTTAATTACTGACGAAATAGATTTCACAAAAGCTTTGCAGGGCGATAACTGGGCTAAGAAAACCGAAGAAGAACCAAAAAAATAAGTAAAAAAATGACAAGGAGATATAAATGGGCGGCGGATTACTTTCTCAAGACGAAATAAATGCTATGATGATGGGGTTGGACGATATAGAGCAGACCGCGTCCGCAATGTCGGGCGGGAATAATTCTGCCGCAGAACCGCAATCGCAGGGCAATACAATACAGCTTGAGCATTTGTCTAAAGTTTTTAATTATTTTAACGACGCTGGGAAAAGCGTATTATCCACCATTATCGGAACCGACGTTGAAAGCAAAGTTGTTTCGGTAAAACAAAACTCTTGGGATAACATAAAAAAACAAATAGCCGGAACAAAAGTTGTTTTATCAAGTAAATTTAACGAAGGATTTTCCGGTGATTTCAAGGTTTTTGTGGACAGCGTTTTCGGAGGCGTTTTAGCTGATTTGATGACCGGGTCCGACGGCAGCGTTCCGCCTGAAACTTTGACGGAACTTCACGAAAGCGCTATAAACGAAGCGGTAAATCAAATGATAGCTTCTGGATTAACCGGAATTGCCGGAGAATTAAAAAAAATAAATTTGGCTACAGAGGTTCCTCAGGTTAAAGTGGCTAATATCGACGCCGGTTACGAAGACGATATTTTATCCGGAAAAGATTCTGTGATAGCCGAATTCAGATTTGATATAATAAATCATAAAGACAAACCGGTTTTTTTTGTTTTTCCATTAGAAACTTCCGAAAGCATAAATGAAAAATTTAACGGCGGCAAACCAAAACCGGCAGCCGAAAAAAAAGAAGAAATTCAAACACCGACGCATATTCCGGTTCAGCCCGCGCCGGCTGGAACTCAAAGCGCAAATCCGGTTACGTCGCAGAAAAATATGTTTTTACTTCTTGACGTTCCGATAAGATTAAGCGTGAATCTCGGAAAAACCAAGCTTTTAATGAAAGATATTTTGAATCTTGGAATAGGTTCGATTATCGAACTTGATAAGGCGTTTAATGAACCGGTCGATTTAGCCGCCGGCTCAAAACCGATAGCCCGCGGAGAAGTCGTAGTGGTAGATGAAAATTTTGGATTAAGAATAACGGAGCTTGTTACTCCGTTTGAGAGATTGGATATAATTAAAAAAGAAAAATAAATGATTTTATCGCGAGAACCGGCCGGAGAAAATTTTTTTGAAGAATCGTATAATAAAATATATCGCAGTTATATGCTTTTTATCGACGTTGTTTCAGTCGAAAACGTTTGCCGATACGGAAACGTTAAAATTAAACCTTGAAAATATTCCTCAAAAATATTCCACAGAGATTAATACCGGCGCGGCGTTGACGTTTAAAAGCGCTCCTGAAATCTCCATTTTAAAACTTTTTTTTAAAGTGGTTTCGGTTTTAATTGTAATACTTTTGTTTTTTTTTGCAATAAAAAGAATCGCTTTGAAACGCAGGTTGATATCTGAAAACAGCGCTATGTTTCAGACTCTGTCGGTATTTCCGTTAACTCAAAATAAAAGGCTGCATCTTGTCGAATTTTCAAATACGCTTTATCTGCTCGGCGTAACAGATTCCAATATAAGTTTGCTGGATAAGATTACAGAGCAAGACCGGATAGATTCGATAAAATTGTATTCCGATATGATTAACAATACCGGGTCAAAACAGAATTTTATGGATTTCGTTTTATCGGCGTTTTCAAAACAGAATAAAAAAGAATACGAAATAAAGGATTTCAAACATATTGACGATTATGAAAAATAAAGTTATTAAGTATTTTATATCTTTAACGGCGCTGGTTCTTTTATTCATAATTACAGCGGGTATTTCGGCTGAAGCGGCTCCGCCGGCAATACCTAAATTGACGCTCGGAGTAGGCGAAGCTCAATCGCCCCGCGAAGTGGCTTTAACGCTTGAGATTCTTTTCGCGTTCACTATACTTGCTCTGGCGCCGGGCATAATTATGATGACGACCGCGTTCACGCGAATAGTCATAGTGTTTCTTTTTCTGGAACGCGCTTTATCGCTTCAACAAATGCCTCCGCGTCAGGTAACCGTAAGCATAGCTTTGTTTTTAACGTTTTATATTATGGCTCCGACGTTTAAGATTGTAAATTCTGAAGCCGTACAACCGTATATGAACGGAAAAATTTCGTTTGAAACCGCTTTAACCAAAGCGGCCGACCCGATGCGGAAATTTATGTTTAAATATACTCGCGATAAGGATTTGGCTTTGTTTCTTGATTTGGCGAAATCTGAAAG
>Ga0116156_10004782_pt1 | contig 11395 bp, 8 predicted proteins | sample AD_UKC045_MetaG_FD_89891 | JGI IMG/M metagenome (GOLD analysis project Ga0116156, IMG submission 89891) | Active sludge microbial communities of municipal wastewater-treating anaerobic digesters from USA - AD_UKC045_MetaG | ecosystem: Engineered > Bioreactor > Anaerobic > Digestate | place: USA... | reverse complement strand
TCTGTACCAGCCTTGACACGGCTGCTTCAGACGCCTATTTTTGCTTAGAAGTTGAACAGGAAAACCGGCAAGCACTACACATTTTAAACAACGATTCTGTCCAACTTATAGGGGGTTAGTACACTCTGACTGGGGAGAACTTCTTAGTGCGTGGGACAGCGGACATGATGATAAACTAAAGTGCAGTCAATGCGACAAGGAATTACCAATTACTGAGTACAACTTCAGACCTAGTTGGGGATTTGGAGAATTTGGACTAACGTTCTGGAATTGGCAAAGTTTGACATCTAGATTCCTGGACGACTTAAAGAAAATTGTAGGCGAAGACATAAAAGTAATTTATGGTAAGCGGTGAAAATGGGCAGGGCACAACGCCTAGCTATAATGCATATGCTGTAATCTAGGTTCTTAACGTGTGTGCTATTAAATTTCGGTAGCAACCCCGCGAGGCGCGGGGCAGGCAGTGGGACAAAGATGTAGGTATTTAAACGCATACGTCTTATAGCTAGGCGCTGGCAGCAAGCCATGATATTTTCCGCAGACAGTTTGACCGATAACATTGAAGACTCATTTCTGCTAGACAGTTATTAACTTGGACACATGAATATTTTGAGAAACATCCTATCAGTGATCTTAGGCTACGCGACTTTTGTAATTAGCGCAGTTCTTCTATTTCAATTATCAGGAATTGGCCCACATGCAGACCCTGCAACCGCTTTCATCATGTTGACAGTCGCCTATGGACTAATATTTTCATTTATCGGTGGACTTTTGACTCAGCTAATTTCACGAACAGGAAAATTGACAATCAATTATGTACTCGCAGGAATTATTGCTGGGTTTGCAACTTTCTCGTTGTTCAAGACGACCGGAAATCATTACTCACAAATAGCCGCAATATTTTTATTTGCACCATCATCAATACTTGGTGGACTAATTTATCTTAAAAAAATAAGGAAGTAATAATGAATTTTGTTTTACGCGTACAGCCTATTCGCGCTGGACAAGCGTTCATTCCGAAGAGAACATCGACTTGACCAAAAAAAAAGGACTTTGCAGACGACTTTCTACATCGACATAGATTTACCATACATGGAGAACTTAGAAAGCAAAGACAGACTTACCATTCCGTCACGGTGGACGAAATGGTCAGCCGGCAACAAAGTGTATGCGCAATTTAAATTTGATTAATAATTTATGGTAAATTTAAACTGCGGATACACAAACGCTGTAGCTTGTGAAAGAAAAGACATTGGTATAAAAGGAATAATGGTAGCCTCAAAAACAATGGCATTAACAGCAATCGATTTATTTACAAATCCTGAATTAATAAAAAAGGCGAAAGAAGAATTTAAACGATCAAAAGGGGATTACCAGTATAAAGCGTTACTTGGCGATAGAAAGCCAGCACTGAATTACAGAGATTAATTAGCTGACATCAACTTTTAATATGGACTCGATTAACAATCGACAAAGATTCATTCAAATACATCAGACAGTATAAACATAAACATTAGCATCGTATAATAAAAAAACTAACAACCATACTCGTAATTATATCTGGACTTACTAGTCATTGTTTCGCGCAGACGGAACTGGCAAAGACGATTGACAAACAAGTTGAACAAATAAATTCAGACAAAGGACTTACTAAAAAACAGTATGACGCCAATAAGGTATATAACCAGACTTTTGACGGTGGCGGACAGATAAACGTTTACCTAAAAGAAGGGCAATTAGTTAAAATTGAGGAGACCATTGGACATTCTTACGGACTGTTGACTACTATTATCTATTTGAAAAATGGTCAGCCAATAAAACTTATCGACCGGGAACAAAATTATAAAGTTAAGGACGATCAATCAGGATTAGATTATTCAAAACTAAATCAGGTCTTTGAGGCATCTATCTACATTTTCAACTGGGACAAGGGCGATTCAGAAATGATCAAAAAAGGAGAACGTAAATTCAGTGAGGGTACTTGTTCAAATTTTGAGTATGAACCTTTGGTTGACCGGGTTAAAAAATTAGTAACAAGTAATTAAACGGTGCCAACTAAGAACTTTCTATAAGTCATACAAAGCAATCTTCTCTTCAACCACACCTTTTTTTTGCGATGGTTGAAAAGAAAAATACATTGCAATACCGTATACTATTTCCCTCCCGGAGGGCAATTTCTCTGTAAGTATTCTGTATATAAAGTTGAGAGATGTTCGAATGTACCCTCTCCCTCTGAAATACTATGCGTTCGATTTGGATAGGCCATAAACTGAAATTGTTTATTGTGCTTAACCAATTCATTCACTAACATTTCGGCATTGTTGTAGTGAACATTGTCATCGCCTGTGCCATGAATGTAAAGCAGATTACCTTTCAGATTTTTAGCATAGGTAATGGGCGAACCTGCTTTAATATCCTGCATGCTTTCCTCTGGCAAACCCATGTAGCGCTCCTGGTAAATATTATCATAGGTAAGTTGATTGGCGACCGCGGCTACAGCAATACCTGTTTTATAAATTTCCGGAAACTGAAACATCAAATTTAAAGTCGCAGAGCCTCCACCACTCCATCCCCAAACTGCAATCCGATCAGCATCAACAAACGGCCACTTTAAGACTTCCTTCGCGGCCATAGCCTGATCGCGGATATTGGTAACACCGATTTTGCGATAAACAGACTTTCTCCATTCCCTGCCTTTAGGCGCTGGCGTACCTCTGTTGTCAATCGACATATAGATGTAACCATCTTCGCGCATATCACCCTTGTACATAAAGTTGTTGGCGGTTCCGAATTGATCGTGAACATTTGCACCCCATGGTTCGGTGTAAACAAAAAACACCACCGGATATTTTTTTGATGGATCAAAGTTTTTAGGCTTCACCATCCATCCGTCCATTTCAACTCCTTCTTCGGTTTTCACTTTGAAGAATTCAACACTCTTCTCTCCTTCTGCCGCAGCAATTTTTGATTTAATGCTTTCCTTTTCATTAACTGCCTTGTTGGTAGCAAGCGCTATTAATTCATTCATTGGTTTGGTGTAACTATTCGAGAAACTATGTTGAGCATATTTTCCATCTGCTGAAATACTGTAACCATGTGTACCGGAAAGCTCCTCTGGCGAAACCAACTCTAACTTACCTTTGCCATCTAGCTTTGTTTTGTAAAGGTATTTTTGTGTTGCGTTGGTTGGCGATGCAAGGAAGTAAACGTAATTGTTTTTCTCATCCACTAAGCGAATATCCATCACATCATAATTACCTTTTGTAATGCATACTTCCTTCACTCCTGCTTTGTCGTTGGTAATGCGATACAAATGTCTCCAACCATCTTTCTCACTCATCCACAAAAATTCTTTTCCTTTATTAATAAACGTGAACTTATGTCTGAAATCAATAGCATAAACATTTTCCCAGGGTGTGTACACATCAATCCAGGCTTGATCCTTCTCACTAAATACCAAACTTGCCGCTCCTGTTAACGGGTTACAGGAGTAAATCTTACTTTCATTCTGATGACGATTGATCTGTTGTACAAAAATCTCATTTACATTTAACCACTCCATACGCGGTAAGTAATTCTGATGCGCCTCACCAGGAATATTCAACCAAACGGTTTTACTCGTTGCAATATCGATTACACCTATCTTCACAGGAGAAGGAGGCTGTCCAATAGTAGGGTATTCAACGGGTATAATCTGAGAATACACTGAATCCGTATTGTTGATCATATAAAAATCACGGATCTTATTGGCGTCTGAATTCCAAAATGAAATCAGCTTGCTGTCAGGGCTCCATTGAAATCCATCGCGACAAGCAAACTCCTCTTCATATACCCAATCGAATGTACCGTTGATTAATTTGCGATTGCCATTAGTAGTTAATGCCTTGATTTCATTAGTAGATAGATCTTCCACATAAACATTATAATTACTTGTATAGGCTACCTTACTATTGTCGGGAGAAAACTTAGCAAACATTAACGATGATTCAGGTAATGAACTGCCTAACTTTTTTAATGCTTTGGTTTTTAAATTCAACACCCAATAATCACCACGTGTATCTAGTCGCCATACTTTTTTGGTGTTGGTGTAAATCAGTAATAAGTTTTGATCTTCTGAAAAAGCGTAATTCCGCAAACGCAAACTTTTTGATTGTCCTTCAGGCGTTAGCATGGCTTTCGTTGCCACAACAGTTTTTGAATTGGCGGGCAATGCATACTGCACCAATTCATCGCCTTCCACTTTAAAATAGTTACTACCTTCTTTTGCCCAACGTAGTCCACCTTGTTGTGCATTGACAACAGACGCAGAAAGCAAAATGAGAACAAAAAGAAATTGCGGTATTCGCTTGATCAGATTCATAAAAATGGAGGTTAATGTCTGGCGTTAAATATACTGGAAGTCCTTAAGATTCAATTTCGAATCGAGGATAAATTTTCTTTGGCTGAAACAAAATAGCCACGAATGCACGAATAAATTCACTTTCGTGTATTCGTGGCCAAATAATAAATTATTCTTTGTGTAGCTTGGCGCCTTAGAGTTTTCGTGGCAACACTTAAGTATTTTAATACCTATGCAGGATCGTTTTGTTCAAACTGAAAATGCCATACTTCATTATACCGTTGTAGGCACAGGAAACAAAACGCTTTTATTGTTTCATGGATTTGGTCAGGATAATGAAGTATTTCAACCTCTGGCGCAGGCTCTTTCTTCTACCTATACCCTTTACATTTTCGATCTTTATTTCCATGGCAAAAGTAAATGGGCCAATGATGAGCAACCGCTGGAGAAAGTGGAGTGGAAAAAGATCATGAATACCTTTCTATCACAAAATACAATTGATGCGTTTTTCGTTGGCGGGTTTAGTCTGGGTGGAAAATTTGCCATGGCCACAGCAGAAGCATTTCCCGAAAAAACAAAAGCACTTTTTCTGATTGCACCCGATGGAATCAAAACGAGTTTTTGGTACAGCATTGCTACCTATCCGTTTCTGTTCCGGAAATTATTCAAGAGCATGATTACAAACCCGGGCACATTCAACGCATTAGCCAATGTAATTCAATCGATAGGTTTGGTTGATAAAGGTCTCATTCGGTTTGCAGAACATCAAATGAACACACAGGAAAAACGAAATCAGGTATATTATTCCTGGGTTGTTTTCAGGCGAATGACTTTTGATCTGAGCAAACTGGCAAAACTCCTGAACGACCATCACATTCCAGTAACCATGGTGACGGGTCGATACGACAAAGTAATTCTGACCAGAAACATGAATCACTTTTTAGAAAAGTTAGCCAATCCGCATATAGCTGTGTTGGACTCTGGACACAACTCATTATTAAATGAACTAAAGTTACCCGAACTATTTTTGTCTAAAATCCAAAATGATAAGCAACACTAAATGCTATGGGCAAAGGTTCAGTTACAGTATAACCGTTATTTTTTAAAGATTTAATATCATACTGAAACTTTGATGGGCGAAGAGGAAGTATTAACTCGAAGTTCCAAAAGTTACTACTGCCTCTTGATTTCAATTCAACGCCAGCACTGAAAGAAGGACCATAGTAAATTTTATTAGACTCATTTCCACCTTCAACTTTAATCACCCCATTGTATCCATACATAGCTCCAAGAGTAGGGCAAACACTTTTTGTAGGAATAAATCGATAGGTTGCTCCAGCATTAAATCCTAATCCAATCAAGTTATAACCAAGAGATCCAAAGAAACCAAATTTCTGAACAGGTAGAAAAGTAAACTTTGCACCAATACCTCCATAATCAATACCCAAGCCTACTCCAATATTTTGTCTGGAATATTCTTGAGCGAGTGTAAAATTGGGGATGGTTAAGAATCCCAATAAGACAACGAGTTTATACATTTTCTTCATGAGAGATAATTTTAGTACGGCTGAAATTAGACATCTGCCTTTTTTAGTACAAACTCTTTGCATTTATTGCCCCAAAAGTGTTATAAAAAGATCAATCCATTGTACTTTTGCGCATCCTTTAATTAGTATCCTCTCCATGATTTTATTCTTCCGTTCAAAAGCCAACATTGTTTACGCAATTGGCATGGAACAGCCTTTTCAAAATTCTGAAATACAGCAACTTAAGTGGCTTCTGGGCGATGCCGATCCTGTGGTTGAAAAGCAGCTTACCGGGTTCTTTATAGGACCCCGAAAAGAAATGATTACACCCTGGAGCACTAATGCGGTGGAGATCACCCAAACCATGGGTATAAAAGGTATTAGCCGAATAGAAGAATTTAAGGAGGTGGCGAATGCAGAAGTAAAGCATGATCGGATGCTTGAACTGTTATATCAAACCTTAGATCAGGATCTTTTTACGATTCATCACATCCCGGAGCCGATCATTGAAATCGATGACATTGCCAGCTACAGTAAGAAAGAAGGATTAGCACTTGCCACAGAAGAAATTGAATACCTTAATAATGTAAGCAAAGAACTCGGTCGCAAACTGACCGATAGTGAAGTGTTCGGCTTCTCACAAGTAAACTCGGAGCACTGCCGTCATAAAATTTTTAACGGTACTTTCATTATTGATGATCAGCAAAAGGAATACACACTTTTTCAACTGATCAAACAAACATCGAAGGCGAATCCAAACTTTATTGTTTCAGCTTACAAAGACAATGTGGCCTTTATAAAAGGTCCGCGTGTTGAGCAGTTCGCTCCTACCCGTCAGGATGTTCCGGATTACTTTGCTGTGACTGATTACGATTCCGTGATCTCTTTGAAAGCAGAAACGCATAATTTTCCAACGACAGTTGAACCCTTCAATGGTGCCGCAACCGGATCGGGTGGAGAGATTCGCGATAGATTAGCAGGAGGTAAAGGATCATTGCCATTGGCAGGTACCGCTGTTTATATGACGTCTTATCCACGCTTAGAAAACGGAAGACCGTGGGAGAAAAAGTTTGAAGCACGTAAGTGGCTTTATCAATCACCGGCAGAAATTCTCATCAAAGCATCGGATGGTGCGAGTGACTTTGGAAATAAATTTGGGCAACCGTTAATCAACGGAAGTTTACTCACTTTCGAATACATTGGTGAAAAAAAATATGGCTTCGATAAGGTAATCATGCAGGCCGGAGGTATCGGCTTTGGAAAAGAGAAAGACAGCAAGAAAGATCCTTTACAAAAAGGAGATAAAATTGTTTTGCTTGGTGGCGATAACTATCGCATTGGTATGGGCGGTGGAGCAGTTTCTTCTGTTGCCACAGGAGAATATGGAAATGCTATTGAGCTTAATGCCATTCAGCGTTCTAATCCTGAAATGCAAAAGCGCGTGATGAATGCTATTCGAGCAATGGTAGAAGATGAGCAAAATCCAATTGCATTAATTCACGATCATGGTGCTGGCGGACATTTAAATTGCTTCTCTGAATTATTGGAGGAAACAGGAGGTGAAATTCATATTGATAAACTTCCTGTGGGTGACCCTACCCTATCGGATAAAGAAATAATCAGCAACGAATCGCAAGAGCGTATCGGTATTGCGATGCACGAAAAACACCTTGACAAATTAGTGAAGGTGGCAGAACGTGAACGTGCTCCAATCTATGTTGTGGGTGAAGCAACAGGCAATCAAAAATTTGTATTCAGCAAAGCAGGTCAGAAACAACAACCCGTAGATCTTAAAGTAAAAGATTTACTAGGCTCTTCCCCGATCACGATTCTCAACGATAAGAAGAACGCTTCTTCGTTTGAGAGTCTTCAATACGATCAGACTAAAATTCAAGAATACATAGAGCAGGTTCTTCAACTTGAAGGTGTAGCTTGTAAAGATTGGCTGACCAACAAAGTCGATCGCTCTGTAACCGGAAAGGTAGCAACACAACAAACCTGTGGACCGATCCAGCTTCCCTTGAACAACGTTGCTGTAATGGCAATGGATTTTCTGAGCAACAAAGGTATTGCAACTGCCATTGGTCATGCACCTGGTCCTGCTTTGATAGATCCTGCGGCCGGCAGTAAACTGGCCATTGCCGAAGCACTCACCAATATTATCTGGGCACCCCTCACCCATGGATTGAAAGGTATATCACTCAGTGCAAACTGGATGTGGCCTGCAAAAAATGTTGGTGAAGATGCAAGACTGTATGAAGCGGTTGAAGCCGTTAGTGATTTCGCGATTAAGCTTGGTATTAATATTCCTACCGGGAAAGATTCACTTTCCATGACACAAAAGTATCCACAAGGTGATGTTGTGTTTGCTCCCGGCACCGTTATCATTTCAGCTGTTGGAGAAGTGAGTGACATTACCAAAACTATTTCTCCTGCAATACAACCTGTTGAAGGATCAAAACTTCTCTATATCAATTTATCGAAAGATGAATTCTCTTTGGGAGGAAGTAGTTTCGCGCAAATACTGAACGCTCTCGGTTCTGAAACGCCCACCATAAAAGACGAACTGTATTTCGCGAAAGCGTTTAAAGCAATACAAGAACTCATTAATCAAAATGCCATTCTTGCCGGCCATGATATTTCAGGTGGTGGATTCATTACTGCGCTTTTGGAAATGTGTTTCCCTGTTCCAAACATCGGGCTTACCCTCAATGTAAGTTCACTCAACAGCGATTTGATTAAAGTGTGCTTCAACGAAAATCCTGGTATTCTTATTCAAATTGAAAATGAAAAAGCGGTAGCGGAATTATTAACGAAACATGGAATTACCTATACGATGCTGGGGCATGTAACATCAGAAAGAAGCGTCACTCTTCATCACAATAATCAATTGATGAAACTGAACATCGATGAACTTCGTGATGTCTGGTTTAAAACTTCTTACCTCCTCGATCGGGAGCAACGCAAACCGGCACATGCAGAGAAGCGTTTCAATAATTACAAGAATCAAATTCTTCAATATTCCTTCCCTAAAAAATTTGATGGTCAGTTCGAAACGTATGGCATTGATCCAACACGCAGAAAACCATCAGGACTAAAAGCCGCTATCATTCGTGAGAAAGGTGTGAATGGCGATCGTGAAATGGCGTACTCACTTTACCTTGCAGGCTTCGATGTGAAAGATGTACACATGACTGATCTTGTTTCAGGTCGTGAAGATCTTTCAGGTGTTAACATGATTGTGTTTGTCGGTGGATTCTCCAACTCAGATGTATTGGGTTCTGCAAAAGGATGGGCTGGTGCGTTCTTATACAATCCAAAAGCAAAACAAGCATTGGAAAATTTCTACAAGCGCAATGACACACTCAGTCTTGGCGTATGTAATGGATGTCAGTTGATGATGGAATTAGGATTGGTATATCCGGAATGGAAAGATCATCCAAAAATGAAGCACAATGGTTCAGGTAAATTCGAATCTACCTTTATCAACCTCACCATTCCACAAAACAATTCGGTGCTTCTTCAAACTATGGAAGGAACAAGACTAGGAGTTTGGGTGGCTCACGGAGAGGGTAAGTTTAGTCTGCCTGCAGACAAAACTCTATATAACATAGCCGCTGAATATTCTCAGCATGAATATCCAGGCAATCCAAATGATTCTAATTTTTCTGTGGCTGCTCTATATTCTAAAGACGGAAGACATCTGGCCATCATGCCACACATCGAAAGATCACTTTTTCCATGGAATTGGCCATATTATCCATCTGAAAGAAGGAAGGATAAAGTATCTCCTTGGATTGAACCGTTCGTGAACGCGAGAGAATGGATAAAGAAACATATATAACCATTTAACAAAACCATAAACTGGTTTGTTGTACTGTCATTCTTTTAGGTGTATATTCATCTCTTCAAATGACCCGGTATATGAAGAAAGTTTACTTTGGCCTTCTCTCTGTTGTTTTGTTTGCCTCTTGTCTTGGTTACAAAGAACTCCCAGTAGAGTACGACTATAGCTATAAAGGTAATTTCAAAAAATATCGAACCTTCGATATTATGAGATCTACCGGAACGGTGGATTCGAGTATGACCAATGAGATTATTGAAAAGTCAATCATTGCCAGAATGAAGTTTCTGGGATACAAGTACTCCGATCATAAACCTCATTTGATTATTGGCTATAAAATGTTCGATGACAGTTTGAAATTCAATGGCTACAACCAACCCAATATAGAGGAGTGGGTAAAAAATCAAAATGAAAACATAGATTACGATCCCCAAAAGTTCACTTTAAGCACAGGTACCTTACTCATCCAATTCTACGATAGGCGCCAAAATAGATCGATTTGGCAAGGATATGCCACTACACTATACGGTTCAATCGATTTCAGTAATAGCAGACATTTACGCAATGCTGTTATCTCCATTCTGGATAAGTATCGATTCTGGGCAGATGGCTTTATGAACAATAGCACCGCTGATGCTGACGAAAAAGACCTCTAAAAAGTATTCCCCCATTTACCATTTCTGAAAAATAATTCTACCTTTGCAATCCCAAAATAAGGGTTTTGGTATTGTCCGATGGTGTAACTGGCAACACGCCTGATTTTGATTCAGGAAAGTCCAGGTTCGAGCCCTGGTCGGACAACTGATTTGGAATCCCGCTTGTGCGGGATTCTTTGTTAATTGTTAACCGTTAATCGTGCTCTTTTGGAACGATTAACAAATTGAGCGAGCGGATAACGGATAACGTAAAAAACATGGCAGTAAAAATTTTCAGCGGAAGATCAACCACTTATCTGGCAGAGAAAATTGCTAATGAGTATGGTGAGCCCTTGGGTAAAGTGAACTATCAGCAGTTTAGCGATGGTGAAATGTCTCCCTTTCTTACTGAATCCGTTCGAGGCCATGAGGTATTCATTATCCAGTCAACTTTTCCTCCGGCTGATAATCTTTTAGAATTATTGCTCATGGTGGATGCCGCTCTTCGTGCCAGCGCATCAAGTGTCAATGTTGTTATCCCGTATTTCGGCTACGCCCGTCAAGACAGAAAAGACAAGCCACGGGTTGCCATTGCAGCAAAACTAATTGCCAATCTCATTTCAGCTGCAGGCGCAACACGCATTATGGCGTGCGATTTACATGCTGATCAAATTCAAGGATTCTTTGATATACCTGTTGATCACTTAGATGGAGCATACATTTTTGTGCCGTATCTAAAATCACTCGGTCTAAAAGACATCATGTTTGCATCACCCGATGTAGGCGGAATAAAACGCGCAAGAAGTTTTGCGAAATTCTTTGATGCTGATTTAGCCGTATGCGATAAGCATAGAAAAGAAGCAAACAAAGTTGACTCCATGCGTCTGATTGGTGAAGTAGAAGGCAAGGACGTAGTGTTGGTGGATGACTTAGTAGACACCGCTGGTACTATTTGCAAAGCCGCTGCTTTGCTTAAAGAAAAAGGAGCAAAATCAGTCAGAGCAGTCTGTACACATGCTGTTTTATCAGGAAAAGCATACGAAAATATTGA
>Ga0116156_10004780_pt1 | contig 11398 bp, 10 predicted proteins | sample AD_UKC045_MetaG_FD_89891 | JGI IMG/M metagenome (GOLD analysis project Ga0116156, IMG submission 89891) | Active sludge microbial communities of municipal wastewater-treating anaerobic digesters from USA - AD_UKC045_MetaG | ecosystem: Engineered > Bioreactor > Anaerobic > Digestate | place: USA... | reverse complement strand
GCGAATCACGCCTTCGGGCGTGATGGTAGAGGAGCATTCCATTCAGGATTGAAGCACGATCGAAAGAACGTGTGGACCGTATGGAAGAGATCATGCCGGCATCAGTAACGAAAAAGCAGGTGAGAAACCTGCTCGCCGAAAATCCAAGGGTTCCCGGGGAAGGATAATCCGCCCGGGGTTAGTCGGAGCCTAAGCCGAGGCCGAAAGGCGTAGGCGATGGGAAACAGGCACAAAGATTCCTGTACCACCGCGCCATCGTTTGAGCGATGGGGTGACGCAGGAGGATAGGGCGGCCGTCTGTTGGCTTAGACGGTCTAAGCGTGTGGGAGGTAGCCCAGGCAAATCCGGGCTGCAATACTCCGAGGCGTTAAGGGACGTGGATGGGAAACTTGAAGCGGATCGCTCGATTCCATACTGCCAAGAAAAACCTCTAGCGAGGTGGCCGGTGTCCGTACCGTAAACCGACACAGGTGGATGAGAAGAGGATTCTAAGGCGCTCGGGAGACCACTCCTTAAGGAACTCGACCAATTGGCCCCGTAACTTCGGAAGAAGGGGTGCTCTGGCCGGTGAAGGACTTGCTCCGTAAGCTGGCTGGAGTCGCAGCGAAGAGGTTCAGGCGACTGTTTACTAAAAACACAGGTCTCTGCAAAGTCGCAAGACGACGTATAGGGACTGACGCCTGCCCAATGCCGGAAGGTTAACGGGAGGAGTCAACGCTTCGGCGTGAAGCTCTGAACCGAAGCCCCGGTTAATGGCGGCCGTAACTATAACGGTCCTAAGGTAGCGAAATTCCTTGTCGGGTAAGTTCCGACCTGCACGAATGGCGTAACGATCTGAGCATTGTCTCGAGGATGGGCCCGGTGAAGTTGTATTACCTGTGAAGATGCAGGTTACCCGCAGTAGGACGGAAAGACCCCGTGCACCTTTACTACAGCTTGATATTGGGTTTAGTTGTATTCTGTATAGGATAGGTGGGAGACGTTGAAGCTGGAGCGTTAGCTTCGGTGGAGTCATCCTTGGAATACCACCCTGAGTTCAATTGAATCCTAACTCCGGTCCCGTGAATCCGGGCGGAGGACAGTGTCTGGTGGGTAGTTTGACTGGGGCGGTCGCCTCCCAAAATGTAACGGAGGCGCCCCAAGGTTCCCTCAGCATGTTTGGAAATCATGCGTCGAGTGCAATGGCACAAGGGAGCTTAACTGTGAGACAAACAAGTCGAGCAGGTGGGAAACCAGGGCATAGTGATCCAGCGGTCCCTCGTGGTAGGGCCGTTGCTCATCGGATAAAAGGTACGCCGGGGATAACAGGCTGATCTCCCCCAAGAGTTCACATCGACGGGGAGGTTTGGCACCTCGATGTCGGCTCGTCACATCCTGGGGCTGAAGCAGGTCCCAAGGGTTCGTCTGTTCGCCGATTAAAGTGGCACGCGAGCTGGGTTTAGAACGTCGTGAGACAGTTCGGTCCCTATCCCCTGCGGGCGTAGGAGATTTGAGGAATTCTGCCTCTAGTACGAGAGGACCGAGGTGGACGAACCTCTGGTGATCCGGTTGTCACGCCAGTGGCACCGCCGGGTAGCTATGTTCGGACGGGATAAGCGCTGAAAGCATCTAAGCACGAAACCCATTCCAAGATAAGATCTCCCAGACCATTAGGTCTCTAAAGGGTCCTGATAGACCATCAGGTTGATAGGCTGGAGGTGGAAGCGTGGCGACACGTTAAGCTGACCAGTACTAAGTACCCGTGCGGCTTGGTCTTAGTAATTATAACAGTCAAAATTTATGGCTGTCCCTCGAACGTATTTTGAAACTATTTCCGTTTGCGATTTTACTCCCTTGCATTCTCTGTCAAAACCAATTTGAATCGCTGTGCGTGGAAGCAGGCTCTCGAGCCCGCGGAGCACGGCAACCGATTTTTGCCGGTGGCTATAGCGATGGGGCCACACCCGTTCCCATTCCGAACACGGAAGTTAAGCCCATCTGCGCCCATGGTACTGCACGGGCAACTGTGTGGGAGAGTCGGACGTCGCCGGCGCAAATTTTTAAACGCCCTGAGGTTTTATGAATCTCGGGGCGTTTTCTTTTTTTATCTGACAGAATACTCGCTGAATCTGGAACTCAGGAACGCATGAACCAACAGCAAAAAATGAAATGTTTGGATCTGATGGGTGGTATTGCAGAGGGTTGTTCTCGTATGGTTCGTGTGCACGTGGTAAATTTTTTTTATGATTATTAACCACGAAAGACACGAAATAGACGAAAGCGAAGTCAGTTCGCGAGTGAAGGTCTGTTTGATGTCGTATTTGGTGTTTGTTGCACGTTTTTATGCTTTGTTATATGAGTTGCATCAGGAGAATTCTTTAACGAAGTGCCATTTACGATCTTATTTTTCAATTTCTGATTTTTCCTGTTCAGATGCAAAAAACCTTAAAGCTCTGCTGTTGTCAGTCATCGCGGATTCAAAAGCACTGTTTACATCCCGTTCAGGATCTGGATATCTTGTCGCGATTTTTTTCCAATCCATAGTAGGCATTTGCAGTTGAAATTCCTTCAAGTGCTGATTTACAGATTGGGCAGTTTCATAGTTCAACCAGCTACAACTGTATGAGATTTCATTTAATGTGTCTAAAAGAATCCAAATGTTATTAGATTTAAGTAACAATAGAAGCTTGTTTAAAACCAAAGTTTGACCATACATTTCGGGGATTTCTTTATTGCTGCTTCTCATTATATCCAAATCTTCTTGTATTGCCATCTTTCGCAAATATCCAACACAGCCTCTAATTTTTTGAGTGTCTTCAAATGAAGTAGTAGCGGCAATGTTATAAAAGTATTCTACCAACGTATCAAAATGCGCTTTTTCATCTGGCGTTCCACTAATAGGCAAAGGACTGGCAAGAGAATTAAATAATCGAGAACTATATAATTGTAGAGACGGCTTTCCTGAGCAAATAAATTTCCACAAAGGCTCCCAGTTTTTACATTGTAATTTTCTAGTGCCACAGAGATGACGAATTATTACTTCCGCAATAACCTGATATTGTAATGTATATTGGATACTCTCAAGTTGATTGACAAGTTCCTGGGCTGTCATATTGCAGAGACCACGATACTGCTCTTCTGATATAGGTTGTCCACGTTTAAGAATACTTTCGATAAGCCCTTGACCAGATACAATATCGGTATTTTGGTTTAACTGCAAATATGGATGTATTCTTATACGCAATTCTGTCACGGCATCACGGTGATCTTTCATACAAATCGCTATGTTAAAAGCACCTGTATCAAGTCTAGAACGCGTATTGCGATCAAGTCTCTCGATAATACCAAGACAATTTTCGATAAAACTCAAGAGCAGATCTCCACCGCTAGAAGGCTCAACGAATTCGTCGAATAATACACAACGAAACGCAAAATTCATTATTTCACTTGTGTCATCTTTTGCAGGCTCTTCCTTCAATTCGTTGAAAAAGGCATTTAATAAGAGCTTTTGGGCTTCGTATCGGAGTGGTGGATTTTCCGATTCGCGTATAAAATCGGCAAAACGGGCAAGGATAGTTCCCTTTCGTGTTTGAAGAAAATGGTAACGATCTTGTGGAATACAACAAAGGAATTTTGGTTGTAGGTCTTCTTTAACAAGTTCTGCGGTGTCCAATCCGCCTTTGGCTTCGTTGATACGTGGGATGAGTTTGAGAAGACACGCATAGCCGGTTGGGATGTCAGAGGTAGCGGTCCGCAGCGCAATGGCTGCGGTTTTGTCGTAACTTGTTAGTATTGACTCGGTAATTATATGGGCTGCTTCCTCGATATTTTTGGCGCCAGCGTTTTCAGAAGCAGAACATACGGGTGGAATATTGGATAGTATAAAAAGAATGCTCATAAATAGGAGCATAAATAGGAGCAAGGCCATATTCATTTGGGGAATGTATGAAATGTCCAGGAATTTGGCGCTGACGATCTTTTTCATGTCATTTTCTCCTTCTGTGCCGCATATCTCCGGAACAGCCCATCTATCCCAGCGAATCATAGCCATGGGTTGTGGGCAATTCAATCTACTAGTCAATTGAACTTGGACTTTGGGGACATAGATCGAAAAAATAATCCCAATTCAAGCCTGCTTTCTCCTAAGTGCTTGCCATACTTCTACTTGGGAATGATCCCTTTTCCTACAGACTTCAGACTTTATCGTCTTTGGACTAATTTCCCCCCTGCTCTGAAAATACGACCCGGTGGCTCGTTTCCCATTCACCCTAAAGGCCATTTTCATGGTTTCATGGGGAATCTAAGATTCATGGTAACTCGTTTCCCAAACCCGCTCCCTATAGCAATCCTATTCTGGCTACAGACTACTCCGCCGTAGGCGGACCACAGACTAGCTTGCTGATGGCTGACCGCTGACCGCTGATAGCTGACAGCCCCTCACGCCTCACGCCTCACGCCTGATTCCCCTCTCTCGTCTCGCTACAACGTGATTAAATTTATAAGCCGTCAGAAATGAGCTGTCCGGAGACCCATTCGCCGAGATCTTTTTGGAGGAGGACGGGGCGGAGTTGGTTTTCGAGGTTTTCGGGGGAGGAAACGCCGATGCGGATGTAGTTGCCGGTGTAGCCGGTCCAGTGTCCTTGGGAAGATTCTTCGAAAAGGACATCCAGGGTTTTTCCGAGGTGTGCGCGGTGAAATTGGCGGGTTTTTTCGGTGCGGATGTGATGGAGTTTCATGCTGCGCTGGTGGGCGACGGTCGGAGGGATTTTTTCGGCGATGCGGCAGGCAGGGGTGGCGGGGCGTTCGGAATATTTGAAGATATGGGCAAAGAAAATCGGACTTTCCTGCAACAGTTGGGCGCTTTGTTCGAAATCTTCTTCGGATTCGCCGGGAAATCCCACCATAAGATCGGTTCCGATGCCGATGCCGGGCACGCTGTCGTGGGCGAGTTGGATAAACTCCAAAAACTCTTCGCGGGTGTAGTTGCGTTTCATGGCGGTAAGGATGTGGTTGGATCCGGATTGCGCGGGGATATGCAGGAAGGGCACGAGAGGATGGGCCGGGTCGTTCATCAGCTCGAAGAGTTTTTCGGGGATGGTGGTGGGTTCAATGGAACTGATGCGGATGCGTTGGAGGCCGGGAAGTTCGCCGAGAGCGGCGGCGACGTCGTAGATGTTTTTTTCGTTATAGGCGTAGGTGCCGAGATTGACGCCGGTGAGGACGATTTCTTTTGCGCCGCGGCGGATGAGCTCGCGGGCCTCGTCGAGCAGGTTGGAGATTTCGCGCGACCGGACCCGTCCGCGCGCGAAGGGGATGATGCAGAAGCTGCACATGAAGTTGCAGCCATCCTGGATTTTCAGGTTTGCACGGCGGCGAAGAAACGAGGGCCGGTTCGCCGTTGATGGAACATCCAAGGAAAAATCTTCGCGTGGGATTTTGCTGCAGACGATTTTAGGGGTTGGATTTTTTTGGGGTTGTAGGTAGTCCAGCAGATGAAGTTTTTCCTGATTGCCGAGGATGAGGTCTACGCCGGGGATGCGGGCGATGGTTTCGGCGGCCAGTTGGGAGTAGCATCCGATGACGGCGGTGAAGGCATCGGGATTGCTTCGGATGAACTGGCGGATGAGCTTTCGGGATTTTGCATCGGCTTCGCGGGTGACGGTGCAGGTATGGATGATGCCGAGGTCGGCGGGTTCGCCGAAGGGGACGAGTTCGTAGCCGGCATCAGCGAGATACTCAGCGAGAAGGGAGGATTCGGCTTGATTAAGCCTGCACCCTAATGTATGAATTGAGGCGCGCATGGGTTTAAAGTTCTTTAACCGTTGATTATTTCTTCTTTCTTTTCACGAGAAAAGAAAGAAGCAAAGAAAAGCGGTTATATATCAGATCGTTTTTATATTCATCATTTATTGAAATGGGCTAAAAAGCGGCGGCCTGCCGGAGAATCCAGCGGGTAAGGAGGCGGACGCCGAAGCCGTTGGCGCTTTTTTCGTCCCAGTAGGGGATGTGTTTGACGCCGTAGGCGGTGGCGGCGATGTCGATGTGCGCCCAGGGAGTGTCGCCGATGAAGTGTTTTAAGAAGCAACCGCCGGCGATGGTGCTGGCCTCGCGGGGCGGGCCGATGTTGCAGAGGTCGGCGTGCGTGCCTTCGATGAGTTTGTCGTAATCGTCCCAGAGGGGGAGCCGCCAAAGACGTTCGCCGCAGTCCTGGCCAATTTGAATCAATTCATTGGCGAGTGCTTCATGCGTGCCGAGAATGGCGGCGGCGAAATGCCCGAGGGCGACTTGTGCGCCGCCGGTGAGGGTGGCGATATCGACAAGGAAGTCGGGGCGGTATTTATCGGCGGTGAAGGCGAGGGCGTCTGCGAGAATTAACCGGCCTTCCGCGTCGGTGTTATTGACTTCGATGGTGACGCCGTTGTAAGCGCGGATGATGTCGCCGGGGCGCTGTGCATCGGCGCCGGTCTTGTTTTCGCAGACGGGCATGACGCCGATGACGTTGATGGCGGGTTTGAGTTCGACAACGTTCATGAGGGTGCATAGGACGGCGGCCGCGCCGCACATGTCGTATTTCATTTCGTGCATGCCGTCGGCGTCTTTGATGCTGATGCCGCCGGAATCGAAGGTGATGCCTTTCCCGACCAGCGCCAATGTTCGTTTGGCTTTTGGGTGGCGGTAGTGCAGCAGAATGAGTTTGGGGGGCTGTGAACTTCCGCGGGCGACGCCGAGGAAGGCGTTCATGCCCAGCGAGGCGATTTGCGTTTTGTCGAGGATGGTGCATTCACAGAAGGCGCTGTTGGCGGCGCCTTGGGCGAATTCGGCGAGTTTGGCGGGAGTGAGTTCGTTTGCGGGGGTGTTGCCGAGATGCCGCGCGCCGTTTACGCCCGCGCAGATGAGCGCGGCCTGTTCGCATTCTTCCTGGACGGTTTTGGTCTGGCCGCTGTTGGAAATAAGTACCGTGAAGTGCTTAATTTTAGCGGGTGCGGGGGAATCGTCCGGGTGTTTTTTATAGACCGAGAAATCATACTGGCCTAGGCTGATCCCCTCTAGAAAGGCGTGCGCGGGCAAAGCGCTGAAACGCGTCCAGTCGAGATACAGGCGCGTAATTTTTTGCTGTTGCAGTATGGTGCAGGCCGCTCCCGCGCAACGGCGGACAGTTTCTGGAGAGCAGGCTTCGGGTTTTCCAAAGCCAATTAGAAGGAGGCCATCATAGGGCTTGTTGGCCACCGGCAACCAGAAGCAGTCCTGTGCTTTTCCTGTGAATGCCTTTTTCTTCCATGCCGCGTTGAAGATGGATTGAGCCGGCTCATCCAGTTGCGTAAGACGCGGGGGTGTTTCGCTTTCCCATACGGGAGTAACGAGACAAGATCCTGGCCCTTCGAAACGACCCTTGCTTTTCCGCACAACCTCTATGTGCATGATGAGAAGCTCCTTGTGGGCACATCCCTTACTCGGGAAATGCCAGGCGGAATCCTTCACCGGTGATGATGGATTTATCCACGATGGGCACCTTGCCGCTTTCGGGCAGCACCACTTTCATGGGGATGGCGCTGATAATGTCTTTCTGTATGTCAATGCCGGGCATGACACGGATTAATTCCATGCCGCGCGGGGTGAGCTGGAATGCGCCAAGATGGGTAACGTAGAAGATTTTTTTGCCGTGTTTCAAGGCTTCCTGGCCACTAAAGGTGATTTCGTCTACTTTATCGATAAATTTCGGTTTTCCGGGGCTCAGCACTTTCATCAGGCCGTTTTCGATCTGGATTTGCGCGCGATCACCCCAGGACCCGACAAAAAAGGTCATTTTCGCGCAGGTGGTGATGTCGATGAAGCCGCCCGGGCCGACGTAATTGAAGGCGCCCTCACCGCGCTTGGAGACGTTGATGTTGCCTTCGCTGTCGGCCTGGAGCATGCCGAGGATGGCGGCATCGAGGTGGGTATACATGCGGCGGAAGACTTCGGCGGAAGAGACAATTTCCGTGGGATTGACCGCGGCGCCGAAGAAGATGCCGGGAGCCGCCAACCCGCCGAGCACGCCGCTCTCGGTGATGAGGGTGACATGTTTGAGTGCGCCGCTTTCATAAAGGAGGCGGGAGACTTCCTCGGGGAGCCCGACGCCGATGTCGGCGTTGCCGCCCTTTGGGAAGTTTTCGACGAAGAGGCTTGCGCCCAGGCGTGCAAGGGCGTTATCGACGGCGTTCCGCTTCGGGGTTACGCCGACGAGCTTGTTGATGAAACGGACGCGCTCGATGCCTTCATTGATGGGAAGATTGCTCTTGAGCGTGAACATGGGCCAGTATTTGCGGTGGGGGACAGAGCCGGTTTGTTCGGTGCCGGGATAGACGACGACGGCGTCCACATCTTCGGCGGGGATCCAGACATCGCCCCAGCCTTCTTCCACGACCAGGCCCACGTTGGCAATGACGATGCCGCCGTTTTTCTTGGCGGCTTTGGCCATTTCATAGCTCTCGGCTTTCATGAGGCAGTTCTTGGCGTATATATTGCCTTTTTTGTCGGCGGAGGGCATGTTGAATACGGCCACATCCAATTTCGGGCAAGTATACCGGAGTTTTCCGTTTTCCACGGAGATGAGTTGTTCGGCATCCTTGGGGACGACGGGCGAGCCGCGTCCGACGCGCGGGTCCATGAAAGTGCCCGTGCCAGTGTCGGTGACGACGAAGTTTCGGCCCTCGCCCATTTCCGCGAACAGGAGCGCCATCAGACCTTGCGGGAGGCACTGCAATTCGAGTTTTCCTTTATCGGCGAGCCGCAACATGGATTTGAAGGTTTCGGTATGGCCGGTGACCATGCGGGTAGTCAGCCCTTCCTGGCCGATTTCCTCGAGGGTGCCGGGAACCTTGCCTCGTCCGCCGATGCCGCCGAGGGCGACGGCGGTCAGCCCGCACGGGTGGCCGGTTTCTTCGAAGACTTCGCGCATGGACCAGTAAATGATGGAGGAGCGGTGATTGGCCGCAAGGCCGGAAAACCCGACGACGGATCCGTCTTTAATGAGTTTGACGGCGTCGCGGGGGCCCATGAATTTGGGATTGCCGGGCACGGTGAAGCGATAATGGGTGTTTCGTTTATCCCAGGTTAAACGCCAGTGAATGAATTGGTAGAAAATACTTGCTCGCGTAAAGAGATTCATGCTTGGCCTTTCTTACTGCTGCTACCCATGCTTCCCGCGGGGATAGTATATCCTGAACTGCCCGGGGATTTCTTCCTCGCCAACTGGATTTTGACCGGTGGGGATTTTCCGGGGTTTCGGGGGAACGGGACTCATTCGGTTCAAGGCGAATGGCGCCTTGACAGGCCTTTCGAAAGTGGATACAATGTAATTACTTTCAGGATAAGGAGAAGCGAGTATGAATGCAGTAAGAGCGCGGCTCATCGATATTGGGAATTCACGCGGGGTGAGAATACCCAAGAATCTTATTGAACAGGCGGGACTTGATGAGGACATCGAAATGTACGTGCAGGGACGTCAACTGGTATTGCATTCTCCTGTTTCCCCGCGGGAAGGCTGGGATGAGTCATTTCGCCGCATGGCCCGGCGGGGCGAGGACCGCCTATTGGATGAACCGCAACCGACGGACTGGGAGGCCAGGGAATGGAAGTGGTAGCGGAACGGTTCGATGTCTTTCTGGTGAGCTTGAATCCCACGGTGGGGCATGAGATACAAAAGACACGTCCTTGCCTGATCATTTCCCCCAACGAAATGAACCGGCACATCTCGACGGTGATTGTGGCGCCCATGACCACCCAAGGCCGTCTCTTTCCTACACGCATATCGTGCCGTTTCCAGGGAAAACAAGGGAAGATCGTATTGGATCAGATTCGAACCGTGGACAAAACGCGGCTTGTTAAGCGATTAGGGCGCATCTCTTCTGCAACACAGCAGACGGTGATCAACGTTCTCCAGGAGATGTTCAGCGAATAACAGGGTGTTCTATTGGATGAGATCCCTGTGATTGCAAATCAAAATTTGGTTACACCGCAGAAATATGGCAGAATTAGGGTGGCATAAGGGGTATACGTATGTTTGAGCGTATTACGTTCGATAAGGATATCATGGGTGGGCGTGCCTGTATACGGGGGATGCGCATCCCGGTTTCTGTTATCGTCAACCAGATTGCACACGGTGCGACGGTTGAAGAAATCTTACAGGGCTATCCGGATCTAGAGGCCGAGGATATTCAGGAAGCCATTGAATATGCAGGGTGGTTGACACAGGAAGAAATTCATTGCGGATAGAAGCATAGGAGGATAGGTGCGCTTTTTACTTGATATGGGGGTTAGCGTCAAGGAGAAGGCAGTATAGTGCTTGTTGATGAAACACGGTGTAGATTACGCAAGTTTCCATCGACGAGCGCATGAAGGAAATCGGATGTCAATGATGATGTTAATTAGATATTTCAAACAACTTGCAGCAAGTTTTTGGTTTTTTTGTATTATGATATTCTGTAGTCAGGCTTGGTCCACGGGCTGGAGTGATTTCTCGTTCGATATTGATGCCCGGTACATGGTCTTGAGTTCTAACTCGCAGGATGTTCAGATATTTCGAAAAGCAGGGGAATATGGAATAGAGACTGTTTTGCCTATAGGTCATGATCCTGTTTGGGAACTTTGTACCGCTGGAGATTTTCTGCTTGTCAAAAGTATCCCGTATTGGATTATTGATAGAAAAAAAGACTTATTGCTGGGACCTTTACGAAAGGCAGATTTTGATAAAAAACTTGTGGAGTTGGGAGTTAAAGATTCTCTCGAATGGAAAAACGTTCACGACACTTACCGGCAAGCATTGCGAGAAGGCCGTGCGGATAAACGCGATGTGGATTATGGGCTCCTATGTGCAGCCATTATGATTGCTTTTATATCTCCTGTAATGTTGGGAGTTTGTTTGCTGCTTGCAGTTCTCATAACACTCTTTATACGTTATATAACCCACTCAAAATGGATTTATCCGAAAACTCTTGCATGGTCATTTATTGTGACCACAATGATTGTGTTTGGCATGATCACAGCCCCCGTCCTCTGGTACTGGTTTAGCATGCGTTTCTTATGAAGGTGAATTTTTTCTTGGTAGTGATTGGGATTATGAATCCCCTTCAGGGAATTTTCACGGGGGATGGATCGTGACCCAGGGTAGCGCTTCGCGCAACCCTGGGCTGGGTTGTTGAATTCCTTCGGAACAGCTTTCATGTTCGTTCACAAGGTTATCATGCACGCGCAGGGGAGAATCCAGAGGAAAAATACAGTGAATCCTGGATTCCCGCCTGCGCGGGAATGACGGAAGGGGTGGAGAAATGACGGAAGGGGTGGGGAAATGACGGAAGGGGCGCGGGAATGACGGAAGGGGTGGGGAAATGACGGAAGGGGCGGGGGAATGACGGAAGGGGTGGAGAAATGACGGAAGGGG
>Ga0116156_10004777_pt1 | contig 11405 bp, 11 predicted proteins | sample AD_UKC045_MetaG_FD_89891 | JGI IMG/M metagenome (GOLD analysis project Ga0116156, IMG submission 89891) | Active sludge microbial communities of municipal wastewater-treating anaerobic digesters from USA - AD_UKC045_MetaG | ecosystem: Engineered > Bioreactor > Anaerobic > Digestate | place: USA... | reverse complement strand
TTTTTTATTGGTTGGTGTGGGGGCTGACCGAATTATCCGAATAAGATACAAAATTAAATTGGAATTTGTATTTTGTATTTAAAATCTTTGATTTTTGATTTTGACTTTTGATTTTCATTTTTGACATTTGACATTTGACATTTGACTTTATTATTGGTTAGTGTGGGGAACATTTGACTTTATTTTTTGATTATTGATTATTGAATATTGGATATTGAAACTTTTCTTTTTGGTTATTGGAACTTCTCTTTGACCTTTCTTTTTTGCTAATTACTAGTTACCGCTTGTTCTTCATTTTTTGCTTCCACCGATTCTTGATATACAATATTTCTTACTACGGTAGTTGATTTGTTCAATTGATTTTTAGCAACCAATTGAATTTCATTAACACCCGGATCAAGTATTATCATATATTCAAAATAGCCATATTTATCAAACAAAATCGGTTGGTTATTCACTGATAAAAACTTGGTTCTCAAAACTCGACCCTGAATGTTAACCGCGGTATTAGTATAAGCAGTTTCTTCCTTAGGATTAATCATTTCAATTGATGGTGGTAATATCATTAATGAAACTTGCTTAACTATAAATAATAACATCAAGACGCCTATAATTAAAATCAAAATCTTTGTAAAATCCAAATGCTTGACTTTAACATTTTTAAAAGCATCATTGATATTAACCACTTTACCAATATTAAATTTATCAGATCGATTTTCATAAAAATATTTATCAAACGTATTCAGCACCTCCACTGAATCCAATTCAATATACTGACAATATTTTGAAATAATACCTTTTATATATATTTTGGGCGGTAATTTTTCAAATCGTTCATTTTCTAAATCATCCAAAATAGTTTTTTTAATTTTGGTTAGTGTTTCTAACTTCTCCAAGGTTATTCCCTTTTCTTCACGCTTTTGACGCAAAAAATCACCAAATTGGAAAACATTTTTTTTATTTTCAGAATTCAACATATTAGTCGTTTATTTTTCTAATTAAAAGTTTCATCGCTGGCTTCAACCTCTTCCTCCGGTGGTAATTGAACCGGGTTTTCACTTTGCACAAAAACTTCTCTCGGTTTAGAACCATTGGCTGGACCAACAATGCCTCGCTCTTCCATTAAATCAATGATTTTTGCCGCTCGGCCATAACCCAATCCAAGTCGACGTTGTAACAATGAAGTTGATGCTTTTTGATATTGTTTTACCAACTCGACAGCTTCACTATATTTTTCATCTTCATCGGCAGCATATTTGTTAAAATCAATCATACCGCCACCGCTGGATGACACTTCACTATTCTCGCTACCAACTCCTTTATGAACTTCAAAATTGATAGCTTCAATTGTTGCCATATCTTGATCTTTTATAAAATCAACTACTGCCTTAATTTCACTATCAGATACAAACGAACCTTGTAATCGACGTGGTCGTCCATTTTCGGGTGTGATAAACATTAAATCACCATTACCTAACAATTTTTCCGCGCCACTCGTATCCAGCACCGTCCTTGAATCAATTTGTGAAGCCACTTGGAAAGAAATACGCGAAGTAATATTAGCTTTAATTAAACCAGTGATAACTTCTACTGATGGTCTCTGAGTTGAAATCACTAAATGAATTCCTACCGCTCTTGCCAGTTGTGCAATTCGCACCACTGCCGCTTCTAAATCCCGACCATAGCACATCATTAAGTCCGCTAACTCATCTATCACTATCACAATATAAGGCATAATATCCTTACCTTCTTTTCGCATCAATTTATTATAACCTTTAATATCAAATACTTTTTTAGCTTGTAAATCTTCTAATCGTGATTCCATCGTTGAAATGGCTCAACGCAAAGCTGGCAAAGCTTTTTTATTATCAGTAATAACTGGCGTAATCAAATGTGGAATACCTTCATAATGTGAAAGTTCAACCCGTTTAGGATCAATCATAATAAACTTTAAAATATCCGGTGAGTTACGATAAAGTAACGACATTATAAATGAATGAATACCTACTGATTTACCTGTGCCAGTCGCACCCGCAATCAACATATGAGGCATCTTGGCTAAATTGGCATAAATCGGCTCATTTGCCACATTACGTCCAACTGGGAATAGCAAACACTCTTCAGATTTTTGAAACTCTTCAGTAGAAAGTAAATTTCTCAACCGCACCGTTGCTACCGCCTTATTTGGCACTTCAATACCAACCAATGACTTACCAGGAATTGGTGCCTCAATTCGAATGGGATGAGCAGCTAACGCCAAAGCTAAATCATTATGCAACCCTGTAATCTTAGACAATTTTGTTCCTTCAGCTGGCTTTAAAGTATATTGAGTTACGGTTGGACCAATACAAACATCACACATCTCAACATTTACGCCAAAATTTTCTAATGTTCGCTGAATAATATTGGCATTAGCTCTGACATCACCAACCGTTGGTTTACCAGTTTGATTTTCTAATAAATCAAGTGGTGGTAATTTATAATTTTCTATTTTCTTTTTATTTAGCAATTCTACTTCTTTAGCTTTTTCTTGATCACCATTAACAATATTAACATCGGCTTTCTCTAATGGTTTTTTCTCTTTAACCTTTTCGTCTTTACGCAAATCAATTTTGGTTTCATTTATCTCTTCATTTTCACCTTTAACTACAATGCCTTTTTTCCCTGTTCTTCGTAATCAATTAAATAGCTTTACCAAAATGTTTAAATTAAATTGTGCATCACTCGCCATAATTAACCCCGACGCGAATACACTAAACAAAATAATAAAACCAGCGTAAATTCCAAACAACCGTTCAACCGCGCCAAACAATTTTCCCACATAGCCACCTGCCATCGGACTAACCAAATCAATCATTCCTAAACAACCCAGCACTGACAATAAAAGACCAATAATAGTAAATCAATAATGGGGATCTTGTTCACGTCGTGATCTCAGCAAATGAATGCCTAAAAATAAAAAACAAACTGGAATTAAATAATAACCAATTCCAAAAATTTTATGGAAAACATCAAATATAAAACTTCCCACCATACCAGCCTTAGTAAACGCACTTAATACAAAAATAATCATCAAACAAAACATAAAAATCGAAGCAATACCCCGTTTTACTTCACTTTTTAATGCATCAAACGGTTTAACTAATTTAAACGACATTTGATTATTATTGTTATGTTTTATATGATTTATTTTAACATCTCTTTCCTTTTTATTGCCCATTTTATTTTTTTATCACGATTTGTTACTACCTTATTCTAACAAAATTTTATTTAAATAACAACCCATCAAAATTATTATAACTTGTTCTAACCACCAATTAAAAACTTAGTAATTACTCCAGTTAACATTTGAATTGGCCCAAAGCCATAAATAATAATCATCATTAATATCATAAAACCAAACCGATTTAAAGTTGCCTCTAAATTAGCGTTTTTTATAAAATAAAATAAAATTTTTGAACCATCCAACGGTGGGATTGGCAATAGATTAAACACCATTCATAAAGTATTAAGATACACAATCATAATTAATCAGCTAATCACGTTACTCGAAAAACCAAAAAAGCCATTCAGCCTAATAATTATCGCCATCACACTCGCCAACAAAATATTTGATAATGGCCCAGCTAATGCCACCAAGGCCATATCTCTTTTTGGATTTTTTAAATTATAGGGATTAATTGGCACTGGTTTAGCTCAACCAAAAACAATTGGCTGTGAGTTAGTTATTTTTGCAAACATTATCATCAAAAATGGCACTATAATGGTACCTACCATATCAATATGTTTTAAAGGATTCAAACTTAAACGTCCATATTGCTCTGCTGTGTTATCGCCCAACATTTTAGCTGCATGACCATGAGAAACTTCATGCAAAACTAAAGAGAAAAATATAATTGTAAAATTCAAAATTAAATCCATAATATAGTTTTTACCCCCGCTTTTAAGAACCCTTTCGAGCTTATTAAATTAGGGTATTTTTGTTAAAATGTTTTGCCTGCCCCCTTCTTTAGAAGTGCCTTGCGTCCAAAGGATGCATAATTTTTTATTGCACTTTAAAGGAGGGGGTTAGAATTTATTATCTTTTCTGCTTATTAATTGTCAATTACTCTTTACTCTTACTTTCTTTTATGCTAAATTACTTTTTAGAAGCAATTACATATATATTACGCTTTTTGTTATTTTTATCAAGTGTATAACCACTTTTTTCAATTTTAAAGCCAGCCTGTTTAAATAGCGACTGCAATTCTGACAAAGAAAAAGCGTGAACATATCTATCGCCTAGATTTTTGGCGTTGCTATCTTTAAAAGGAATTAGTAAATCATTGCGATCTAATGGTATCAAATGTAACCAACTTTTAATTTGATTAAACCAATTAGAAATCTGGGAATAATATTTTGAGCCATTTTTTACTAACCAAGTTGTTAATATTATCTTACCATCTTTTTTCAAAGTTCTTAAACACTCTTTTAAAAATTGCTGACGATAATTTATTGATGGAATATGCTGAATTACCGCAATTGATACAATCCGATCAAATTCATCATTTTTAAATGGCAAATTTAAGACATCAGCTTTTCAAAATCTATCTTTGAATTCTGGATAAGCATCTTGAGCTTTTGATAATAAATTTTCGCTATTGTCAACACCAATATAATCAATGTTTTTGTTTTTTAGAACATTTAATAAGCGGCCATTGCCACAACCCAAATCTAAAACTTTTTGACCATTATCTATCTCATCCATTAGAAAATTTGAATCGCTTCAAAAACCTTGTCTGGTTTTGGCAAAATTAAAAGCAATATTATCATACACTTCTCTATTATATTTTAATAAATAATCAGCATAATCTTTTTTCATAATGAACCCAGAAATTATTATCAAACAATTGATTAAATACCAACCCCAAAACAAAGATGACATTGAAATTTTTAAACACAAACTTTGCAAAGAATATCATCTCAATGCTATTTACAACAATGAGTTATTATCATTTTATCAAATTTTGGTTAAAAATCAAACTATTAAACCACAACCCTGGTTGGAAAAACTTTTAATCGGTAAAAATACTAGGTCGTTATCTGGCGTGTCAGTTATCACCCTAGCCAGCAAACCCTATCCTTGCCCCGGCAATTGTTTGTATTGCCCAACTCAAAAATCAGTACCTAAAAGTTATTTAAACAATGAACCAGCCATTTTGCGAGCTATTCGCCATAATTATGATCCAACTTTACAAGTTAGCGAACGTCTAAAAGTTTTACAATTAAATGGTCATCCCACCGATAAATTAGAAATCATTATTATTGGTGGCACCTTCTCTTTCTTTACTAAACGATATCAATCTCAATTTATCAAGGAAATTTTTGACGCTTGCAACGCTCATAAGTCCAAAACTTTAGAATTATCTCAAAAATTAAACGAAAAATCAAAAAATCGAATTATTGGTTTAACTATTGAAACTCGCCCTGATTTTATTACTCCTCAAGAGATAAAACATTTACGTCACTTGGGTGTTACTCGGGTGGAATTAGGTGTGCAAAGTATTTACGATGATATTTTAAAATTAAACCAACGGGGACATTTAATTTCAACGACCATCACTGCCACTAAACTGCTTAAAGATGCCGGTTTTAAAATCTGTTATCATATGATGCCTAATCTTTATGGATCAAATCCCAAAAAAGATTTAGCGATGTTTAAAGAATTATTTAGCAATCAAAATTTTCAACCTGATATGCTAAAAATTTATCCTTGTATGGTAATGAAAGAAGCCAATCTTTATAAAATATACCAGCAAGGATTATATAAACCATATACTTATCAAACTTTATCAAAATTATTAAAAGCTATTTTAATTACCCTACCACCTTATGTCAGAGTGCAACGTTTAATTCGTGATATTCCCGCTCAAAGTATCATGGGTGGTATAAAAATTTCTAATTTACGCGATATTATTGAAAAAGAATTAATTAAAGACAATCAAAAGGTTTGAGAAATTCGTTTTCGCGAAATTAAAGATGAATGAAGTGCTAATTCTAAATTAAAAATGTTTCGCATTGATTATCAAGCTAGCGATGGCCACGAAATCTTTTTAAGTTTTGAAGACAAAAATCGCAATAAACTTTATAGTTTATTACGCTTACGCATCCCTTCCAATCAAAAACCAGTTTTCGATATTTTAAAAAATTCAGCGATTATCAGAGAAGTCCACACTTATGGTCAACAAATCAAAATAGCCAAAAAATCTAATGCCATCCAACATCAAGGCTTGGGCAAAAAATTAATTAATGAAGCTGAAAAAATTGCCAAAAATGAATTCCAATTAAATAAAATGGCAGTAATATCTGGCGTTGGTGTTCGAGCTTATTATCAAAAACTTGGTTACAAACTAAAAGATACCTATATGGTAAAAAAAATAAAGAAATAAAATCGGGCGGCACCAAGTGCCGCCCTTTTCAATTCTATTATCTTTGAAGCAAATTTTGTTTTTGTTTTGCTTCCATGTACATTTTGGAGATTTGTGATCTTTCTGGAGTTCTCAACGTGACGTGTGCGAAACCTGGCATACCCGCCATAATTTTTACATAATGACTAAAACCATTATGGCGAATATTTAATTGGGAATTGTAGACCTGGAAAAGATCACCGTTAATTACCAACTTTGATCTCTCGCCCGGACGTGTGACAACAATTTCGGTATCTTCAGGGGTAAGATTCTGAAATTCATCAATCAGAATGTACTTTCCACAAATAGTTCTTCCCTGCATAAAATTTACTGGTTCAATCAACAAAAAATCGCCATTGGCTAACGCCGTTAAAATACTTTTTTCATCTTTGAACTCTTTCAAAAATGAATTATTCAACCTCGATAGCAACTTTAAATTATCCTCAATTGGACGAGTAAAAGGCGAGAACTTTTCATTTACATCGCCTGGCAAAAAACCCATTGGTTGGCCGATCTCAACATTCGGCCGATAAACCAATATTTGTTCATAAAATAATGTTTCTTCTTCGGACGTAGCAACCATACGATCGCTAAAATTCCTACTTAATTGCTCGAGTCCTGCCATAAGAGATACAAAGTTTTTACCTGTGCCTGGCCCGCCACCAATTGAAACCACTAAACACTTTGGGTCTTTCAAAAAATGATAGGCAAACAATTGCTCAATGTTCTTCGGCGCGAACACTTCCTTCCGCGAATTTTTTTCATAATTTAAAAAAGGAATGCGAATAAATCCATTTTTTTCTAGATCATAAACCATAGGTATTAAATTTTTGCCAGACCGTAATACAAAACATTGATTTGGATAAACGTCTTTAAGCCCAAAATCTTTATTCATCTCTTCAAAAGGAAAGACATGAACTGCTTTTTTGCCACTATAAATGTGATCATTTAAATCAGCGCTAATATCAATGTAGGTGATTTGAGGTAATTCGCCATAAACCAAATCATGTAATAACTCGTGATTATTACTCAAATCATAATCAGCCACTTCTAACCCTAGACCAGCGGCCTGAATCTCCACATTAACATCATAGGACAACAATTTCACTTTGTTTTTTGGATATTTGTCAGTGTAATATATTACTGCCTTGATAATTTCCTCGTCACTCCGGCTATTCAATCTTATCACTTTTTTACTCTTCACTTCGAATGTATCGGCTGAATACAATAACACTGATCCGTTTTGAGTCATTACTCCTTCCGATAAATTACCGGCTTTTCTGTAATCATTAATCAAACTGGACGCCGTTCTAGCATTTTTTGCCTTTTCGCCACCCAATTCATAACTTTTCAACTTGTCTAACTCACCAATAACTACCGACAAAATAATAATTACTTTGTCATGTAGCTTTTCGATGAAAAACGGATCTTGCACCAATACGTTAGTGTCCAGAATCAAAATCTCTCTACCACCAATAAAATTTTCATTCATACAAACCTCCTAATTCTTTATTTTTCAAACAACTTTAGTTGGTTCAATTATAACACAAAAACATATAAACACAATAGCCAGAAAATATTCTGGCTAGAGTACAAAAACATAAATTAGTCAATGTAAAAACTTTTACAAAGCATTTTTGGGTATCTCGTCACTCAAAGCTTGTAAAACATTATCTACTGCCATTTCTATCATTGCCTTATGGGCTTCACTTGAAGAAGCGGCAATATGCGGTGTTAGAATCACGTTTTCCATTTCAAATAAATCAGAAGTTATCAAAGGTTCATTCTCAAATACGTCAAGTGCTGCTCCTTTAATTTGTCCGTTTCTCAAAGCATTAACTAAATCTTTCTCATTAACCACTGGCCCTCGCGAAGTGTTAATTAAATAAGCTGTATTTTTCATTAATTTTAAGTTCGATTCATTAATAAGATATTTTGTCGCTTCACATAAAGGAACGTGGACGGAAACAATATCCGCTTGTTTCATTAATTCGTCTAATGTTGATATAAATTCAACGTTATATTCTTTTTCAAAATTTTCATCACGTTTACAATCGTAATATAATATTTTACAGTCAAAACCACTTTTCAATATTTTAGCTAAATATTTACCGATATTGCCAAGACCAACAATTCCAATGATATTATTTTTAATTTCATCACCGACAAACAAATCAAATTGGAAACCGTGAAATTCACCTTTTCTAACAAAACGATCGGATTCAGAAATTCGATGTGTTAAATTTAAAATTAAACCGACCGTATGTTCAGCTACACATCAAGCATTCGCTCCCGGTGTATTAGTTACTCAAATATTCTTGGCTTTACAACTTTGAACATCAATATGGTCAAAACCAACTGAAGCTGTAGCAATAATTTTAAGTTTTGAACTAGCTTCATCAACAACTTCTTTATCAATTTTGCAACCAACCGTAGTAATAATGGCATCATAATCTTTAACAATCTGTTTTAACTCATCCTGATCAGACAAATGCTCGTCATTAATATCAACCTCAAAACCACCATCGATTAATTTCTTAAAAGTTTCACCATCCATTTTTCTAGTTACAAATATTTTTTTCATAGTATTTATCTATTTTTATTATTTTTGATTAATTTTTACATTAGTAACATCACTAATCACTGCCATTATAAATTCGTTGTTTTTAAAATCAATAATGGCTTTACCATTTTTTACTAATTCCCCTTTAAGAATAGCCTCTGATAATTGAGCTTTAACTTTTTCGCGTATCACTCCTTCTAACGGCCTGGCACCAAATATTTTATCAAAACCCATATTAGCCAATTGGCTTACTGCTTCATCAGTTATCTCTAAATATATTCCCTGTTCTTTTAATAATTGAACTTTTAATTTATTAATTTGTAACTTCGCAATTTGTAAAATATGTTCTGCTAATAATGGTTTAAAAACTAAAATTTTTGAAAAACGATTTAACAATTCTGGTCGATAAACAGTAGTTAATTTGTCTTTTATATTTTCTGATAGCTGACTATAATTTGTGCCCTTTTCTAACTCTTCTTGAATATAGTTAGATAAAGCATTGGATGTACAAATAATAATTGTATTATTAAAATCAATTAATCGTCCTACATTGTCAGTTAGACGACCTTCATCAAAAACCGCCAAGAATAAATTCAAAATTTTTGAATTAGCTTTTTCAAATTCATCGAGTAAGATAAGCGAAAATGGATTATGCTTAACTGCTTCTGTTAATAATCCACTTATTTTGCCATCACCACTACCAATAAAACGGTTAATCGAATCATCATCTTGAAACTCTGACATATCAAAACGAATCATTTTGTCTTGACTGCCAAAATAAGTATCAGCTAAAATTTTTGATAGTTCGGTTTTTCCAACGCCTGTTGGGCCAACAAACAGAAAGGTAGCAATTGGCCCTTTACTTTTGGCTAACCCCGCTCGATATTCACGAATTGCACTAGCCACAGAAATAACCGCTTCCTCTTGATCAATTAATTGTTTATGAATAATATTTTCTAAATCCAACAAATTTTTTGACTCGTTTTTAGTAACTTTTGATATTGGCACATTAGTTTTATTTTCTATTAACAAAACAATGTCATCTTCGGTTACTAGATCACGACCATTGGTCTTAACGTAAGAAATGGCTTCTTTTAACAAATCACTGGCTGAGCTCGGCAATAGTTTATCGGTAATATACCTTTTAGCTAAAGTCACGGCTCGCTTAATTGCCTTATAAGTAATCACCACCCGACTCTGTTTTTCTAAAGCTAACGCTTCATAACTCAAAATTTTTATGGCTTCATCTTCACTAATTTCTTCCATCTTAACTTTTTCAAACATATTACAAAATTCGGCATCCTTTTCAATAATAGTATGATACTCCATTAGGGTTGTGCTACCAATAATAGGCACTAAACTTGATTGAAAAATTTGTTTCAAAAAATCAGCTGCATTAATGCCTGTATTTTCAATATTAGTTTGTTTTAAATTATAAATATTAGGAATATAAAGAATAATATTTCCTGCCTCAATTATTTCTTTAACAATTTTTGACAGGCGAGTTTGCAATTCGCCAACATTTTGAGCTCCTTGAGTAATTTCACCAATATTCAACATAATTAATCTTTTATCAAACAACGCTCCTGGCACTTCGTCAAAAACAATTTTCATCGCTAAATACATAACCATCGTCTCTTTGCCACTGCCTGGTTCACCAATCAACATTACATTATTAAGCCCAGGTCGTAATAAAATATTCATCATCTGATCAAATTCACGATCATGGCCAATTAAAAAACCGATTTGCATCCGTCTAGCCAATGATGTTAAATCAATTGATACTTTGTCTAAATATTTTGTTGGTCTTGATAAAAACGCCCGATCAATCTTAAACTTATAGCCATATTTCATCCTTAATTTAAAGAAATCACCAACCCCAGCTGTTAAATGGTCAACATTTGGCACAGGAATACTTAACAAAACCAAAGCATTAGCAATATCATTATGATTAATTGAAAAACGATTAATTATCACATTCATTATTCCTCCTTTTTGATCATCTAATAGTGCTAAAAATAATGCTGATTTACTAACTTGATTTTGGCGAATATCCAACGTCTCTAAAAAAGCATTAACTAATAACTCGTTAATATAGTTTTGCAATTCTGTTTTATTAATTTCCACTTTGGTTTTTTGCTCTCGCGAAATAGTAGCTATAACTTCGCTTGGCTTTATATCCATTTTTACTAAACTGCGGAAAATAATTGGTTCATTGATCAAGGTTTTGAATAATAATAATCTAAAATCTTGATGATAATTAATCGCCTGCTGATAGGTTTTTAGAATTAATTTTTCAACATCATGTCTCACAAATTTATCAATGACAATCATATTTTGATTTAAATCTTTAAGTGTTACATTGTCATCAGCTTTATTCCTGTTAATGTATATGT
>Ga0116156_10004776_pt1 | contig 11405 bp, 8 predicted proteins | sample AD_UKC045_MetaG_FD_89891 | JGI IMG/M metagenome (GOLD analysis project Ga0116156, IMG submission 89891) | Active sludge microbial communities of municipal wastewater-treating anaerobic digesters from USA - AD_UKC045_MetaG | ecosystem: Engineered > Bioreactor > Anaerobic > Digestate | place: USA... | reverse complement strand
ATTCGTTTTCGTAATCTTCCGATAATGCGTTTTATTATTAGTTTGCAAGCTAAACGTTGTAATTCATCTGTCTTTGAAAAAATTTCTTGATTGTTTTTACAATGAAAACTTTGGACTATTGAGTAAGTAGTATAAATATTATTTTCATTTAAAATTTTTTTAATATTTTGGAGAGTATCGTTTTTAACAATATGCCAATTATACAATAATTCAAAATCTTTTATTGTGGAAGAATCTTCGATTACAGTATTATCAATCCTTTTTTTCCATTCGTTATAATCATCATCTTTCATATTGTATGGTTTTTTGAAAAAATCAGGATCTTTATTAAACATATATTTTCCGAATGATTGCAATATTCTATAACTAATATGACTTGGTTTTTTTCTAAAGAATCTATAATTAGTCAAAGTATCTTTTAAATAATCTTCGTCTAATTTAAGATATTTAATCCATAAATTTACCCATTCATCAGGGTTAACATTAAATCGTTCATATTCCTTGAATGTTTCGGCAAACATTTCTGAATGTATTTGCTCAATAAAATTATTGTATTGAACTTCATAAAACGATTGAAAGAAATGATTGATTTCGTGATCAATAGTATATAAAGAGTCTATATCAAAATATATAAGCAAATAACCGATATTTCTTGATAAATGAAGCGATTTTACCGAATTATTCAATAATAATTCGGTATCGGAATGAATTATAATTGTCATTTTATTTTTAGGTATTATAAGATTATGATTTTTTACAAAGTAATCAATTCTATTATTGCACATATCAAAAAGTTTTTTAGCTTCTTCTTTATAATATGAAGGATAATAATATAATGATATATATTCGTTTGAAAAATTATACGAAGTCAATTCTTTTACAGGAGTTGTAAAAACTTGATTTATAAAAATTTCTTTGCCTTTATAATTTTTCCAAAGGCCATCGATTTTTAATGTATTAAATGTAATTTCACTTTTCTTAAAATAATATACTGCAGAATCAATATTATGATTTTTAAAATAAATTAATCCTAAAAAATTATTTAAAGTTTCTTCCGGATAAAAAGTATCATTTTTAAGACTTAAACCTTGAAGTATATGGTCGATTAAAATATTATTATTTTTAAATTGAAAAAAATCTTTAAAAATATTCGAAAAATGATGAATTGATGGACAATTATATTTTATTGACAATTCTTTAGATAATCGCTCGGCTTCAGAAAAATTATTATCAATCAATAAATCGCATAATTTTTCTTTTGAATCATTAGTAGGGGGATTAATATTATTAGAATATAACGCGGTAAAATATAAATTGTAAATGATAACAAAGTTTAAAAATATAAAAATTATTTTCATAGGAATTTTCCTTTAAAAATATATTTGATAAAAAGCAGGTATAAATATTTTGCATGATTGCTAATTGAAATGTTAAAAATTTAATTAAGTTATTAATATATATATACCTGCTTGAATACCCCTCAAAAAAAAATTGAAATCTTTTTTGGGATTTTAGAAATTTTTCATAAAATACATATATTTTTGAAAAATTTCCTACCACCAGAAAAATTTTATTGATGAATTTTATTAATAAATAAATTCGCCTAAACTTTTGGCTGTCCGTCAGAATTATCATCTGACGAGTAAGGTCCATACTCAGAACATCCCCTTGCCATATACGGATCTTTTGGATCATTAGACCTGTTTGATTTTCCTCTTCCAAACGGCAGATTAATCAGTCCTCCTTTTTTTAAACCTCCGGCATTAGAACCTTTTGAATGATTTCCTTTTTTCACAAAAAAACCTCCTTAAAAAATACTTTATTACAACTCTATCTTTTTTTCGATAGATCAGTTTATAAGTTGAAATATTTATTAGCTTGAAAACAAATCAGGTTCTTTTTTTTGTGAATATTCGGAACAAATTAATTTTTGATTATCAGAATCATTTATTATTTGGAATAAAATTTCGGAATCGGAAACAGGGTTTAACCAATCGGAAATATATTTATCCTGAATTATAACCGGCATTCTGCAGTGAATATCGGCGATAATATTATTTGCCGGAGCGGTTATTATTGAGCATTCGGGGCTATTTTGATTTTTATAATTTAATCTGTAGATTCCGGCAAATCCAAAAATGTCCGAATCTGAAATGTTGAAAAAATAGGGTTTTTTAAAAGGTTTTGATTTGCCGGCAATCTCGATTTTTTTCCATTCGTAGAATCCTGAAGCCGGTATAAGACAGCGTAAGTTTTTTGATAAACCCGTCGGCCTGTTATCTGAACGCAAGGTTTCCATCCTCGAATTAAACTGTATGATTTTAGTTTTTGGGAATGAAGCGTAATCCGTAAATCCCCACTTAGCTGTTTTCAATATCCTTTTATTGTCAACGCCGAATATTACCGGAATAGCCGAACCGGGAGCTATGTTTGTATTTGGCTGAAAATCCGAATCGTATTCAATCAAAAAATATTTTTGAACTATCCTTTTAACGGGAGCGTCTAAAGCAAATCGTCCGCACATATTAGTTTTTGGCGTAAAATAAAATCGTATCGATGATTCTTAAAATATTAGTATTATGATTTTTACTAAGCGTTCCGAATATTTTTAGTAAAAGGATAAACAAATAAATATTGTTTTTATTTATAATAAAATCAGCTGTTTCTTTTGGTTTTGCGCATCTCCCTAAAATCGGTTCGTTAGTCTTTAATTCGGTAATTGGAAAACAAAAATATAACATAGGCGAAGCTTTAATGACATTACTTTTTTTTTTAATACTAATTTCTATTAAAATTTCATATTGTTCTAATTTATGGATAAGAAGCGGATATTTTACCTGCGTAAAATAAAAAGGGATTCCAATAATTTTTTTTTCTCTTTGAGGACTTATTTCTATTGCTAATTCATTATTAGAATCAAGAAAATCAGTATTGTTAAGTTTTTCTAAAAATAATTTTACAGACTCTAAATCTTGAATTTTAATAATATTCCATTTGTAAAAATAAAAAATATATTCGGAAAGCTCATTAAATTTTTTTTTCTTGCCGTTTGCTCCTTTAAAAATTATATCATTAATATATTTTTTTTCTATTGATTCTTCGTCATAAGCAATATTATCATAACAAATTTGCCATTCGACATAACAAGAAGAAGAAAAAGGTTCGGTTTTAGTTGATAGCGGAAATCCATATTGGTTATTCAATCTTTTTTGTTTAATCGAAAATTCGTCAGTTTTTTTTGTTAAAGGTATTTCAATAGAAATTTCTTTAATACCTTCGTCAATTCTTATCTGCATAATGTTAATATCTCAACTAATTTTAAAAATATCATTGCGATTTTTTTACAAAACAATAATGTAAATGTCAAACATACGAATTTTAAATGTTCAGTTTTGAATAATAAACTTACTATATTATAAACTTTTATCATTGTCAATGTTTAATCAATTCTATTAAATATAAAGTTTTAAGGTCGAATTCGGGAGATTAAAATTTAATTTTATAATTCATTGTTAAAACAATAATGTTCGTTTGTATCTGACCGGACTGAATTTTTACAACTTTTTAAAAGCGAGCCCTGCGGAGATTTATATTAGAAAAATACTGAAAAAATCTTGCTTTATTTATAAGAATGAAGTAAAATCATAAAGAAAATTATTGACGGATTTTGAAAAGCGCCTGATGCGTTGAAAAATGCTGATTCCAAGCTCTTTTTCAAATCAACAAGATTTAACAAAGCGGTTATAATTATAAAAAATAACAATTAAAAAATAAAACAAGGTGATAATTAAATGGTAAACGGTAAGCAACCGGATTCAGACGGCGGAAAAAACGACAAGGATGCGATGGACGGGAAAAATATTGAAAAGGGAACCCCGGGATTGGAAGAAGGGAAAGCGGGAGAGACAAAAGAAGGAAACCTTAACGCGTTGCAGGAAAACGAATTAAATCCGAACGTTAAAAATTCTTTTATAGAAGACGAATTAAAATATTCTTATATTGATTATTCAATGAGCGTGATAATTGGCAGAGCTTTGCCCGACGTCCGCGACGGATTAAAGCCGGTTCATAGGCGAATACTATACGCTATGAACGATATGGGCGTATCATATAACAAATCGTATAGAAAAAGCGCGAGAATTGTCGGAGAGGTTTTAGGAAAGTATCATCCGCACGGCGACAGCGCGGTTTACGACGCTATGGTAAGAATGGTTCAACCGTTTTCATTGAGATATCCGCTTGTTGACGGACAGGGAAACTTTGGTTCGGTTGACGGCGACAACGCGGCGGCTATGCGTTATACTGAAGCGCGAATGAAACGGATAACCGCGGAGCTTTTGGCGGATATTGATAAGGAAACCGTTGATTTCATTCCGAATTTCGACGAGTCTCTTGTAGAGCCAACGGTGTTGCCGGCGGCGCTGCCGAATTTGTTATTAAACGGCTCATCCGGAATAGCGGTAGGAATGGCGACCAATATTCCTCCGCATAATATAACCGAGGTATGCAATGCGATAATAAGCCAGATAGATAATCCTGATATTACGATAGCGGAATTAATAAAATTAATCTCGGGACCAGATTTTCCGACAGGCGGAATAATTTACGGCAGACGCGGAATAGTGGATATGTATGAAACCGGACGCGGGAAAATACTTGTTCGCGGAAAGACAAAGGTTGAAGAAAACAAGCATAACGCGAACAGACAATGCATAATAGTGAACGAGATACCGTATCAAGTGAACAAAACGAGTTTGATAAAACAGATAGCGGCTCTTGTGCACGAGGGAATTATAGAAGGAATTTCGGATTTGCGGGACGAGTCAGACAGGGACGGAATGCGAATAGTTATAGAATTAAAGCGCAATGAAAATCCGGAGATAATACTGAATCAATTATTCAAACATACGATGCTTCAGACTACGTTCGGGGTTATAATGCTTGCTATTGTTGAGAACAAACCGAAAATATTGAATTTGAAAGAATTGAATAATTGCTATATAGAACATAGAATCGAAGTAATAGTCAGAAGAACGAAATACGAATTGCGGAAAGCCGAAGAACGCGCGCATATACTTGAAGGATATAGAATAGCTCTGGCAAATCTTGACGAAGTGATAGAGACTATAAAAAAATCAAAAACTCCGGAGATAGCTAAAAACGGATTGATGACGAGATTTCTATTAAGCGAGATTCAAGCGCTTGCCGTATTGAAGATGCAGCTTCAGAGATTGACCGGACTGGAGATTGAGAAGATAGAGCAGGAATATAAAGAAGTTATCGAGCTTATAAAAAAGTTAAAAGAAATTTTAGCGAATAAACAGCTTGTTTTGAATATTATCAAAGAAGATTTGACGCGAATAATTTCCGAATACGGAGACGGGCGCAGAACTGAAATTACTGATAATCTCGGCGAATTTGATATTGAAGATTTGATAGCCGACGAAGAAATGGTTTTGACAATTACTCATAAGGGATATATCAAACGGACGGCGACGAGTATTTATAAAGCTCAGCATCGCGGCGGCAGAGGATTATACGGAATGGATACTAAAGACGACGATTTTGTTTCGCAGATGTTCGTTGCGTCGGCTCATAATTATATTTTATTTTTTACGAATTCAGGAAGGGTTCACTGGCTGAAAGTGTATCAGGTGCCCGAGGGCGAGAGAAGAAGCCGCGGGAAAGCTATTGTAAATCTTCTTGAACTCGACGAATCCGAAAAAATAACGGCGTATATTCCGGTGAAAATATTCGACGACAACAGTTATCTGATAATGCTAACAAAAAGCGGAATTATTAAAAAAACGCTGCTTTCAGCGTATAGTCATCCGCGAAAAGGCGGAATTCAGGCTATAACTCTGAAAGAAAACGATACGTTAATTAACGTAAAAGTCACGGACGGTCAGAGTCAAATAGTTATAGCCACTTCAAACGGTCAGGCTATAAGGTTTGACGAAAAACGAGTGAGAAGCGTGGGAAGAACCTCGATGGGAGTTACCGGAATCCGTTTGGATTTAAAGAACAAGGATTATGTAATTGGAATGGTCGTTGTAAGAGATAACGATACGATATTGACGGCTACGGAACACGGATTTGGAAAAAGAACCGATATAAACGAATACCGTTTAACAAATAGAGGCGGTAAAGGAATTATAAACATCAAGACGAGCGACAGAAATGGAAAAGTAGTTTCAATATTAAACGTTAAAGATACCGACGAACTTATGATAATGACTAAACAAGGAATGATTATCAGACAGAAAGTTAGCGAGTTGAGATGCATTGGCAGAAATACTCAAGGAGTGAGATTAATAAAACTTGAGGAAAACGACTTGCTCATAGATATCGCAACTGTGGCTGAAAGCGAAGAAGATATTATTGAAACCGATGGAAACGGCTTGATAGAAGGAACTGTTAATCCTGATTCGCCGAATAAGGATTCGTCGAATCAAAATTCGCCGAGTGAATTGCAATCGTCGGATTCCGTTGAAATTGAATCAAAAAAATAAAAACCTGCCGGCAGAAACCGGCGACAAAAAGTTTTTTAGATTCGAGTAATTAAATTTTATTAATATAATGATACGCATTATATAATTTTGAGGTGTAAAAATGACTTTAAAAAAAGATTCTAAAATTTGGATGAATGGTAAATTTATAAACGGCGACGAGGCGAAAATTCATGTTTTGTCGCACGTTGTTCATTACGGTTCAAGCGTTTTTGAAGGTATGAGATGTTATAAAAACAGCAAAGGAATTGCCTGTTTCAGAATATACGATCATATGGAAAGAATGATTAATTCTGGAAAAATATACCGTATGGAAATTCCATATACGGCTGAAGAACTTGTAAAAGCGACTCTTGAAACGATAAAAATTAATAAAATCGAGGGATGTTACGTAAGACCGATTTCATTCCGGGGATACGGAGAAATGGGCGTAAATCCTTTTAAATGCCCTGTAGAAACCGCTATCGCCGTTTGGGAATGGGGAAAATATTTAGGCGACGAGGGAATGGAGCAGGGAATAGACGTATGCGTATCGTCGTGGAACAGATTGGCGGCCAATACGATGCCATCGGCGGCAAAAGCCGGTTCTAATTATATGAACAGCCAGCTTATAAAAATGGAAGCTTTGTTAAACGGATATTCCGAAGGAATAGCGCTTGATACAAACGGTTACGTTTCAGAAGGAAGCGGAGAAAACGTTTTTGTAGTTTATAAAGGAAAACTGTATACTCCTTCGATGTGTAATTCCGTATTGCAGGGCATAACGAGAGATTCGGTTATTACGCTTGCGAAAGAAAACGGATTGGAAGTTGAGATACAATCGCTCTCAAGAGAACTTTTATATATATGCGACGAATTATTTTTAACCGGAAGCGCGGCGGAGGTTACGCCGGTTCGTTCAGTTGATAAAATAAAGGTTGGAGCCGGAAAGCGCGGACCTATAACTAAAATGCTTCAGGAAAAATTCTTCGATATAGTAGAAGCGAGAGTAGAAGATAAACATAATTGGCTGACATACGTTAAATAAAAATCAGTCCCGCCAAACCAGAGATAAAATGAACTTTGATTTGGCGGGGCAGACTTAAAGATTGAAATCAAATTATACGTTTTGAAAAACGTCGCCGCATCCGAAAAATGCCCGTTTCTTCTTTTTGAAGGAAATCGAATTTTCAATGGGAAATATTGTCGCTAATCAAGGATAATTATTGAAAAACCGTTGGAATTATTTATCAGTTAAAACCGGTTAATCATATTTGGCGAATAAATAGCAACAAAGATTTTTAAATTATAGGGGAGGGCGTAAATAAGATGAAATTAATTAAAAGAATTTTAATTATGATAACCGCTTCGGCTATGCTAATATCTTGCGGTTCAAAAAAATCGGATACGGTAAATAAATCAGAAAGCAAAGAAGTAAAAGAGGCGGAAGAAAACGCGGCTGAATCCGCGGAAAAATGGCTTGAGCTTTTGGACGAAAAAAAATACGTTGAAAGCTGGGGCGAAGCCGCAGAAATATTTAAGAAAGCCGCGCCTGAAGAAAACTGGATAAAAATGCTGAACGCTTTCAGAGACCCGCTTGGAAAATTAGAGACCCGCGAATTGAAAAAGACAAGATATTCAAAAACAATGCCCGGCGCGCCGGACGGCGATTATATGGAATTAAAATATCTTTCATCTTTTGAAAATAAAAAAGAAGGAATAGAAACGGTAATTTTAATGAAAGACAAAAATGACAAACCGGAAAAATGGCGGGTATCGGGATATTTTATAAAATAAATAATGAAGATTTCGGATTTGATAGACAGTTATGATATTATAGTAATAGGCGCAGGACATGCTGGATGCGAAGCGGCGTTCGCTTCTGCAAAAATGGGAATGAAAACCGCGCTGATTACAATGAGCGCCGACGCTATTGCGCAAATGTCCTGCAATCCGGCCATCGGCGGCATAGCAAAAGGGCAGATGGTTTGCGAGATAGACGCGCTCGGCGGTTTGATGGGAAAAATAATTGACAAAACCGGAATTCATTTTAAGGTTTTAAATAAGAAAAAAGGCGCCGCAGTATTTTCTCCGAGAGCTCAAGCGGATAAAAAATTATATCATATTGAAATGAAATACAGGCTTGAAAACGTCCGCAATTTATTTATCATACAGGATACGGCCGAAGAATTATTAGTAAAAAACAATAAGATATGCGGAATCTCGACTCAACGCAAATCTGTTTATAAATGCCGCTGCGTTATTATAACTGCCGGCACTTTTTTAAACGGGAAAATTCATATCGGCAGAGAAAATTTTGCCGCGGGCAGATACGGAGAATTCGCGTCTTTCGGATTATCGGAAAGTTTAATTAACTGCGGACTTGAACTCGGACGTTTGAAAACCGGAACGCCGGTAAGAATTAATTCAAAGAGCATAGATTATTCCAAAACAGAAATTCAGGAACCCGACGCTAATCCGGTTCCGTTTTCGTATTCTACGGAAAAAATCCTTAACGTTCAAATACCCTGTCATATCACATATACTAATCTTAACACCCACAAAATTATCGCGAAAAATATAAAGTATTCGCCGATGTATGGCGAGATAAAAAATATAACCGGAACCGGCGTTAGATATTGTCCGTCGATAGAGGATAAAATATTGAAATTTTCAGATAAGGAAAGGCATCAGCTTTTTCTTGAAAAAGAGGGATACTCGACAAACGAAGTATATGTAAACGGATTATCGACAAGTCTTCCGGAAAAAGTTCAATATGAAATTTTGCATAGCATAGCCGGTCTTGAGAACGCTGAAATTATCAGATGCGCATACGCAATAGAATATGATTTCATTTTTCCGACGCAATTAAAACATACGTATGAAACCAAGAAAATATCGGGATTGTTCTTAGCGGGACAGGTTAACGGAACCACAGGATACGAAGAAGCCGCCGCTCAGGGATTGCTCGCCGGAATCAACGCGGCTTTAAAATTAAAAAATAAGAGCCGTCTTATAATACCGCGGGACGCCGGATATATCGGAGTGTTAGCCGACGATTTGGTTTCTAAAGGCGTCGACGAACCTTACCGTATGTTCACTTCGCGCGCCGAATACAGATTATTATTGAGGATGGACAACGCGGATAGAAGATTGAGCGAAACCGCTTATAGAATAGGAATGATAGAAAAAGAAACATACGAAAGAACGCTTGAAAAATACAAAATAATAGAAAAACATATAACGTCTTTGTCGGATATAAAAATTTCGCCTGAAATTTTCGCAAAATCTAAAACCGCAAATAATGATAAAATCATTTTGAAAAAAACCGAGTCTTTAAAAGAATTAATAAAACGGCCGGAAATCGAAATTGATTTTATCTATGAACAGTTTCCCGAATTAAAAAAATTGCCGGAACGAACGGTTGAAACAATGATATATGATGTGAAATACAAAGGATATATAGATAAACAATTAAAAGACGTTAATAAAATCAAAAAAATGGAACGGATGAAACTTCCGGAAAATATCGATTATCATACCATAAAAGCCATATCTTTTGAATCTGCGGAAAAATTAAATAAAATCAAACCGATTAATCTTGGACAAGCGTCGAGAATAACCGGAGTAAGACAATCGGACGTCGCGGTGTTGGCCGTATATTTTAAAACCAAAAAGTAACGGGGTGAAATTTTATGTTCAAAATTACTAAGAAACTACGATTAGCCGAGAATATAATTCAGATTGATATTCAAGCTCCCGATATTGCAAAAAAAAGGAAACCGGGTCAGTTTTTGTTAATAATTCCATCGGAAAACAGCGAGCGCGTTCCGTTCACTATTATGGATTCCGATATTGAAAAAGGAACCGTGTCCGTTATTATTCAGGTTGTAGGAACTGCGACTCATCGGATAGATAAAATGAACGAGGGCGAATATTTATACGGCGTTGTCGGACCGCTCGGAAAACCTACGGAAATTAAAAAAACCGGAACCGTGGTCTGCATAGGAGGCGGAGTGGGAATCGCGGTAGTATATCCAATTGCAAAAGCGATGAAAGAAGTCGGCAACAAGGTTATTTCGATAATAGGAGGCAGAAATAAAAGTCTTATACTGCTTGAAAAAGAAATGACTGAAATATCGGACGAGATATATTTCACAACAGACGACGGGAGTTATGGTATAAAAGGATTTGTAACAGGTAAACTTAAAGAGCTTATGGATGCGATAAAAATCGACGAAGTCGCTGCGATAGGTCCGGCTATAATGATGAAGAATATAGCGGAATTGACAAAACAAAAAGGAATAAAAACAATAGTAAGTTTGAATTCCATCATGATTGACGGAACAGGGATGTGCGGAAGCTGCAGAGTTACGGTAGGAGGGGCGGCGAAATTCGTGTGCGTAGACGGACCTGAATTCGACGGTCATCTTGTCGATTGGGATAATTTAATGAAACGCCAGCGCGCTTTTGTAAAACATGAAAAATGTTCGCTCGACAGATATATTTCGGAAAACTGAAATAAATTCTATTCATCCAACACCTTCAATAGAAAATTGAAAAAATTGCGGAAAATCCCAACTTTTATCAATTTTTCAATTGTAAAAAAAAAGCGGCGTCTTCAAGGAATGCGAGAGCAATTTTTGGGCGAGCGACAAGAAAGCTCTTAATGGCTAACTGAGGAAAGTTCAGTATGAGAAGGCATGGGGCAACCACTCATTACCGAGTCTTGCGCCGATAATCGCGAGATTAGATGTGAAGCGTAGTTACGCATTCTTAAAATAATATTAGATAAATTTCAGACAACCCGAAGTCAGGGGAACGAATCTGATACCATATTGAAAAAAAGCCGCAGGTCAGTACCAGGGAAAACAGTTTCAGTTTCATTTAATTTTTGGCAGAGAAAACGCGCTGATT
>Ga0116156_10004774_pt1 | contig 11407 bp, 12 predicted proteins | sample AD_UKC045_MetaG_FD_89891 | JGI IMG/M metagenome (GOLD analysis project Ga0116156, IMG submission 89891) | Active sludge microbial communities of municipal wastewater-treating anaerobic digesters from USA - AD_UKC045_MetaG | ecosystem: Engineered > Bioreactor > Anaerobic > Digestate | place: USA... | reverse complement strand
TGGACAATAGATGCGGACGATGCCGATACGGAGGTTATAAGCAATCAGACGGTCAAGTTTCAAGGCGCGGGTATTGCCGTCACGGATTACGACCCGGCAACGAACGTTCTGTTGGTTACGGCTACCGAAGTCGATGGAAGCACGACCAACGAACTCCAAACGATTGCAAATTCATCAGATGCGACAAGCCACACGGTAACGCTGTCAAATTCAGGGGGCACAATCCAGTTTGTCGAGGGTGCAAACATTACGCTCACCACATCGGGAACAAGCGGAGCGGGGGTTTTGACAATCGCTTCAACGGCTTCCACCCCTGTGGCAAACAACGGTGTTTCAGACAATGAGGATAGCGGTAAATTGAGGCTTGGCAACCGATATATGAATAGCCCGGATGCTCCGTTCACAATGGACCGGAAAATCAACCTGAACGCCAATAAATTCTATATTGGCGACAATACGGATAGTACCTTGCTCCAAATCGATGGCACAAACGACCGGGTTGGGATTGGCACCACAACGCCTGGCCGTAAACTTACTGTAAACGGGGAAGTGGAAATCAAGGACATGATAACCACCACGGCAACCTTGATTGTTGGCGCGGATGGGAACGGGGTTTTGTCTGAAATAACCATTGGAAGTGGCCTTGACCTTACGGGTAACGTGCTTACGGCCACGGGTGGGGGCGGTGGCGGTTCTACCGATCTAAGCTATACGGGCACAACAAGCCCTATCACTCTAAACAGTTCAACGGGTACGGACGTAACGATTACCCAGGGCGGCATTGTGACCATAACGGCCACGTCTTCAAATATGACTATTTCGGCCACGGAGGTTGACGGTAGCATATCAAACGAGGGTGTTTTAGGTGTTGGGGCGGGAAGTGGAACTTCATCCACCCTGCTTTCCACCACATCGGGCGCGAACGCGGTAACGATAAATGCCGCCGGGATCCTGGCAATTACAGAAAGCACAAGCGCAAATGGTGGCTCAATCACCCTCACAGCCACGGAGGTAGATGGTTCTGTGACCAATGAGGCTTGGACAATAGATGCCGATGATGCGGATACTGAGGTGATCAGTAACCAAACCGTAAAATTCCAGGGTGCTGGAATAACCGCAACCGATTATGACCCGGCTACAAACGTGCTGCTTATCACATCGACGGAGGTTGACGGCTCCGTAACGAATGAGGGCACGTTGGGCGTTGGGGCGGGAGGCGCAAGCAGTTCAACGCTCATCACAAATACATCGGGCGGTAACGCTGTAACCATCAACGTTGCAGGTATCAATACAATAAGCGAAAGCACATCGGCAAACGGTGGCTCGATAACGATAACCGCAACTGAGGTAGACGGTTCTTTGACAAATGAAGGCCAACTTGGTGTTGGTGCGGGCGGTGCGTCAAGTGCCGTTCTTTTATCCAATACATCCGGTGCGACGGGCGTAACCGTAAACGTGGCCGGGATTCTTACGATTTCAGAAACCACATCCGCAAACGGTGGGCAGGTGACATTGACGGCTACAGAGGTAGACGGCTCAACTACCAACGAACTCCAAACAATCGCAAATAGCAGCGACGCAACAAGCCATACCGTTACCCTTTCAAATTCGGGCGGTACAATTCAATTCGTTGAAGGCTCCAATATAACCCTGACAACCAGCGGAACAAGCGGGGCGGGTGTGCTTACAATCGCTTCAACATCGGCTGCCGACGGTAACGGCCCGTATTCCGGCAACGGGGGCAACGGGGGCAACGGCACCGTTCCATCTGTAACAAACTCAACCCTTACAAACCAGTGGACTTTGAGCCGCGCCACGGACGACGTTGGCGGGCTTGTTCCGTTTCGGATTTCGGTAGCAGCCGGAAACGAACCTGATTTTATGTCATTCGTGAACGGTTCTGACAGTTTGTTGATTGGTAAAGGAGATCAAGAATTTAGGGTCGTAGCTAATAAGGGACTTGTAATTCAAAGCAGTGATATGGTATACGTGGTAGGAGATAGTGTTGTAGTGCAAACAACCCCCAATGCTTTTGATAATGAGGCTACTTTGTTGCTTCAAAGCCCATTTGGTACTGTTGTAAAGGCTGAAGGTTTAGACCCTGACATTATCCGCCAAAACGGAGCGGGCACAAATGACGTGCTGAAATGGAACGGCTCAAAATGGGCACCCGCTGCCGACGCAACAGGCTCCGCAACCGCAAACAACGGATTGAGCGACAACGAAAACGGGGGAAATATCCGGCTTGGAAACCGCTATATGAACAGTAGCGATGGCCCGTTTTCCTTTGACCGGAAAATAAATGTCAATGCATTCAAACTGTACATTGGCGACAATACTGATAGTACGTTGTTGATGATTGACGGCACAAACGACCGAATTGGGATAAAGACAACAACGGCAAGCCGTGCCCTGCACGTAAACGGAGAGGTTCGTATAACCGACCTATCCACCACCACGGCAACGCTTTTGGTAGGGGCGGACGGCAACGGTGATTTGCAGGAAATTTCGATTGGCAGCGGGCTTTCTTTGGCCGCGAACGTACTGAGCGCCACGGGTGGCGGCGGCGGTGGTGACGTGCTGAATAATGGTAACAGCTTTGGGGCGGCATTCATTGTAGGCTCAAACGATAATAACACCGTTTCGCTCGAACAAAGCGGTATAACGGTATTTACCATCGGAACGGACAAAAACCTGACAACTACCAACTCCGTAGCTGCAACCAATACGGTAACTGATCAGATAAAGGTCAATATCAACTCCACGGGTACGGCTGCCAACAATTTCGGAAATGGGATTCTTTTTTCAGGGGAAAGCAGCACAACCAACGATCAAGAAATGATGCGGCTCCGCACATATTGGACAACAGCCACGCACGCGAATAGGCAGGCCGCATTTTCTTTGATGCTGGGGAATAACGGCGGGGCACTCGAGGAGGTTGTAAAGGTTGATAGAGCGGGCGACATTCACGGGATTATGTCCGTGGGCAGCACAACGCCCGTTCAAATCTATAACGACGCGATTGCCCCAAATACCACCTTTACTTTTGGCGGAAACAACCAAAATATCACAATCGGAACACTTGCGGGCACAATCGAACTTGAGCGCCAAACCGCATCAACAACCGCGCCGCTTGACTTTGCAGTGAACGCACAATCCAGCGGAACACCAGCCGCCGGATTTGGGGTGAATTTGCTATTTTTGGGCGAAAGTAATACTACGGTTGACCGTACTATGGGCAACATACAAACGCTCTGGACAACGGCCACGGATGCAAGCCGCACCTCGGACATGGTGTTCAACACCGTAAACAGTGCGACAACGAACGAGGCATTTAGGATTTACGGTAATAAAAGAGCGATGGTAGGCGGTGGAACAAATCAATCCTCAGCAGCTCTACAAGTAAATAGCACCACAGGCGGATTTCTAGGGCCAAAGGGAACAAACGCAGAAATGTTGGCAATATCCAGCCCGGTTGAAGGGTTGGAGTTTTGGAATACCACAGTCCAGGGTAAATGCGTGTTTGACGGCACCGACTGGCAGCGTATAAGCTGCAAGCCTACGCCAACCGTGACGGCGGGGACCGGTGCCGGGACAGGCGCGACTGTCAGTGTGGTTGGCAACGACCTAGCTGGCGTAATTACCGTAATAGCCGGAACAAGTCCCGCCACCAACGCAACAGTGGTAACACTTGACTTCCATACCGATTTTGATGTCGTACCGTCGAGTGTAGTGTTGACGGCTGCGAACGAGGCCGCTGTAGGGCTTGCGTACGTGGTCGGCGGCAATCGGAACTGGTATGTGAACAGCGGTTCAATCACGGTGGATGAATTTATCTTGAAAAGTGGTTCCGGCGGCAACAATGCCGCGAATGGGACTACTTATAAATTTTATTACAAAGTAGGGCAATAGCAATCCGGCAAATGCAGTATTTTTGGGCATTATTTCACACACAAAACATTCATTTTTAATGAAATCCGCAATCACACTCACACTTTTTTTGATGTTGTCATTCTTTTGCCGGGCGCAAACAGAGGCAACAGAACGGCCAACGATTTCCTTTGAGATCCTGCCGATTAGACAGGATAGCTTTTTCCTTATCCAAAGGGTTACCGACCCGGCAACAAAGGACAACCCACGGCCACGGACAACCGAAACCCCAATCTTTTTCCGCTCAAAGAAAGAATGGGACGACTTTCTGAAAAACCAGCGAAAGAAAGCAGCCGAAGACCGCGAACGGGGCGGGCTTATCCTTGAAGATGCAATCGAGCGCGAAAGTTCAACATTGCAAATCGAGGCGCAAATGCGAAAGTTGGATGGTTTTTTCAATCAGAAAAAGCAGTAAAGAAAAACAGCGCCACGGGTACAAAGCCCGTGGCGCAAACCCATTTTTGATATGAAGCTGCCAATGTTAGCACTCGCACTTTTGTTGATACTTTTAGGGGCGGCTTTGAAGGAGCGGGCTAGGATTGCTTTTGAATGGAGGGAAAGCACCTGGAAACAAAAGGCTGTGGTGCTGATTGGTTTGGGCGGGTTCGTTTCTGGCATTATTTTTTGGGCCTTTACGGTCTTTATCGAATAGGCTTTAATCTTCACGCTTCAACAAGTCGAAAATGGTCCAACTGGTTGCACAACTTGTCCAGGAATTTAAAAAAAGCCCGCTGCCTACCATTTGCGCCCTTTTGGTTGGTGCGTCCGTCTACCTTTTCCTTTCACTTTTGGAGGCAAACGAAAAGCTGCAAAAATCTGAGGAAAGGCGCGGTGTAGAGGTGCTTGAAATGGTAAGGAAGCACAGCGAAGAAATAAGGGCGATCGACCGCCGGGAAGCCGCAAGGACAGATAGTTTGCAACGGATTGAACTTGAGAAGACCAAGCAACAAAATTTGGAACTTGAGGGCCTTATCAAAGACCTTCGCAAAATCCGCAAAAAATGAAGCGCCTAACACTTATCGCAATGGTACTGATTGCCTGTTTCATCGGCTGCGAAAAGCAGTTTGAAGGCGATGAAATCCAATCAATCACACGGGTAACGGTCATGCAGGATTCAAATACGCAGAAACAATCCGTATCTGAAAGTTTGGGATGCAGCCGTACCGAGTTTCAAGCGAAGTACAACGAACTTCGCCGGGAAATGATGCGGCTTTCCACTACAACACCCGACACCACACACCAAAAAATTGAGTTTACGGTGGACGTACTACCGAAAACCAACTAGCCACATACTATGAGAAAGCTTTTTACATTCCTTCCAATTGCCATGCTTTTGCTGCTTGCATCATGCAGCGAAAAAAAGACGGCACCAAACCCACCCGAAAACTCAACTGAGGCACCGGATTCTTTGCGCTTTTGCGCGGCAATCGATGCCCTGAAATCCAATCAACGCGCAGTAGGATCCCCAACCCGGTATTGGCCAAACGGACGTGTTTTGAAGGTTGGTTTTGCCCCAAATTCATCAATCGCCCAAATCGAGTTTGTAAAATCTGCCCTGGCAGAATGGGACGAAATCACAAACCTTTCGTTTACATATCCGGCATCCGGGCCTTTTGACCTCCGTTGGGCATTCAATACCTCACAAGGGGCATACAGCTATATCGGTACGGATTGCGCCTCAATCCCACAATCACAGCCGACCGGAAACGTTGGTTGGGGTTGGAACTCAAAGGACGGTACAGGAAAATACACGGACGGGGTTGCACGGCACGAGGTTGGCCATGCGCTTGGTGCGATGCACGAACAATGTAACGGAAATTCCGGTATTTGCTGGATTGCTCAAAACGTGTACGCTGATTTGGGAAAGCCCCCGAATAATTGGGATAAGGCAACGGTAGACCACAACGTACTTTTTGTTTGTGACCCTGCAAAATACCCATCAACACCGTGGGATAAAGTATCGGTTATGCAGTACGCGGTCCCGGCACGCTGGACGTGTTCAAACGCTTCAATTCCAGGCGGCCAATACCTAAGCAGCACGGATAATGATTTTTGGGCAAAGGTCTATCCGGCACCAAACCCACCTCCAAGCGGTGAAACCGTTTTGATAACCGCCGCACAACGGGACAGCCTTTTGAAATGGGCACTTTCGGCAAAAAATGAAAGTGCCAGGACCTACGCAAAGACAAAGGCTATTTTCAACAAGTAATCAAGCACATCACTAAAATATCATTACAACAATGAGAAGTATTACCGACAAAATCAACCTGTTCACGCAGGTGCTGAGCGCGAGTTTTTACGCGCTGTTTCTCGCAGGTTTCCAGCAGATCGACCCAAACCAATCTGCCATCGAAATCGTTGCGGCTTTCAAGGCACAATCGCTTCCACTTATTATCGGGGCACTCATCAACTTTGGCACGATGGCATTTCTTTGGGTTCGCACCTGGAAAACAGACAAGCCTAATTTTTGGGCCTTTATTAAAAGTAGGTCGTGGCTGCTTTCGGTTGCCAATATCGTCATTCCCCTGCTTGGCACTGTTGGGTTTTACCTGGCCAATGAAGACTACACGAAACTGGTTGATTATGCCCTCAATGGGGAGTGGACCAATTTCGTCTCCCTACTTATCTTGTCGATTATCGGCTTTATCGGCACACTTTTGAAAAAGAAAGTGGCCGTGGCGAAAGAATAGGTTTCAATTGACATTTTGCCCACTTTGCCCGTTTAGCCCTGGTACGGCGACGGGCATTTTTATTCCACCTGAACAGATTTTCCCGCTTTTCCCGGTTTGTAAGGAGGCGGGATTTTTATCAACAAGACAAATTTTTACAATGAAAAAAACAATCGCACTCACAATGTTACTTTTTGCCTGTTTACAAATGTTTGGACAGGTTGAAATAATGGGCGCCGGAATTTCGATTTCATACGATACATCCATCGTTGAACCGCCAATTTTCACCACAGAATTTGTAAATAGTGACAACCTTCAGTTTTCAACAAACGGCGACCAAGTTACTATCCGGATTCTTGGAGCGCATGACTGCATACCGTTTACCAGGCACACAAAATGGGCGGCATTCCCCAAAGGCATAGAAGAGTGCGACCATTCTTGGGTTTATGCAGCTGAGGATGATGTGAACGTAAAACAAGAATTTCAAACCATGCAGTTTTGCCAATGTGGATGCACGGTTACCACAAACGAAGCGCGCATTTGTTCGAAATGTTACAGGCATGAAACCAGGACGCGGTTTGATGGATGGGATTTGGTTGTAAAAGAAGATTCTGAATACATGAAGATTTTGAAAATCGCAAATTCCAGAAATTAGTCAAGTAAAAACCCGCTATATTTGTAGCGTCAAGAAATTAGCTTTAACAAAGGAATGCAGCCCCGGCAAACGCGCGGGGGCTGCATCTTTTTTTGTACCTTAGCATTACATTTTTCAATCAAAACCATAACTATGCGACAATTCACCCTATTTTTTTCAATCATTGCCCTATTGGTTTGCCTTTCGTCCTGCCAGGATACGCCAAAAAGAGACTGCCAGCCGCCATGCACTTGCGTATGCGATACGGTTCAAAACCCGCCAACACCAACACAAAGCATTGGGTCGGCCCAGCAAATCGGTAGCCGATGCTTTCCGTGGACACCCGTGGCCAAAATGGACACCTTTGCCCGGGTCTTTGCCTATTTTTCGGCGGACTTCATTTCAACGCCCGAAGGTTTGCGATTGGAGCCTATTGGAAAGGCACGGACAGATCCTGCAGCCGGGGTAGATTCTTGGATTCGTGCCCTAAACTCAAAGGGTTGCACTCCTATTTTGAACATCAACCAAACCCCCGCATGGTTTTGGGCCTCGCAATCTCAAAATCAGGTAAAAAGCGCGGCACAGGCGGCTTCATTTGCAGATACTTACAACCCATTTGCGGACTTTAGTGATTGGGCCGCAAATGGGGCAAAAAAACGCGCTGTGTTCAACCAGGCTCAATTTGTGCCCGACCACCCGCCAATCATTTCACCGGGCACTTCCAGGGTCAATCCTGACAGCTACGCGGCCTATGCGCGAATATTTGGAGAGGTGGCAAAACGCTACGGGAAAAACAAGCACCCTGAAGGCGGGCTTTGGGTGAACACCTCGCCACGTTGGACGAACGACCCGCCAAACGAGCGTATTTCTGGTTTGGGCCTAAAATTTGGGCTTCAGGTATGGAACGAGCCGGATAAGTGGTGGCATAAGGGCGACGGTAGCGGCATCTACTTTGAGCCCGAAGAATACGCCGCGCTTTTCGCCGCTTGTTATGCAGAGATCAAGGCAGCCGACCCCACCGTACCCGTTTACATGGCGGGGCTTACGGGCTTCGACATGGAATACATGACGCGGTTTGTGAATGCCCTAAAATCGATGGGCAAGCCCCTGCCAGACGTGTTTGATTTGCACCACTACTCACACGCTGGAAACCGCGTTGGTGTATGGCCGCCCACCTGGTACGATGGCGGGGCGTGTGCCCCCGAACAGGACCAAGATTTTGAAGGGGTAAGGCAGTTTGTTGATTTCGCCAAACTTCACGGCAAACCCCTGAGCGTTTCGGAGTTTGGGTGCGATACCCGTGGCCCGTCTTGGATGTGGGCCAAACCGATTGCAGGCAAGTCGAGCGAACAACTGCAAGCCACGTGGGTTTGCCGCTCGTACATGGAATATATGAGGCTTGGTGTTGGAAGTTCGGCGGTGTTTAACGGAAACGATGAACAGGGTGCGGAAAATGGTGGCTTGTACACAAACAGCGGCCTTCTTTACGGCGAAGGCGAACCGGGCAAGGTATTTGCGCCAAAGCCTTCATACATTGCCGTCACGGGCCTGATACGAAGCCTCCAGGGCCTTGAGTTTGTAAAGGACGTATCAACCGCAAATTGCCGGGCCATGATGTTCAAAAAACAGGATGGGAGCCGCGTTTTGGCGGCATGGTGGCCTACCGTAGAGGGAAAAAACAAAATGGCAGACCTGGAGGGAAAAACCTTGCAGGTTACGGAGGACGTTCAATTTTTCAATCTGTAAAAAATGGAAATCATAATTCCTAAAATACAACTTCCAGAGTACCCATGCCACGGCTCAAAGTGGTTCGATGTCCGTGAATGCGTTGATGCGCGCACATGGAGAATTTTGGGCGTAAAGGCCATGTGGATGGTTGACCCAAAATCGGTACGGAATGCCGACCTGGTTCGTGAAAAAACAGGGGCACCAACAACGATCAATAACTGGCATTTTGCAAAGCCGGGGCAAACGGTTTATGATTCGTCAGGGTTTCGCCCGATTTGGGATGAAACGGGCGGGCTGTTATCGCAGCACCGGCGCGGATGTGCGGACGATTTGAAGGTTCGTGGAATGCAGCCGCCACAGGTTCTACAAATCATAATGGCCAATTTGGATGAATTTTTAGACGCTGGACTGACAACAATCGAGCAAGTAGAATACACCCGAAGTTGGTTGCACCTAGATTGCCGGCCTAAGATTGACGGGTTACACCCTGCGCACGGCATTTTGTTCGTAAATCCATAGGTGGCACCAAAATTGCAAAATAATGTTCAAGGGATTGTCTACTGATGACAATGTAAAGCAGTTGCCGCCAAAAGTGCGCGGTGGCTGCTTTTTTATTTTGGTTTTAAAATGTTGATTTATAGGTGTTTAAAAAATATTTTAAAAGTTTTTTTATAATTTATTTGGTTATCTAGGTAACTAATTATTACCTTTGACACTATCAAACAAAAAGCAGTTAAAATGTTGTCATTCACACAAATAATGTAGGAAAATGAAAAAGTTGTATCAAGCCTGCTTCAACTACCACCTGGCCATAACGATTGTCGGCGCAATTGCCCCATACATTGCCAGCGCGATTGGAATGTGGGGCGACACTCAGGAACGCCCGGCGTTCAAAGTGTTTATGATTTTGGCGTTTTGGGCAATGATGACAGTCTGTTTTCTAATAGGCCCATTGTCCGGGGTCGCGGCATCTGTAATTGTCAGGTTTTTCGCCTTTGTTCCCTATCTCAAAGACCCGGAAATTTGGGGGCCATGGACTTTGTTGCTTGCAATGTGGGCGGTGTTCAATATTGTGACCGCTTTTTTGGGTGCCAAGTTTGACAATGACGGCGAAGATCACATTAGTATGTTCGGCTTTTAAAATCCTAATCAAAATGCCAGAATACAAAGACCTTTCAAACAACGAACCCATACCGCTTGAATCGCGGGTTAAGCACCTGGAGCGCGAAGCTTCATTTGTGAGGGACTACGTTCTAAACAACGACGTTATCCGCGCCATTACACTGGTTTGTAGTGTGCTTGCGCTTATATTTTCGGTTGTATCACTTTTAAAATGAGACCATGCTAGTAAATTTCAATTTCACCCATACCACCAACAAACACCCACGCCTAGATTTCGAGGTTGAGTTTTCCGGGGTTGCTGCCATAAATTTGGAGGGTGCGCAGCAAGAAATCACAATCATGGAAGTCTCTTACATAGACCCGATTTCGGGCAAAATTTCGAGGCTTCCAATAACGGAACTTCTAAGCCAACATCTTGAAACGGGGCCGATGGGCGAGTTTTTGAAGTCTTGCCGGGTTGCTGTTGAATTGACTATGAAAAGGCGATTTACAATGCCGCTAATCGAAAGCCTTGCGCCAAACGAGGTATTTGTTTTCGGCTCGAATCTGGCAGGTGCGCATGGCGGAGGTGCTGCAAGCTATGCGGCAAAACTTTTTGGGGCACAATCTGGAATTGGCGAAGGGCCAACCGGGCAATGCTACGCAATCCCAACGTGTGACAAAAACATCCAAAAATTGAAGATCACACAAATAGCCCTTTGGGTAGACTGCTTTATCGATTTCGCAAAAGAGAACCATGAAAAAACATTCCTTGTCACACCAATCGCTTGCGGCATTGCCGGATACTCACACTCAGAAATCGCCCCGCTTTTCAAGGGGGCAATCGATATTAAAAACATCCATCTTCCAGAATCATTCTGGAAACTTATCATATAACTTTCACCACTCAAAAAAATAACGATGCACAATTTTGATTTCACACAATTCGCTCCTGCTGAGAGCCATGTGCTTTGCCTAAAATCGCTGCCAGCTAATTTGGTAGCCTCTCACAACGATTTTCAATGGCCGGAATCCGGCCATTGTTCCGCACCTGATTGGAAGCCCACGCAAGAGTGTGGCAATGGCCTACACGCATTCCTTTGGGGCGCGGGTGACAGCGGCCTGCGATGCAGTGATGAAGATGCGAAGTGGCTTGTAATGAGCGTTGAAGCATCAAAGGTCATTGACCTGGAAGGCAAGGTCAAGTTTCCTGAGTGCGACGTTTTGTTTTGCGGAGAACGCGAAAATGCAATTGCGATTATTCAACACTTCGCGCCCGATGGAACAGCTGTAATGTTTGGCACGGTGACGGGTGGCGATGCCGCAACGGTGACGGGTGGCGATG
>Ga0116156_10004770_pt1 | contig 11415 bp, 7 predicted proteins | sample AD_UKC045_MetaG_FD_89891 | JGI IMG/M metagenome (GOLD analysis project Ga0116156, IMG submission 89891) | Active sludge microbial communities of municipal wastewater-treating anaerobic digesters from USA - AD_UKC045_MetaG | ecosystem: Engineered > Bioreactor > Anaerobic > Digestate | place: USA... | reverse complement strand
TGTGGGAATTGGCGTTTTGTTCGGGCTTTATGATTGGCGCTTTGAAGTGATGGGTCTCATCTATCATGCACGGGCGTTAGAAAGTAAGCTTGGCATTGGCCCGCATACGGTGTCTTTTCCTCGAATGGAGCCGGCGTTAAATAATCTTTTGATGCAAAATTCTCCTTATGCTGTCAGCGATGAGGATTTTAAGAAAATTATTTTGATAATTCGTTTGGCTATTCCTTATACCGGAATGATTATTACCGCGCGCGAAACAGCTCAAATCCGTCGAGAAGCCATTTTCTTAGGTATCACGCAGACTGATGCCTCGACAAAAATCGGTATCGGCGGTTATAGCGAAAATGAAGAGCTACAAAAAGAAAATAAACAACAATTTATTTTAGGCGACACCAGAAGTTTGGATGAAGTCATTCGGGAATTCTCCCAAATGGGTTTTATTACTTCATTTTGCACGGCTGGTTATCGTTGCGGCCGCACGGGTGAATGCATTATGGATTTACTGCGAACAGGAAAAGAAGGATGTTTTTGTAAATTAAACGCGGTTTTAACTTTTCAAGAATGGTTGGATGATTTTGCCTCGGATGAAACCAAACGTCTTTCTCAAAAAGTGTTGCAGGATGAAATAGAAGATATTAAAAGAAAAGTCCCTACGCTTTATGACCATTTTATGGAATTATACCGTCGGATTGAAAACGGCGAGCGGGATGTGTATATTTAAGATTTATCCTACCAGCCCACCCCGGGGGTGGGTTGGTGGTTCTCTTATGAATAAAAGACAAATTATAAAACATTTAAGAGAAGAAAATGCAGGCGAGCTTTTTGCCGAAGCCGATCGTGTGCGCGAAGAATATATGGGCGACGCCATTCATTTGCGCGGGCTTATTGAATTTTCCAATATTTGCGGCTGTGATTGTTTGTATTGCGGATTAAGACGATCGAATGCGTGTATTAAACGTTATCGGATGGATATTGAAGAAATTTTTCAGTCCATTCAGGCCGCTTATCAATTGGGCTATAAAAGTGTTGTTTTACAATCCGGCGAGCATTGTGAGTTTTCCGTAATGGATTTATGTTCTCTTTTGTCGCGTGTTAAAAAGAATTTTGATATTGCCATCACTTTATCCATTGGTGAAAAAACTTATGAAGAATATAAGATTTTAAAAGAATCCGGCGCGGATAGATATTTACTGCGTTTTGAAACATCGCATGAGGCATTGTTTAAGAAATTAAAACCCGATTCTTCTTATGAAAAAAGAATGGAGTGTTTGAAATGGCTTAAGGACTTAAATTATCAGGTTGGTTCCGGCATTATGCTTGGGCTTCCTGGTCAAACCGATGAGATGATCGCTGATGATATTCTTTTAATGAAACAAATGGATTTGGATATGATTGGCATTGGCCCGTTTATTGTTAATCCGCACACGCCATTAGAAAATGAAAAAAGCGGGACACTTTTCTTAACTTTAAAAACATTAGCTCTTATTCGTATCGTGACAAAAAATACGCATATTCCGGCGACAACAGCCATGGGTTCTATTGACCCCAACGGGCGTCAAAAAGCGCTTCAGTGTGGCGCTAATGTCCTTATGCCGAATGTCACGCCTACGAAATATCGAGAACATTATCAGCTTTATCCCAATAAAATCTGCATTAGTGATTCCCCGAGTGATTGTTTTGGATGTATTTCTTCTATGGCCGCGTCTTTAGGCCGCACGATTTCCTCTGATCATGGCCACAGTTTAAAAAAAACAGTCGCATAAGATTTTTTTGTTAATCTGTGATTTTTGGTATACAATTAAAGCACTTCATTAAAATTTGTTTTTATAGATTATGGATGACAATTTATCACAACCCATAGAATCCTCATCGGAAAAAGACAGTTCGGCTGAGGCGGAAAATTTACAAAAGTCCGAACCTCAATCTTTAGAGGATAAACTAAAACAGGCCTTTTCGCTCCCGCGTTTTCGTCAAGATGATCCTTCGTATATGGATACGCCGCACATTCCTATTGATAATATTTTTTTAGGAGTTCTTCTTATTATTATCGGAGTTGTTTCTCTTTTTTATAGCGAATCAAAAGCGATTCAGAAAAAGGATCTTCTTCAGCGTGAGGTTAATACTATTTTAACGATACCTATTGATAGGGTGGATTATCGTAACGGCGGAAAAATCGTTCATGTCAGCGGCATTATTGATACCAAAGATGTTTTACATGATGCCTCTTTTGGGGTAATGGCCAATGCGGTTAAATTAAAACGCGATGTCGAAATGTATCAATGGCAAGAATATTGCGTGACGAAAGAAAAACCAGGAGAATATGATGAATTTGGCATCGTTAAGACTGAAACAACTTGCCGTTATGAAAAGAAATGGTCAACTGAAAGGATTTTGTCTCGTTATTTCAAGGATTCGTCTTATCGCAATCCCGAGGTTTTGCCGTTTCAATCGCGGACGTGGGTCGCTAAGAATGTGAAAATAGGTGTTTTTAAGTTATGGCCTCAACTTGTTGATAAGATGCAGGATTATGAACCGTTTGCTATTCTTTCGTTAGATTATGTTCAATTGCCTCGTGATTTTAGATCTGAAAAACATTTGGTTCAGGGCGCGTTATATTTAGGAAAAGATCCTCAAAAATCAGAAATAGGGGATATACGAGTCAGTTATAAGATTATTCGTCCATTTCAGATGATGACCGTGATTGCTCGCCAAGCCGCGGATTCATTGGCTCCTTTTGAAGGCCAAAAAGGGGAAGTTTCCTCGCAATTATTGAAAGGGTCTTTTTCACCGCAATCTCTTTTTTATCCCAAATCGATAAAAGAAAAAAGCGTGTGGTTTATCTGGTGGGTGAGGGTGATTGTTTTTGGAATGCTTTTTGCTGGGCTTCATTTGTCGCTATGCCCTTTACGGATTATTTCTTATTATATCCCTTTATTACGGCAATTTTTAGGCGTTGATTTTGGCTCAGTCATTTTTTCTTTTACCTTTTTATTATATTTTCTGGTTTTGGGTTTTTCGTGGTATCCGCACAATTTAGATTTAGCCCGCATCTTTTTAGGCATTTCTTTAATTCCCATCCTTTTTTGCCGCGTTTTAGCTGGAACGAGAAAATAAATAATTATCTTTAAGTTTGAAATGAAAAGAAGATTGTTACGATCGTGTTGCAACAATTAACGTTATAAGTCCCTCGCGTAAATCCTTTTTTGAAGTTCCTTGACCTAAATATTTTTATCAGTATAATGAAACACGTCACGCCACGATTTTTTTAAAATCATAAACACGAAATTTTAATTCATCTTAATGAAAGGATTTTATCATGGCACGAAAACAAGTAACTATCGACGGAAATGAAGCCGCGGCGTATGTCGCGCATAAGCTTAGCGAAGTTATCGCGATTTATCCTATTACGCCGTCATCGAATATGGGCGAATGGGCGGATGAATGGTCGGCTAAGGGTAAAACCAATATTTGGGGCACTGTTCCTTTTGTGCAGGAAATGCAATCGGAAGGCGGTGCTGCCGGAGCTGTTCATGGCGCGCTTCAAAGCGGCGCTTTATCGACCACTTTTACCGCGTCCCAAGGCCTTTTGCTAATGATCCCAAATATGTTTAAGATTGCTGGTGAATTAACTCCGACGGTATTTCATGTTTCCTCGAGAACTTTGGCTACGCACGCGCTTTCGATTTTTGGCGATCATTCGGATGTGATGTCCGCGCGTTCAACGGGTTTCGCGTTTTTAGCTTCGTCTTCTGTTCAGGAAATTATGGATTTAGCCCTTGTGGCGCATAGCGCTACTTTAAAAGCCCGCATTCCTTTTGTCCATTTCTTCGACGGATTTCGTTCCTCTCATGAGGTAAGCAAAATTGAACAATTAGCCATAGAAGACCTTCAGGCCATGATTGACAATGACCTTGTTTTCGCGCATCGCGCACGCGCGTTGTCTCCTGATCATCCTGTGATTCGCGGAACCGCGCAAAATCCGGATGTCTTTTTTCAAGCCCGTGAAACGATTAATAAATTTTATGATGAGTGCCCTGGAATCGTCCAGAAAACTATGGATCAGTTCGCGAAATTGACCGGCCGTCAGTATCATTTATTTGATTATTTTGGCGCTCCTGACGCGGATAAAGTCATTGTGATTATGGGTTCCGGCGGGGAAACCTGTTTGGAAACCGTTGACGCACTTATAAAAAAAGGAGAAAAGGTTGGGGTTTTAAAGGTTCGGCTGTATCGTCCGTTTTCAGCTAAAGATTTCATAGACGCACTTCCTAAAACAGTTAAAAAGATTTCTGTTTTAGATAGAACCAAAGAGCCGGGCGCTTTAGGCGAGCCGCTTTATTTAGATGTTGTCAATGCCTTTAATGAAGTCGGCAAAGAAAAAGGTTTTTCAGATGTTATTATTGTCGGCGGCCGTTATGGTTTATCTTCTAAAGAATTTACATCAGCTATGGTAAAAGGCGTTTTTGATAATTTAGCCAATGCGAAGCCTAAAAATCATTTTACGATTGGGATTGTGGATGATGTAACACATACCAGTTTGGCGTATGATCCGAATTTTAACACCGAAGATCCACAAGGCGTTCAAGCCATTTTCTACGGTCTTGGTTCTGACGGAACCGTCGGGGCGAATAAAAATTCGATTAAGATTATCGGCGAGGAAACGCCTAATTATGCGCAGGGATATTTTGTGTATGATTCTAAAAAAGCCGGGTCTGTAACCGTTTCGCATTTGCGTTTTGGCCCGAATCCGATTCATTCAACGTATTTAGTGACTGCCGCGAATTTTGTGGCTTGTCATCAATATTTCTTCATCGAGAAATATGATATGTTAAGTAAAATTAAAGAAGGCGGCGTGTTTTTATTGAACAGTCCTTTTAATAAAGATGAGATTTGGGATAAAATGCCTCGGGACGTTCAAGAGCAGATTATTAAGAAAAAAGTTCAGTTTTATGTGATTGATGGATACAAAGTCGCGGAAGCCACAGGTATGGGCGTGCGTATCAACACGATCATGCAAACATGTTTCTTCGCGATTTCCGGCGTTTTACCTCGAGAACAAGCAATCGCTTCTATTAAAGGCGCGATTAAAAAAGCGTATGGTTCTAAAGGCGAGGAAGTTGTTAAGAAAAATTATGAGGCTGTGGATCAAACTTTAGCAAATCTTTTTAAGGTCGATGTTCCGGCTCAAGCGACAAGTAAAATTGTCCGTCCGCCGGTTGTTCCTGAAAATGCCCCAGAATTTGTTAAAAAAGTTACCGCGGAAATTATTGCGGGTCGCGGAGATGATTTGCCCGTCGGAGTTTTTCCTATGGATGGGACATTCCCTTGCGGGACAACAAAATGGGAAAAACGTAATATTGCGCTTTCGATTCCTGTTTGGGACGAGAGCGTTTGTATTCAGTGCGGAAAATGTAATATTGTGTGTCCGCATGCGGTTATTCGTATGAAAGTCTATGATCCAAAATGTTTAGAAGGCTCGCCAGCGACTTTTAAATCAACAGAGGCTAAAGCCAAAGAATGGGCAGGAAAGAAATTTACCATTCAAGTCGCGGTGGAAGATTGTACGGGTTGCGGCGCCTGCGTTTATACTTGTCCGGCGAAAAATAAACAAGATGAAACAAAAAAAGCGATTAATATGATGCCGCAGATTCCTTTGCGTGAAACAGGAAAAAAAGATTGGGAATTTTTCTTGAAAATTCCTGAATTGGATAGAAACTTGGTAAATAAAACCATGGTGCGTTCCATGCAGGTTTTGCAACCGCTTTTTGAATTTTCAGGTGCGTGCGCAGGTTGCGGGGAAACGCCTTATATTAAATTAGTCACGCAACTTTTTGGCGATCGCATGATCGCATCGAACGCCACGGGCTGTTCATCTATTTACGGCGGCAATTTACCGACGACACCTTATACAACGAATCTTCAAGGTCGCGGTCCGACGTGGAATAATTCGCTGTTTGAAGATAATGCGGAATTTGGTTTTGGATATCGATTAACGATTGATAAACAAAAAGAATTCGCAGCAGAGCTTTTAAAGAAATTATCTTCAACTATCGGCGATGAATTGGTAAAAGCGCTTTTAGATGCCGATCAAAGCGATGAGCCTGGAATTTTTGAACAACGTAAACGCGTTGAAGCTTTAAAAGAAAAATTAAAAAATAATCCGTCGTCTGACGCCAAACATCTTTTAAGTTTAGCGGACATGTTGGTTAAGAAAAGTGTTTGGATTATCGGCGGCGATGGCTGGGCTTATGATATTGGTTACGGCGGGTTGGATCATGTTTTAGCCTGCGGACGCGATGTCAATATTTTGGTCTTAGACACGGAAGTTTATTCTAATACCGGCGGGCAGGCGTCGAAATCTACTTCGCGTGGTGCGGTGGCGAAATTCGCGGCTGATGGAAAACCTACAGCTAAGAAAGATCTCGCGATGATGGCGATGTCTTATGGAAGTGTCTATGTGGCGCAGATTTCTTTAGGCGCTAATGACGCGCATGCGGTTAAAGCCATCATTGAAGCCGAAAAATATAAAGGAACTTCACTTATTATCGCGTATTCTCATTGTATTGCCCATGGGATTGATATGACATCCGGATTAGGCGAACAAAAGCTTGCGGTTGAAGCCGGATATTTTCCTTTATTTAGATATAATCCGGATTTGGCGAAAGAAGGAAAAAATCCATTCTCATTAGATTCGCAACCGCCTAAGATTCCTTTGGAAAAGTTTGTATACGGTGAAAATCGTTTTAAACAATTAGCGAAAGCTAAGCCGGAACGTGCCAAAGAACTTTTGGAATTAGGGCAGAAAGACTTAAACGCCAAGTGGCAGCGTTATGAAGCGTTAAAGAATTTCTGGAAAGCGCCAGACGCGCAAGTGTAAAAAAATTATAAAGTTGAGAATGAAAATTATTAGAGAGACATTATCATTCGATGAGCTTAAACAAATGGCGGTGGGTTTATTTGGTGATTTGGTTAAGGCTGTGGTCGATGTTGATAAACAAATTATGGCGGTTGATGCCGAGCTTCATGCGGATTTAGAAGCGTTTCTTTTGGATAACGGATCGAAACAAAAAAGTTTATGGGGAATTAATCTTTATCCGGAGATGGCAGGAAGTGATTTTATAGAATTTGATTCTATGATTAATATGCGCCCGTCGCAGAATAATCGAAGCCGTAGTGTTGAGAGTGAAGAAATACGCAAAAAAATCATTGAAATTGTTTTAAGAAGGATTAAACAATGACCTCCACGCATCAAAATCTTGCCCAAGGCCGATGGAATCAAATGTCTTTTCTGCAACAGATGGCTAACATTGGAAGCGAAGTTGAGCGCTTTTTTAATTGGCGCGCTAAAAATAATGCCGATTATAGTCAAAAAGCTTTTGAACGCGCTTTAGAGCTTATTGATCTGACATTAGATAGCGTAAAAAGTTTTCCTCGTCTTAAAGAATTAGCTCGTGTCCGAGAAACAATCGTGGAATGTTTTTTAGACACAACAATCTCCGCATCAGCAGAGTTTTTACTCAAGAGTTATTTTGCGCAATTTACTTACGCCGCGCGAAAAGATTATTAATAATTTAGAAATGTTTTTTAAAAAGGCCTTAAGGAGATAATCCTTAAGGCTTTTTTATGTAATATTAAAGTAACTTTTATTATTATTTCTTGTCTAAATAAGTAAAGGAGTGGCAAATTTTTTGTTATGCGCTTGACAGGGTTTTAAGAACAGATTACGCTAAACGTATTGAGAATTATGAGAAAGAAAAAGGGCGGATTTTTTTATGAAAAAAATAAATTTATTTTTTGTTTTATTTTTCTTGTTATGTCTATTTGCGCAGGATATTTTTTCTGAAGAAGTTTTAAGCTGGGAGCAATGCCTTTTAGAAGCGAAAAAGAATAACCCGGAACTTATTTCTGCTGTCGAGGTTATCAACCAGAAAAAAGCCAGCCAGAATGTCGCTGGAAGTAATTATTTCCCTCAAGTCAGCGGTAGTTTGGCGACGTCCCAACGAGGTCCTTCTGGGACAACAAAAAGTTATTCTTACGGTGTTTCTGCTACACAGCTTCTTTTTGACGGATTTAAGACGACAAACAGCGTTTACGCGGCAAAAGAAAATTTAAACGCGGCGCGCGCGGCGTATCAGTTCACCTCTTCTGATGTTCGTTTAAGTTTACGCACGGCTTTTATTCATTTATTAAAAGCCCAAGAATTAATAAAAGTCGCAGAAGAGATTGTTTCTATCAGAGAAGATAATTGGAAATTAATCGAGCTTCGCTATAAATCCGGATTAGAGCACAAAGGCGCTTTATTGACTGCAGAAGCTAATTTAATTTCAGCGCGTGCGGAATTATCTCAAGCCAAACGAGACGTGGTCTTAGCCCAGCGCCAATTAACAAAAGCGATGGGAAAAAAAGAATTCATACCTTTTTTTGTTCAAGGAGATTTTTTAGTGCGTGAAACGATTTTGGAGAAACCTGACTTTGAAGAAATTGTAAAGAATGATCCTTCCGTGATTGAAGCTATCGCGCGGAAAAATGCCGCTATTTTTAATTTAAAATCATCACAAGGCAATCGTTTTCCAAAAGTTTCTTTAAGCGCTGGAGCGGATAGATCAAGTTCACAGTGGCCGCCGCAAGATGAGGGCTGGAATGCGGGAGTGAGTTTAAGTGTTCCATTATTTGAAGGAGGGCTTAAGGCCGAGCAGATCAAAGAATCGCAAGCGCTTTTAAAACAAGCTGAGGCCAATGAACAGATCGTGCGTGATACCACTATCGTTTCTTTGGAGCAATCATGGAATGCTTTAGAAAATGCTTTAGAATTGGTTGAGGTTAAGCGTAAATCTTTAGAGGCTTCTCAAGAGCGTTCTAAAATTGCCCAAGGACAATATTCAATTGGTTTTATTGATTTTGATAATTGGATTGTTATCGAGAATGATTTAGTCAACGCTAAAAAGGCGTTTTTAGAATCTCAAGCAAACGCTTTATTAGCCGAGGCCAAGTGGATACAAGCGAAAGGAGAAACATTAGACTATGCGCTCTAAAGGATCAAAATTATTTATCGTTGGGATCGTTATCATTTTTATTTTAGGATTTTTCTATCTTAAAATCCAAGGTTCTAAAAAAGATAATAGTTTCCTAAAAGAGATAAAGCCTTTGAGAGGTTCTATTGAAAACATTATTTCTACGACAGGAACTATTTTACCCAAAAATCGGCTTGAGGTAAAACCGCCGGTCAGCGGCCGCGTTGAAAATATTTTAGTTAAAGAAGGACAGAAGGTTAAAGCCGGCGAGACTTTGGCTTGGATGAGCTCGACGGAACGCGCCGCGCTTTTAGATGCCGCTCGCGGAGAAGGGGATGAGGCACTAAAGTATTGGACGGACATTTATAAAGCCATTCCGCTTATATCGCCGATTGATGGAGAGGTCATTGTCGCCAAAACGCAACCTGGTCAAACCGTGACGGTTAATGATGCGGTCATTGTTTTATCGGATGAACTGATCATCCGCGCGCAGGTCGATGAAACCGACATAGGAAAAATAAAAATCGGCCAAAAGGCAGTCATTAGTTTGGACGCGTATGCCGATGAAAAAGTCAAAGCCACAGCGGAGCATATTTATTATGAGTCTGAGACTGTTAATAATGTCACTGTTTATAAAGTGGATCTTGTTCCGGAACGTATTCCAGTGTTTTTCCGTTCGGGGATGAATACTACCATTGATTTTATTGAAAATAGTAAAGAAAATGCCTTACTCGTGCCTATGGATGCGGTAACGCATGAAAAAGATGGTGCGTATGTTTTAGTTAAGAAAGAAAATAGCGCGCAGGTTGTTTCTCGTCCTGTGGTCATTGGCATTATGGATGAAAAAAATGTTGAGATTTTAGCCGGAATAGAAGATAAGGATATCGTGGTTATTAAGATCAATCAATACGAACTTCCTAAAAGTGATGTAGGTAAAAATCCTTTTATGCCTGATCGTCGTCAAAATAGGCAAAATCGCAGTAAATAATATATGATTGAATTAAAAAATATATCAAAAACATATCAAATGGGAAAAATCCAGGTCAAGGCCTTGGATAATGTTTCTTTGAAAATTGAATCAGGTGAGTTTGTCGCGATTATGGGGCCGTCGGGTTCTGGAAAATCGACCTTAATGCATATTTTAGGACTTTTGGATCGTCCGGATGAAGGTGCGTATTTTTTTCAAGGAAAAGATCTCACAAGATTATCGGATGAGTCATGGGCGATTATTAGAAATAAACTGGTAGGATTTATTTTTCAGCAGTTTCATCTGTTGGCGCGTATGACAGCTTTAGAAAATGTCCAGTTACCGTTGGTCTATGCGGGTAATCAACATTTAAAAGAGAACGCGAAAGAGAAATTAGAATTAGTGGGATTAAAAGACCGGATGAGCCATCAGCCGAATGAGCTTTCTGGTGGACAACAACAGCGTGTGGCCATTGCGCGTTCTTTAATCAATGAGCCGCCTATTATTATGGCTGATGAACCGACGGGGAATTTAGATTCGAAAAGTAAAGAAGAGATCATGGGGATTTTAAAACGGCTTCATCAGGAAGGAAAAACGGTTATTGTGGTCACCCATGAGAAGGAAGTCGCCGACCATGCGAAACGCGTGATTTATGTCCGTGATGGAAAAATTATTTCTGATGATAGGCGTGAAGAACAAAAAAAGAGTGCCGCCGAAACAGCTGATTCAAAATTAGTGAATGGTTTTTTATCTGAATCCATCCATCGTATTGGCCGCACAAAATTTCACGATTATTTTAAACAAGCGCTTTTTGCCATGATCTCGCATAAAATGCGTTCGTTACTTTCTATTTTGGGAATTTTAATTGGAGTCGCTTCTGTTATTGCTATGTTGGCGTTAGGGGAAGGGGCTAAAATTTCTATTCAAAAACAATTAGCGTCTTTAGGATCGAATTTGCTTGTGTTAAGGCCGGGGTCTTCTAAGGTGCACGGGATTGCTTTAGAAGCTGGAGCGGTTACTCGTTTTACGTTTAAAGATATCGCGGCTATTAAAAAATTGGATGGTGTTATACGAGTCAGCGCTTCTGTTTCAGGACGAGGCCAGGTGGTTTATGGGAATAAAAATTGGAGCACGCAAATCGAGGGAGTTGAAATTGATTATGATCAAATGCGCGCGGTGGTTCCTGTGGTTGGAAGATTTTTTATCGATAAAGAAATAAAAATGAGAGAAAGGGTAGCTATTTTAGGGACAACTGTCGCGCGGGAACTTTTTGGCAATGTGAATCCGATTGGTGCGATTATTAAAATTAATCTTGCTAATTTTAAGGTCATTGGCGTTTTACCGTCTAAAGGAGGTAATTCGTTTCGTGACCAAGATGATACGATTCTTGTGCCGGTCACAACTGCAATGTATCGGATGTTTGGTGAACAATATATT
>Ga0116156_10004768_pt1 | contig 11417 bp, 13 predicted proteins | sample AD_UKC045_MetaG_FD_89891 | JGI IMG/M metagenome (GOLD analysis project Ga0116156, IMG submission 89891) | Active sludge microbial communities of municipal wastewater-treating anaerobic digesters from USA - AD_UKC045_MetaG | ecosystem: Engineered > Bioreactor > Anaerobic > Digestate | place: USA... | reverse complement strand
TGACGACGGTCTTCGATTGTATCCAGGTTGCACCGAGAACATCCTGAGCCCCGAGTCGATCAGCAAGGTCATCCAGCTCAAGGGTCAGGCCCAATCCGCTTTCCACAATCATGTCGATGGGAACGGCCGCCGAATTGTCCAGACCGAATCGGGCCGCATACTGTCCCAGCAGTTCCATGGCAGCCTTCTCGATCTGGCTTGGTGTCATGTACTTAACCCGGTATTGCAGTGTTACTCCTCCTTCACCTCGTCATTTTTGAGCATCTGCTCCGTCAGTCTGCGTATTTCCTCTTCACTACGGCCGCTGGCTACCCGAAGAAAATCCGCCAATGCCCGGGGCTTGTCGCGAATAATGTCAGACAAGGAAGGATCGACCTTACCCGCCAGCGCGAGCAACTTGTCTGCGTCGTACCCCAGAAGGTTGGCCATCTTGATTATATTCTCTGCCTTCGGCGGGGCGAATTCGCCCTTCTCAACTTTGCTCAAGAAAGTAGGGCTCAACTCCACTTTCTCCGCGAATCCGCGCAAAGAAAACGTTGGATCTTCCTTCTTCTTTTCTTCGCGCAGTTGGCGTATGAGCTTCCCAAACTCGGGATTTCCAGGCATAGGATTGATCTACTTTCATGTTCACAAAATCATGGTCCGTCGTTCTTGCGGTATTCTACCGCTTCCGGGTAGAACGCTTCACTACGAGCCCTTGATTATCCATGACACCGATAGTCGATCCCTTGGTCGCTTCAAGTGCTCTTTCCACCGCCGTCTGGTTTGTTCCCGCGATATAGACCGGACCACGATGCCCGCGAAGCTGCGAGGCGGCATCCGAAACGGTATCAGGAGTCTCGACCTCCACCGTTGCACGCGGGGACTTGACGTCTACTCCCTCACCGTTGTTGTAATCAACCCCAAATCGCTTCGCAATTCGGTTTGCAGCAGTCTTGTGCGATCTGTTTTCTGGCATGTTTTCAGCCTCCATCCGTGAGCGGCTACCGCTCACGCAGTTGTATGTGAACTAAATACTAAACGAATCAGGGAATAAATGTCAAGTTTTGCTTCCCGTCTCGCCTTCTTCGCTCATGGCGGCAACGTGGCTGCTACCAGTGAAGCCCATTCCTGGCGCTGGCGCTTCCAGTCCGGGGTCTGAAGGATGGGGGCGACGTCCTGATACTTGAGCGGGGCGCGGCCCTTGGTGGTTCTGGGTAGCTGCAGAATCTGCTCTTGGATATCCGGGGCAAGCAGGCGCAGATTCATGATCTGAGAAAGCCGTGCCCGGCTGACATGCCCGTAGCGAGCCAGTTGTGCCATATCGCGTACTTGTCCCTGCTGGAGCTTGTCTTCAAAGCGCACCGCCAAAGCCATGAGCTTGGCCAGCCGTGGAACACTACCGGGTTCGACAGGGGGAGTGGATGGTTCCGGGGCTTCTCCCCGGACCAACTGCCTACGGCCATGACGGCCTACCCGGAAATGTATCTTCGATTCAACGGTTAGTCCATCCATTTTCTGTGCTCCTTTATCGTTCCAACCCTGCTTCCGCGGAAAGTGTTCGGATGCCGCTGGGCCGGAACGTGACCGATACGCGGCCAGTTCCCGCATCGTATTGGACGCGTTCCACCAACAACTGCATGACACGCACTTTCTCGCGAGGCAACAGATTCTCCCAGATCGGGTCGAAAAGTGATAGGGCCGCCGCGAGTTGCTCTTCATCCACACTCAGCCGCTCGAGTTCCATAAGTTCCTGGCGGACTCGGGTTGCGTTCTGTTCGGTCTCGCGCATACGGTCCTGTAATTCCGCAAGACGTGATGTAGTGACGTTCCCAACCTTACCCGGCCCCATTGAGTGAATGAGCCGACGAACTTCTTTGTCGAGATTGGCAAGCTCGGTTTCCAGGAATCGCCGTTCGCTCTGAAGCGCGTCTACCCGCCCTTGGTTCTGTTCACGCGCCTGCCGGATTACCTCTGCGGCCAAGGTGTCGTCCTTGCCAATACCTCGAATGGTGTCTATGACGAAGCGTTCCACCTCATATGCGGGAAGGGACTTTGTGGGACACGTGTGCCAACCGCTCTTTTGTGCCTTCGAGCAGACATAATACCGGTATCGTTTATCCCCCCGAACGGTATAGGCATGCACCATGACCGCGTTGCAGGCACGGCAGTGTAGGAGCCCCTTGAGAACTGCGCCGTAGCGGTTTCGCACATTGGAGCCACCGTTCCGGCGATTCTCCCGAAGCAACGATTGCACGCGGTCGAAAATGTCCTGACTCACGATGGCGTCATGCTCGCCATCAAAGACTTCCTCTTTGTATGGGACCTTTCCAAGGTAGATGATGTTCGTAAGCAGTTTATAAAGGCTGATCTTGTCAAAGAGACGTCCACCACGCTCCTTGCCTTTCTTGGTGGTCCACCGCTTCCCGGTCCAGCCGCGTGCCGCAAGTTCCTTGACGGTGGGGATGAGCGCGCGTTCTTGCAGGTACAATTCGAAGATACCCCGGACCCGAGCAGCCTCTGCTTCGTTGACCAGGAGTTTTCCGCCATTCGGATGCACGTCGTATCCGAGAACGGGCATGCCACCAACCCACTTGCCTTTCCTGCGTGCGGCGGACATCTTGTCGCGGGTGCGTTCGGCGATGATCTCGCGCTCGAACTGAGCGAAGGAGAGCAGGATATTGAGTGTCAGGCGCCCCATGGAATGGGTCGTGTTGAACTGCTGTGTGACGGACACGAACTTGACGTTGTTCCGTTCGAGCACTTCCATGATGCGTGCAAAATCCAGCAGGGAACGGCTAAGCCGGTCCACCTTATAGACCACAATGCAGTCAATGCGTCCGTCCTCGGCGTCCTGTATCAACCTTTTGAGCGCAGGGCGATCCATGTTGCCGCCGGTAAACCCACCGTCATCGTAGCGATCAGGGAGAATGGTCCAACCTTCAAATCGCTGACTTGTGATGTAGGTTTCGGCCGATTCGCGTTGCGCATCCAGGGAATTGAATTCCCTCTCAAGCCCTTCCTCGGTCGATTTGCGCGTATAGATGGCGCAACGGATAGTGGGGGCTGTGTTCTGCTGCGGACTCAATTGGAGCCTCCCTTCCGGACAAGCCCGAAGAAGTCGTAGCCATTCCAGTGCGTGCCCGTGACGGCCTTTGCGATAGCCGACAACGACCGGTATCTGGTTTCTTCATATTGGAAGCCATCCTCAAGCACGGTTACGACGATTTCCTTGCCCTTATACCGTCGAATGAGTTCCGTGCCTGCAATCGGGAGGCGGTTATCCTGTTTCGTATCCAGCACGGCGCTCACCGTTCTCTCGGGTGAGGGCGGCGCGACTTCCAGCACGATGAAGTCCCTTGGCGCGCGAACACGCAGATCCGCATCGCAGGCCAAGGCATAGGCCCGTGCGCGTGCGGCCTCACTGATATCGCCTTCTTCAATCGCCTGGAGCCGCCAGGCTATCCGCTTCACCAGATAGTCTTTGTGGTTTGAGCGGCTCTCCTCGCCGAAGACTTCGGTATATCGCTGCTTCAACTCGGATGCCGTCATGCGCCGCATCCTGCGCACTTCTTGATTGATGTTCACGTTCATTCTGTCTCTGAGTTCCTTTCCTTGAGTCTCGGTTCGGTTAACCAACAAGCCAATGGACGCTTGGTTCCGGAGGGAGAATCAAGTCATTTCTCAGGCATGTGGACGGGGCCAAAATCACGGGCGTGGCCAGGCTTATCTACCGTCCCGGAGGCGCGCCGCAGGCATTGCCTTGTCCTGAGCGCACCCGCTGCCAGAATGCCCGCGAGTTCAGCAAATCTTTCCTTCGCCGTCATGTTTTCGGGCGCGGAGGAGTTCTCGTTTTCGTTCGATGTGTCGTGCGGCACTTTGAAATCTCCCAGTGCCGGAGAGAAGGTGGCGGGGGGCACGAAAATGCAAAAGGCGGAGACCGTCGTGAGCATTACGCACCCACAACAGCCTCCGTCCAACGGCCAGCATGTCATCCAGTGGTTTTCGAGGGATCGACACTGTTTGTGAACCCACACTGGTTACTTACCGGAACGGATCGAGAATTGTCTAAACCGAGAACCCGAAGGAACAGGGTTGTTAACTAAGGGCATGCGTTAAATAGAGACTCTGAGAGTTTCGCGAGGGTTCCTCTCGCAAACCGGGAGGAACTGAGGGGGTTCCTTTCGGGGCGCCGGAATGGCATCCTAAAACAGAGAGTTTCAGGAAATGTGGGCGGTTGCGTAAGTGGCGATAATACGGGCAGATACGGCAAAGGCCCGAGACTCATCATCTCGGGCCTTCGCGTTAATCTATGGTGTCCGCAGATTAGCGGAAAAATAACTGGCTCCGCGACCAGGACTCGAACCTGGGACCTAGTGGTTAACAGCCACCCGCTCTACCGACTGAGCTATCGCGGAATATTGGCTAAGGAGCGAATATTGTGCCAAATGTTCACTCGATCTTTCAAGTTTATGATCGAATGAACAGGAGGCAAAGCGTCAGAATACGATAATTAAAGGGTGATCCGTGCGATATAGACCGACGCCTGATCGGGTTTATCGGCGGCGCGTTCGTGTTGCGAGTACCAACTGATGAAGAATGCCGGGCGTTCGTTGTCCGCCGTAGCCGGATCGATCAAGAGTCCTGGATATGCCGTATCGCCGGAACTCGGCAGTGTAATCAGCGGCTTCACTTGATGGCCCACCAGTTCCCATAGACGCGTGACCGATCCCTTCTCATCTTTGCCGCGTCCTGCCACAAAGCATCGATTCTTCCATGACACCATTACTGGAGAGTGCACCAACGCGCCCGCATCTTCCTGTTGCCACGTGGTGAGCGTGGGATCGCTCTTCGCCCACAATGCATTCCCAGATCCCGCACAAGTGCGCAGGATGGTTTCCATTGAACCATCCGGCAGGAAGCGGAAATCCGCTTCATCCGGCACAAAATCCTTGCTGATAGTGCTGAGCGCGGTCCAATGCAACGCATCGTCCGACTTCAGGAGTTTTGCCTCACCTGAAGGCGTGGCAGGCCAAGTCAAGTAATATGCGATACTGTAAAAGGCCCCCTGATGTCCCCTTACCCGCCACAGCCACCACAACGGCTCATATACTCCCTGCACTTTGCTCCACGTTACACCATCCGTGCTTGACGCAAAATGCGACCGCAAGCGTCCGCGCCCCGGCGTGCCATTTCCCGTGTCATGCACCAAGTCCCACGTGCCGAAGAAGAGATAGAGCGCCTGGTCGTTTGCCGTGAAATGCGGGTCGCGATCATCCCCCAACGTATCCACCGTCCCGCAGGCTTCCCAGTTTTTCAGATCCGTGCTCCGCATCACCCGGATTTCACCGTCCATCGACAAATGCGACGCCCCATGCCGGAAACAGAGGTAATACTGCCCTTTCCACGAGATCAGATCGGTAAAGGCATTATGCTGCCCGTCATCATAGACCTTTGTCATCCAGTCTATGGTGGGTTCGGCACTCGCCATGGTGCTCAGGGCAGCCATCCAGATTCCCACGAACACACGATACCGCATGCGATACATAATGTTGTTCTCCTCGTATAAAACCTTCTATTGTTCAAAAAAAGTTATCCGATGCGGGAAAACAATGGATTCCCCCATGGGCGGCAATGTGACTCTTTTCAATTTGCCATTATCTGCCACAAAGAAAGCATAACGCGGATCATCTAAAGGATGTGAGAACTGACATGAAAAACGTTTGGGCCACTGTTGGCCGATTTCGAGCACGGTAACCCGCATTCCCACCATTTCCACGACCTCGCCCACTCGCATCGGATGTTCGGCATCCCGGACGAGTTGCTCGAACAACGTCGTGAGCAGTTCTCCATCAATGACCTCCACTTCAATGGTATCCGGCGCGGTTCGTACCACCCGGATATCGAAGGGCACACAAGTCAACACGCGAATGTAGAGGGGCATGGGCAGTTCGAAATACGCGCGGCAAATCATGGGATACGCCCCCAAGAACGGATGACCGGAATTGAGTATCACCACCTCCTGGTCTCTGGCCAATGATGGATGAATATCCATCTCACGCATCTCTTTAAAGGTGTTTTCTCCAAGCGTTTTGATCATCTTTGTCTGGACCGGCCACATCAGCGGTGAAAGCACCAAATGAATCACAATGAACACCACCGCCAGTTTTTTAAGCCAACGGCGCCAGCCTAAGTCGGTATTCCAGCCCGCACGAATCACTACGGAGATCGCCACTGCACCGCCGAGGGAAGGCACCAGCATCAACCGGCCCGACGGAAACGTGCAACATACCGGCAGCATCGAAAGCACCGCCCCTCCGAATAACCACCGCAGTGATCCGCGTTCCTGATCGCTCAACGAAGGCCAAATCTTCCGTAACGCAAGAATAAGCAGAATCACCAAGGGTATGCTCAACAGAATCAGGGGCAATCCGGTTGCGGGAAAGACTCCGGGTAATTCAACCGGAAGTGCAAAGAAATGCGCGGTGGTCAAGAGCAATAACCGCTCTGGAAGCAGTGACAGAAGCTCCAGTGGATTCCCGACAGGATCAATATAAATCCCTGACCCATAGGCTCCATACTTCCCCCATTTATAGACAAGAACATACACAATACCAACACAAAACGATGGAAAAAGCGCAAAAATTCTGTTACATAGACCGTGAAGGCGGCTTGAGATATCCGGGAGAGGCCGGAGCAATTCATAGACGGCCAGATAGGCGAGTACGCTGAGAGCGGTTTCACCCCCGCAAAGACCGAGGGCATAGCCCAGCATGGACAAGGGCACTCCCGGCTTCCAGCGATCCTCGCGCCAGCGCATGTGCGCCCAAAGGCCATAGAGCGCAGGAACGGCCGCAACGAGCGCATTGCGGTTGGACCACCAAACGGCGGGCCCCCAATGTCCTTCGTCTACGGCAAAAAGGATCAGGGCCAAGACCACCAGCCTGCCGGGGAGCGCGCGCCGCAGGATAAGCCCCACGGCCAGGAGTCCCGCCAAATACCAGAGCAGGGAATGGACATGATAAAGGAGGGCCGTCCGGCCGAAGACCCAATTATCCAGCGCCATCATCATGCATGTGAGTGGACGGAAAAAATGCGCCCTGAATTCTGGAAACACAAACCAGGGGAAAGGTCCCACGTTCATGTTGAGTTGAGCGGTGGCCGGATTTCCATCGCCAAAGCTGTACAAGTCATACCACGCCCCGAAGGGTATCTTTCCTTCCAGCATCAGGATTAGAAAATAATCATCGAGGAAGAAACCAAGCGTAAACCCCGTACACACCACAGCCGCCGCTGCGGCAAACGCAATCAGCCAGAGCCACTTTGTATCCATGGTTTGGAATATTCGGAGCATATATCCCTTCCTAAAGTGGCGTCTAGGGGTGGGTTGATGGATGATTGATCATGTCCAGCAGCGCGTGCAGTCCGATGATGGTTTTTCCGTCTTCGATAGTGTGTTCGGCAAGGCCGCGCCGGACTTCTTCCAGCGATAGCTCTACGACCTCGATATTTTCATCATATTCGAGCCGTTGCTCGGTCTTTTCCAGATCAAACGCCAGAAACATATGGATCTTTTCCGAACAGAAGCCCACCGTCGAATAGGCATGGCCTATGGACACAATCCGGCCCGCGCGGTAGCCTGTTTCCTCTTCCATTTCACACGCGGCGCGGTGTGCCGGGTCTTCATCCCCCTCGATTTTCCCCGCAGGCGCCTCAAGAATATACTTGCCCAGCGCCACCCGGTATTGTTTCACCAGAATCACGCTGTGGCCTGTGAATGGAATCACGCACGACCCGCCTGGATGCTCCACCACTTCGCGAATCGCCGTCTCGCCCGATTCGAGCGTTACTTCGCCCACGCGTAACCGGACAATCTTGCCGTCATATACGATCTCGCTGTGCCGCCAAACTTCCATTTAAAACTTCCGATCTCCTCCAAGCAACCCGCCCAGCAAATTCCCGCCGAGTCCCGCGATGCCCTTTGATTCCTCCCGGTTCACCCGGGACGACGCCACCACGCGATCGGCCAGCCTAGAGAACGGCAGCGTCTGCAAGTACACCTTACCCGGCCCCGAAAGCAGCGCCAGGAAAATGCCTTCCCCGCCGAACAGCGCATTCTTAAATCCGCCTATGGACTGAATATCATAGGTGACCGTGGTCTCAAACGCCGCCAGGCATCCTGTGTCCACCCGCAGATTCTCACCCGGCTTCAGCACGCGTTCGATGACTGTGCCACCCACATGCACAAACGCCAGCCCGTCGCCCTTCAGCCGCTGCAGGATGAAGCCCTCTCCGCCGAACAGTCCCGCGCCGATTTTCTTCGTGAATGCGATCTCGATTTCAATCCCCGCCGCCGCGCATAGAAAGGCATCCTTCTGACACAGGAACTGCCCATTATGTTCCAGCAGGTTGATCGGAATGATTTTTCCGGGGTATGGCGCGGCAAATCCCACGTGCCGCTTGCCCTGCCCGGAATTCATGAAACTTGTAATGAAAAAGCTTTCCCCCGTGACCATTCGTTTCAGCCCTTTGAAGAGCCCCCCGCCCGTGCTCGTCTGCATCTGGATGCCGTCCTCCATGAACATCATGGCTCCGGCTTCCGCCCGCACTGTTTCCCCCGGATCCAACTCCACCTCCACCAACTGCATGTCATCCCCATAAATTTTGTAATCAATTTTGTCCGCCATAACGCATTCTCCTCATGAAGTCGAGAGTTCCTTCCAAAATCTTTACCCGACAGCCTACCTGTTTCAACCGTCCCAACGCAAAACGGCATGCCGGGCATTCCGGCATGCCGCAGAAGATATATCAAATGGTGTTTTACGCGGCGCGGAAGGGGGCTTTAAGGCTCCATCCGTTGAGGTAGGGGCGGTAGGCCCATTCGTTTCCGCGTTTGGTGGCTTCGTCTTCTCCAACGAATTTTTCGGTGGCGGGATCCCACTTCAGCCTGCCATCGGCCACGTAAGCGCAGGTGCCCATGTGGCATACGCGGGTGGTATTGTATAAATGCTCCACGTTTACGATGGGATCCTGGCCGGACTTCATACAGTCGAGGAAATTCTGCCAGTGGATGTCATACCACAGGGTCACATCCGCGGGATTCTGCACCTTCTTCGGCTCGCAGCCCTCATTATTCGCCACCGGGATCACCTCAAAACCACCGCGGTCCAATACCATCGTGCCGAGAGTGCCATGGAACAAAATGCCATGATCCTGGTAGCCCTTTGGCAGGTAGCCGTTGCACACGCGGTTGCTGAAACTGAGGATATAATCGTCAAATTCCCAAATGGCTTCCAGGGTGTCCGGCGTGGTGCGAAGGTCTTGCACCAGGAACTTCTTCCCAACGGCCACAACCGACTTCGGCTGTTTTTCCTCACCCATCGCCCAGAGCACGATGTCAATGAGGTGGGTGCCCCAATCGGTGATTTTTCCGCCTGAATAATCCAGGAACCAGCGGAAATTATAGATCCACCGGTTGATTTCAAATGGTTTATGCTCTACCCAGCCCTGGTAGAAATCCCAGTCCAACCCGGCCCATTTCGGGTCATTGATATTGTCGTGACCTTCCACGATATCAAAGCCCTTAATGGGGGTGTTTTCATGGTTGTACGTCTCAACGCGGGAAATCTTGCCGAGGTAACCGCTTTTGACCAGTTCCACCGCTTCCTGGAAATGCGGACCGCTGCGCTGCATCGTGCCGCCCTGGAAAATTATCTTGTTGCGCCGCACCGCCTCCACCATCGCCTTGCCTTCTTCAATCGTTGTCGAAAGCGGCTTTTCACAATAGATTGCCTTCTTGGCTTCCGCGGCATACAGGGTACACAGGCAATGCCAGTGATCCGAGGTGGCAATCAGCACCGCATCCACATCCTTGTTGTCAATCACTTCGCGGAAGTCCTTGTGCTGAGTGGGCGTCAAATCCGGAAAACGCTGACCCAGCATGCCTGCGGCCTTTTCCAGATTACGCGGATACAAGTCGCATATTGCAATGGGTTTTAAGTCCTCGCGCTTGAAAATCGCCTTGAGGTGATTTCGGCCCATCGTGCCGATGCCAATCATCCCCAAGCGGACCGTCTCATTCGCGCCCAGGACGGTTTGTGGCAAAATCGACTTGTACACGTCCGCTTTCGCCGTTTTTGCCGTCATCGCCGACACCGCCGCCGTGCCCACCGCTGCTGTCGCCGCATTCCGAATGAATGTACGGCGGCTTACTGCCTCTTTCTTATGCTTATGTTCTGTCGCCATGGATAGCTGGTCCTCTCTTGCTGGGGTTAACACAAAATTCACGAAAAACAAGAAATATCTTACCCCATAGACCCCAAATAACGCAAAATGGTTTTCTGAAAATCCTTGGCAACATCTTGCATGCTGTGCTACACTCGAATCAGGAGATTTATCCGGTACAGGAGAAGACCGTATGGACCTTGTGGTGACACATTTGAAGGAATTTTACCTCTATTATCTCATTGGGGCTGTTATTCTTTTACCCGCCATCTTCTTTACCCGCAAGTATTCCCTTCCTATTATTTTCTATACCTTGGAAACCGCCATCTACTTAATTCTCATGCATTGCGCCTTTTACATCGGTGTAAAAGTCACCCGGTGGTTTGCCGAGAATTCCTCCATGAAAGCCCTGCAAGAAGACGGAAAGCCCATCGATGCCCCGGAATGGGGTACGCCGTTTCTTCAATTCTGGGACAAGGAGGCCTATACTCCCGCCTGGATGATATACGTCGAGATTGTGGCCGCTATCATCATAATCATCCTTGTGTGGAAATTCCGCCCCTTGCGCATCAAATACAAGCCCAAAAAGCGGCAATTCGCCAACGAAGGCAAGTCTCAATATAGACCGGACTACCGTGAACTCCGAAATGCCCCGCCGAAAGGAGGAAAAGAATAACTTTTATGACGTACGACCTCCCCGGGAAAAGACAAAAAAGGAGCTGCCGGAAGTAACCGTGAAAACATTGTACCTGATGGTGATGGTAGGTATTATTACGGTGGTCACACTGATTAGCGTGCCATCGTTATTTTTAAAACGCTGCCCCAAGTGCGGCAAACGCAATCTGCTCAGCGATGCTATATGCAAAGCCTGTGGCGCCGAGTTGCCGGAGCATGAAAAGTGATGCCGCCCCTGGGATACACACATCGGTGAGGAAACCGCCGTGGCAAACATGACAAACTGCCCCTTTTGTGGAAAACTAACCGACCCTAAGCTCGCTGCATGCCCCCATTGCGGAGGCCCCCTCCGTTCAAAGTCCTCTCGGTTGGGGGGTGCGAGTGGCCGGTCCGCCCCAGCCCACCAATGCCCCAACTGCAAGAGCCCTGGCCAGGAAGGCGATATCATCTGCGTTCGCTGCGGCACCAACTTGCTCACCGGTCAGAAAGTGGCGGAAGAGCAGCGCCAGGATATGCCCCGCGAATCCCGCCGGTGGCTG
>Ga0116156_10004766_pt1 | contig 11418 bp, 10 predicted proteins | sample AD_UKC045_MetaG_FD_89891 | JGI IMG/M metagenome (GOLD analysis project Ga0116156, IMG submission 89891) | Active sludge microbial communities of municipal wastewater-treating anaerobic digesters from USA - AD_UKC045_MetaG | ecosystem: Engineered > Bioreactor > Anaerobic > Digestate | place: USA... | reverse complement strand
CCCAGACAGCCGCCCGGGCAGGCCATGACTTCTACATAATGATACGATTTGAGCTTGGGCAAAACCTTGCCTATATTCCCGATGCCGTTGACTACACCTATTCTGAGGCGCTTGCCGCCGAGAGTAACCGTGGCTGATTTGAATCCGGCCAAACCGCGGACTGCCTTGAACTCCAGAGGCGGCAGTTCTTTCCCGCCTTCATTTCCGGCTAAGAAAGAGGCGGCGGAGCGCAGGGCTGATTCCATGACCCCGCCGGAAGCGCCGTAAATGGCAGCGGCGCCACTGCCGTCGTTGAAAAGCGGCTCGCCCTTGCCTTCGGGCAAATTCTTGAAATCAAGGCCGCGCTTCTGTATCATATAGGCCAGCTCTCGGGTAGTTAAGACATAGTCAACGAGTGGCCGGCCCTTGAATTTCAGTTCAGGCCTAGCCGCTTCATATTTCTTAGCCGTGCATGGAACAACAGAAACCACCGTTATCCTCTTGGAATCTATTCCCTTCTGCTTGGCCCAATAGGCCTTGATGGCACCGGCGGAATGGATATGAGGCGAGCGGGCGCTGGTCAGATGAGGGATGAGCTCGGGGTGATAGAATTCGGCATAGGCGACCCAGGCCGGGCAGCAGGAAGTCATCATGGGCAAGGCCTGCTTCTTGCCCTTCAGCCTTTCGACCAGCTCTTCCGCTTCGGTCATGGTCGTGATATCGGCCCCGAAGTTTATATCAAAGACGTGCTTAAAACCCAGGCGGCGCAGGGCGGAGTACGTCTTGCCCGTGCAGTCGCTCCCCGGCTTCAGGCCGAAGGCCTCGCCTAGGCTCACCCGGACCGCCGGCGCGAACTGGGCGACAACTAACTGGCGCTTATCAGCTAAGGCCTTGGCCACGGCCTGATACTGGGTCTGCTCCTGGGCAGCCGCCACCGGGCAATGCAAAGCACACTGGCCGCAATAGATGCAAGCCTTCTTCTTATCAGCCACCGGTTTTATCTCTTGGTCAGCGCCGTAGCCGGACATCTCCAAATAATTTATCTTCTGCAAGGCACAGGCCTCCAGGCAATTGCCGCAATCTATGCATTGGCTTCCGTCTATTTCCACGGCATTGCCAAATTTATATGTCCGCCGCTTTCCCTTGCGGTCGCGGAAACGGCCGATCTTGATATTGTATTCCCTGGCCAGATCCAGCAGATGGCAATCGTATTGAGAAACGCAAGCCGCACATTTTTCGGCATGTTCGGCAAAAACCAGCTCAAGGTTGAGGTCTCGGGCTTTCTTCACGGCCGGACTATTGGTCCGGATATCCAGGCCGTCTTGAGCCAAAGTGGAACAGGCGGTGAACAACTTGGCCTCGCCCTTGACTTCGACGACGCAAATTCGGCAATTGGCTTTAACTTCCAGATCGGGATGGTGGCAGAGGGTCGGAATCTTAAAACCGTTTTCCCGGGCGACATCAAGGATGCTCTGCCCTTCCTTGGCGCTTATCGCCTTGCCGTTTATCTTCAGCTTAATCATGTTTGGCTTTAACTAAGTCCTGGAAAATTGAATAACTGTATATGGCCGCCAGGGGGCCGAGCAGGAAGCTGACCACCTGGACTAATCCGTTCCAGAGGCTATATCCCAGGCTGCTTTCAGGCATGGCGGCCAAGGGGGCGGAGATGACTACGCTCACTATCCAAAAGACCAGGCCAATGAAAAGGATGCGTCCGAAAACCGGCCAGAAATATCCCTTGACCAAGCGGACGCTGCGCCTAATCGCCTCCATGCCCCGCTTCTCTTCAAAGAAGAAGGCATAGACGGCCATGGAATAGAGGACGGAATAGATGATGCCGGGGATGATGAGAAGCAGGCTCCAGAGGATGACAAAAATAGCGGTCATAAGAGCCAGGCCGAGATAGGGCCAGAAGTATTTGGCCGTGTCCGCGAATATTTTCTTCTCATCGCCTTGATATCCGCTCTTTATGACCAAAAAGACTCCCAGATAGGCGCGGATGGAAAAATAAATGGCCGCCAGGATAGAGGCGACGCTGATGATCACCGCGACGATGCGAAAAGAAGTATTGCCGGATAAGGCGGGCAGGCTGGCCAGAAAGAGAAAAACTGCCAGGACGGCCAGGGGGATAAGGGAATACAAAAGTCCCCAGAGATAGACCTTAATGAACTTGAGGAGATTCTTCCACCAGAGCTTGATCGAAGCCTCAAAATTGGCCAGGACCGGAGTCAGCTTGGGTTTGGCGGCCGAAGCCGCGGCTTGGCTGTCAGACATAAAATTTTTTACTTAATTATTTTTCAAAACATTCTCATAATAGCTGCGTAAAGGAATGGGCAAGGAAGCCCCCAGGGCGCAAAGGCTGGAGTCAGCCAAGACATCAGCGATTTCTTCCATGAGCTTCTGATCGAAATGGGATGAGTCGGCCATTTCCAAGAGGCGGTAGCTGCCCTCCCGGCAGATGGTGCACTGGCCGCAGCTTTCCTGGGCATAGAAGCTGAACCAGCGACGGAGGAGCTTGCGCTTGTCAGTCCGCTTGAGGTCATAGACCATGATGGAGCCGGCGCCTGAAGCCGGCTGATCAAGCTGGCCGGCATTGAGGATTTCGCCGCTGGCTTCCCCGCCCACCTGGACGAAGAAAGGGAAACTCGGATAATTGTCAGTTGTTCTCAGAATAGATTCAATTTCTGAATCTATTGGCAATTGGTAGACGCCGGGGTGCCGTGCCGCTCCGCTTATAGTATAAAACCTCAGTTGCCTATATTTCCCGGCCACCGCCAAGCTGACGTCATAAAAAGTCTCGACATTGTTGACCAAGGTCGGCTGGCCAAAAAGTCCGGACTTAGTCGGATATGGCGGTTTGAGGCGCGCTTGGAGCCGCTGGCCTTCTATAAGATTTAAAAGAGCCGTTTCTTCCCCGCAGATATAGCTGGGATGGCTCGGCTTTACCACAAACTCCAGTTTCTCAGACAAGCCCTTGAATTCCGGCTTAGCTAAACATTGCTTCAAGCCTTGGCTATAACGGTTATGATATTCTTTGGATAAGACAAAATATACCCTCTTGACCCTAGTCGGACTGAGATAGCTAAGGGCCAGCTTGACGCCTTTTAAAACCAACTCGGGATAAAGACCGAGGATATGGCCGTCTTTTTTCACTCCCGGCTCGCCTTCGGCGCCGTTAACGACGATATAGCCTGCTTTCTTTCCGGTGAGGGATTCTTTGACTTGGCGCCATTTCTTAGCCACGGGATAGCCGGCACCGCCCCGGCCAAGCAGGCCGGAAGCTTCTATCTTCTTTATAATGTCTGTTTGCTTAATCATGTCTGTATATCTTCCCCTCTCTATAGCTATCAAGCATCGCCTGTGTGCCTTCAAAGATGGGCGAAGGCAGGCTATCAAATGGAAACCACTGCCAACGGCTGAATTTCTCCGGCTCCTTGACTTCCGGCTGGCCGCTGAAAGATTTGGCCAAGAAGCCGACCACTATGAAATGCTTGCCGTCTTTGAGATAGCGGGTTTCGTTTGAAAGGGAGATTAGCTCCAAGTCCTTCACTTCTAAGCCGGTTTCTTCCCTGGCTTCGCGCGCCGCCGCCTCTTCCAGGCTCTCGCCGAATTCCATTTTTCCTCCAGGGAAGCTCCATTCGCCCTGGCCATGGGAGCCGCGCCTCAGGCCCAGGAGGACCTGCTCCTGGCCGTTTAAGACCATCACCCCTAGACCGACGAGCACGGGCTGTTTGTTCCCGCCGGGATTATTTGAGGTATTTTCTGACATAACTGGCTAGTTCAACTAAGCGATTAGCATAGCCCCACTCGTTGTCATACCAGGCCACGACCTTGGCCAGGTCGCCGCCGATGACATTGGTGAGGGACAGGTCGACTATAGAGCTGTGCGGATTGCCGACGATGTCGCTGGAGACCAATTCGGCCTTGGAAGCTTCCAAAATGCCTTTGAGCTTCCCGCGTGAGGCCTGGGCAAAAGCCCGGTTAATGTCTTCGGCGCTAGTTTTCTTCTTTAAAAGATAGGTGACATCGCATAAAGAGCCGACCGCCACCGGCACCCGGACCGCCAAGCCGTCAAAGTTGCCCTTTAAAGACGGAATGGTCTCGGCCGTAGCCGTAGCCGCGCCGGTGCTGGTCGGCACGATATTGATTGCCGCCGCCCTGGCCCGGCGCAGGTCCTTGTGCGGCCCGTCAACCAGATTCTGGTCAGCGGTATAGGCATGGATAGTTGTCATTATCGCCCGTTTGATGCCGAACTTTTCTTTGATAACGGCTGTGGCCGGGGCCAGACAATTGGTGGTGCAGGAGGCGCAGGAAAAGGCATTGTCGTTCCGGCCAAGCTTCTTATCGTTGACCCCCAGGACTATCGTCTTGACGCCGCCGCCTTTGGCAGGAGCGGAGAGGATTACCTTTCTGGCTCCTGCCTTGAGATGTAGCCCTAAATCAGCCTTGCTTCTAAACTTACCAGTGCACTCCAAGACTACATCTACGCCCAGCTTCTCCCAGGGCAGCTGGGAGGGGTCTTTAAGGGAAAAGACCGGCACCTTATTGCGGCCGATGAGCAGATTGTCCTTGCCAGCTTTGACCTCCAAAGGGAAGGTCCCATAGCAGGAATCATGCTTGAGGAGCTGAGCTAAGGTAGCCGGATCGCCCAGATCATTTATGGCTACTAGCCTGAGCTCGGGAAAACGGGTGGCGATTATCTTGGCCGCGGCCCGGCCGATGCGGCCGAAGCCGTTGATAGCGACATTGGTCTTTTTCATAACAAAGATAAATAATAGCTTAATTATTCTTCAAATATTATAGCATACCGGGGAGGGATATAAAAATCCCCTAAACACAATTTAGGGGATTAAATATAAAAATAAATTTATCTCCTTCTCCGCCGCCGTCTCCGGCTATTCTTCTTGTTCTTGGAGTCCTGGGATTCCGGCCTCTTTTCTGATTTGTTCCTAGTTTCCTTGTCTCGCCCAGTCCGGAGACTGGCTCTTTCCTCTTCCCTTTCCCGGGCTTCCTCTTCCAAGCGCCGGCGCTCCTTCTCCTGTTTCTCCTTGCGATTTATATCTACCTCCACTATAGTCCGGCCTTCGCCCGGCCTATCGCTCTGGATTTCCACCGTTACCGTCTGCTTGAGAACATGGTGGCCGATAACCGTGCCCCGGATTCCGTCAATGTTGACTTTAGTGCCAAGCGGGGGCAGCTTCCCGGCCATTTCCTTGTAGCCTTCATATTCATAGGCCAGGCAGCACATCAGGCGTCCGCACATGCCGGAAATCCGCTCCGAGCCGCGATGAACGACCTGCTGGGCTTCGGCCATCTCAGAGGTGATTGAGGAGAAGTCGGAGATAAAGCCGCGGCAACAGAGGCCCTGGCCGCAGGGACCGCAGTCCCCGGCCAGCCTGGCCTCGTCCCGGCTGCCTATCTGGGTCAGACGGATATTGGCGCTGAATCGTCCAGCCAGCTCTTTGACCAGTTCGCGAAAGTCCACCCGGCCGTCAGCCACGAAAGCGAAATTTATCCGGCTCTTGTCAAAAGAAAAATGAACGTCAACCAGCTTCATCGGCAGATTGAGGCGCTCAACGGCCGACCGGCAAGCCTCCATGGCTTCCGCCTTCTCTTCTGAGCTGGCCAGGCGGCAGACATCATCATACTCGGCCCGGCGCAGGACCGGTTTCATTTCCCGGGCTTCGCTCTCAGTCTTGGCTTCATTGCCCACCTTGATAATGCGCCCAACATCTTGGCCTAAATCCGTCTCAACAACAATATAATCTCCCGGCGCCAGGCTGCTGTCGCTGGAACTAAAATCATATGATTTGTCCCAAGGCGCGAATTTTATCTGAACGATTGGCATATATAAACGGCCCCGGAAAGACCGGGGCCGAAAAAATCTTAGAGAGAGTAGCGGACGAAACGGAGAATCTTGGCCCCGGACAATATATCCTTGACCTTCTTCTTTTCGTCTTTGATGTATTCCTGCTCGAGCAGGCAGACTTCGCTGTAATACTTGCCCATCTTGCCGGCCACGATCTTCTCGACCATTTCCGCCGGCTTGCCTTCGCCAAGCAACTGGGCCCGATATATCTCCTTTTCCTTATCCATCTCCTCCTGGGCCACTTCTTCCGGGCTGATATACTTGGGGTTAGCCGCGGCTACCTGCATGGCCACTTCCATGGCCAGCTCGGCCTTGCCCGGCTGGTCTAGGGCGACGAGCACGCCCATCCGCCCGCCGAGGTGGGAATAGGCGGCAACGGAAGCGCCGGATATTGTTTCAAAACGGCGAAGCTCCATCTTCTCGCCAATAGTGCCACTAAGCGCATCCAGGCTGTCCTTAACATTTGAGGCTTCAAGGCTAAGGCCCAAGAGATCATCAAGAGAAGTCGGGCGCTTGGCTTTGACAAGCTCTAATACGGACTCGGCAAAGGCCTGGAACTTCTCGTTCCGGGCGACGAAATCGGTCTCCGAGCTGAGCTCGAAGACATAGCCTTCGCTGCCGTCGGAGCTTATGCCTACTTTGATCACACCTTCGCTGGTATCGCGGCCGCTACGCTTGGCCGCTTTGGCAATGCCTTTCTTGCGCAGAATTTCCACGGCCTTATCCAGGTCGTTATCGGCTTCTTTGAGCGCCTTCTGGCAGTCAACCATGCCGGCGCCGGTCATTTCGCGCAATTTTTTTATAAGTTCCATATTTTTAATGATTGAAAATTATTTTTCCGCCTTCTTCTGGGCAGACAGGAGGGACTCTTTGACTGCGCCTAGAATAAGATCAATTGTCTTGGTTGAATCGTCATTGGCCGGAATCGGGTATGAGACCAGTTCAGGATTGACGTTAGTGTCGCAAACGGCGATGATGGGGATATTCTTCTGAATTGCCTCGCGGACAGCCGTCTCCTCCTCCTTGATGTCCCAGACAAAAAGGGCGTCGGGCAGCTTATTGAGCGAAGTCAGACCGCCGACCCTCTCTTCCAAGCGGGAAATTTCCCGATCGAATTCCAGGCGTTCTTTCTTGGTATATTTCTCCAGCTTGCCGGCATCGCGCTTCTCAACTAGATCAAGATATTTCTTGACCGACTTCTTGACGACGGCAAAGTTGGTGAGATAGCCGCCGAGCCATTTGCCGACGATATACGGCTGCTTGGCTTCTATCGCCACCGCCTGCATAGTCTTGGCGACCTGCTTCTTGGTGCCGACGAACAAAATGCTTTTGCCCTCGCCAACCAGCTGGGACATGAATTCCATGGCCTCAGCCAGCTTCTCCTGGGCCTTCTTGAGGTCGATGATATAGACGCCGTTTTTGGAAGTGAAGATGAAAGGCTTCATCTTCGGATGCCAGCGGTTGGTCCGATGGCCGAAGTGCATGCCGGCTTTGAGCATGTCTTCGAGCTTGGGGGTCTTGGTCATATTTTTCTTTGTGACTTCTGCCTCCCTGCCCGGAAAGCTCCGGGAAGAAAAATAGGAGGCATGATATTAGTAAATAAAAAGAGGCTGCTTTTAGAGGCAAAACCTCTGTTTCCAGAATATACTAATTAACCGCTATTGTCAACTGGCTGGCTCATGATTAACTAAGATTGCTGAAAAAATTCCCGAGAGGCCTGATTAAAGGCTTGGGCGGCTTGATTATAGGCATCCAGCTTAATCCGATAACCGGCCAAGTCTTCATTATAAGCCTTGACCAGGCTATTATATGTCGGCACCAGCTGATTATATTGCTCTGTCTGCCCGCTATCATAATAAACTTCCATTTGCTCCCGTAGCTGCCTGATTTCCTGTTCCTGCCTGCCTAAATCCTCGCCCATGGCCGTTATCTCTTCCCTCTGGCTGGATAGGGCTGCCTCCTGAAGACGTAGGGATTCGGCAGTTTGCCTGACTAAGCCGGCTCGGCCATAGACTAAGCCGAGGCTGGCTTGCTTTATCTCCGCCCTGCCCAACCCGGCCGGATTAAAAAGGTCGCTGAAGCTGCCTGAGCCAGCCTCGGCCTGGCCATTGATTGACCGCGGGATGACTCCGACTGGGAAATAATTGGTCGTTTCCAAGTAGCAATAGCCGCTGCCATTTAAAGAATACTCTTTCGGACAGCTGATGCCCAGGGCCGTGTGGTTTATATCCGGCAAATCAATAATAGCCGCCCCATAGCCTAGGGCGCGCAAAATGGCCACAGCCAGAAAAGTCTTGTCCGAGCAGACGCCGCGGTTGAGATAGAGGGTCTCATAGGGGTAATAGACTGGATTATTGCCGGCATCGAGCTTAGCCTGGTCATAGGGGATGAACTGGACCATGGCCAGAGCATACTCCGCAGCCTGGTCCATATTCCATCCCTCGGCTCTGGCTTTAGCTTGAACAGCCGCCACTATCTGGCCGATTGCATCGTCTTCGGGGCGAGGCTTGAGAAAAAGTCCGTAGAAAGCATCGCGTAAATCAGCCGGCGCCTGGCCGGAACTATAGGTATAGACTTTAGGCGATGATTGATAGGAGATAAAAATCTCTTCTTTCAGATTGAGTCTCAGACTCTGATTCTGGTTGCCGTAACGAAAAGAAAAATCATGGGAATAGCCCGATTCTGACTCGTAGGCACTGGCCAGGCTAATCAGGCTAAGGTCGCTGTTGGTAATTCCCAAACCCAGCTCCCGCATCAGAGTGAAAGCGTCGTCCGGCCGGCCGAGATAGCGCAGCTTCAAGTCCAGGGGGCTGATATAATACGCTTGGCCCTGGGCCTCCACCCTGAGCAGAATTCGCCCGCTCAGCCGTCTGGGAGCAATCCCGGCAAAAGAAAGAAAGTCGTTCTCTGAGACGCCCAAGCCCATCTCCCTCATCAAGGCAAAGGCGTCGTCCGGCCGGCCGAGGTAGTGCCGTTTCAAATCCAACGGATTGACATACCAGGCCTGCCCCTTATCCTCCACCTGCAGCAAAATACGGCCGCTAAGCCTTGAAGCCAAACTCAAATCAGCCGCTTGGACCGGCTTGAGGCAAAGCGCCAAAGCTATTAGAGCTAAAAACGGCAGATAGAAAAAGCGGCGAAACTTCATATTAGTCTACCAAGCTAATAAACATATCCCTGTCCGGCGGCTGGGGCAGATGGCTGGCGTCGTTGATAAAAGCAATCTTCACGTAGCCTTGCCTGTCAATAACGACCTTGGTGATAGATGATTGGAATATTTCCAGAGAAAGAAAACCGATCACGTCCGAATTCAGGATGCCGGTCACTATTGACTTGATTAGGTTGCCGTGGGTGAAAACGGCTATCCGCTTCCCGCGGTGCAGCTTGAATATTTCAGCCAAAGTTCGGCGCACCGCCGCCTGCATTTTATTCAGATCTTTATCCAGCTTGGAATACGGGGCGAACCGCCTTGTTCTTTCCCTCTCACTCATATTGAAATACTTGATCCGATGCCAATCGCGCCAATCTATCTCATCCAGACGCGGATCAGTCAGGCTGGAAAGGCCTGATGCCTTGATGAAAGCGGCCGCGGTCTCTTGAGACCTGACCAAATTGCTAGTATAGATGCGCTCTATCTTCATCTTCAGAAGTCTCCGGGTCAGATAACTCCGCTGCTTGAGGCCGACTCTGGAAAGCGGCATATTCTTCTCGCCGAGCGATTTCTCCTGCTTGTAGTCAGGATGGCAATGGCGAATCAGAAAAATTTCGGTATAGGGCCGCTTGGTCTCCGGCTTGAGCTTGAGATATGGATTCTTGTACATAAATCCTAGAGCCGATTCTCAATAAATTCCCAATTAAGAAGATGGCGCAAGACGGCATCAAGATAATCAGCCCGCCGGTTGCGGTAGTCGACGTAATATGAGTGCTCCCAGACATCAACGGCAATCAGAGGCTCTAGGCCATGGGCCAAAGGATTGTCGGCATTGGCCGTCTTCATGATAGCCAGCTTGTCGCCATCCTTGACCAGCCAAGTCCAGCCGCTGCCGAATTGGGACATGGCTGTTTCCTTAAACTGGACATAGAACGAATCTAAGGAACCGAAAGCTTGCGAAATAGCCGATGCAATTTTCTCTCCCGGCTCTTTAGTCGAGTCGGCCGGCCGCAGGTTCTGCCAGAAAAAATCATGATTATATACCTGGGCGGCATTATTGAAGATGGCCGCCTTGTCCTGGCTGCCGGCCGTCTGCCTGATTATCTCCTCCAGACTGGCTGTTTCAAAATCCGTGCCCGCAACCAGCTTGTTGAGGTTGTCGACATAAGCCTGATGATGCTTGCCATAATGGAAATCCAAAGTTTCTTGGGACATATGCGGCTCAAGTGCCGCCCGGTCATAGGGCAAAGTAATTAAAGTAAACATAAAAATTATAAGATTAATGAATAATGTGATTATAGTATAACAAAAATAAGACCCTCCGGTCTAATCTTGACTCCTGGCAGGAATTAATGGTAGATTCTAATCAGCCATATTGAACAAAACGAGCGGCCGGCAGAGGCTAATTCTGCTTTGGTCATACGCATCGAGGCCCTGCCCGGCTCCGCTCGCTTCTTCAAGAGTTCATTATAATATTAAAGATAAGTGCCCCTTTCTCTGTCGACTCCCAGTGGCGACTAAAGTAACATCTGACCACCTTGCCATGACGCGTCACTCGCGGACAGATATACTAACTAAAACTAGGCCCACATAGAAAAAACGATTTCCAGGCTACCGGGATAGGAGCTGGGGCACACCAAAAATAACCCGCTTTATACAGGCGGGTTTTATCTTGACTTTTTTAAGCAGATAGCTTAATATAATCAGGCACATTAAAGATAATTCGGCGCGTCCGGGAAAGGAGTCGCGAAGCAACTTGGTGCCAGCCGTAAAAGCTTGGACAGCTAGAAGCCAGACAATCGCTTGGAAAAGCGTGCGTTGCCCTGCCATGGATGGGCATGCTGAGCCAAGCCGCCAACAGGCTTCAAGCGCACCTCATGGCGCCTCTCGTTGTATGGCACGATATAATAGCGCCTGCTCAAGCAGGGTTCTCCGAGGAAACGGAGGTCGGCCTTCTGCCAGTTCGAAAGGACAGGGGACAACGAGATCCTCATTAGGAATTATTTGCCCGCAGTCTCCAATTCCGACGCGCCCAAAAACAGTCCCCGCCCTAAAACAGCGGGGATTTTTTTAATTCCCGCCTCAGCTTCTGATAATGCGGCACGGCCTCGGCTACCAGGCGCCAGAAACGCGGCGAATGGTTCATCTCCTTGAGATGGCAGAGCTCGTGGACGATGACGTAGTCGCGGGCTTCGGGCGACAGACCGAGCAGGCGATAGCTAAAACTCAAATTGCCACCGCGGGAACAGCTGCCCCAGCGAGTCCGCTGATCCCGCACGAAAACCTTGGCATAGCGCAATCTATAATGAGCATTGAAATACTCCAAGCGTTCCAAGATAAGGCGCCGGGCGGCTTCTTTGTTATGAAGATAATTTTGCCGTCGCTGTGCCGGACTGGGAATACCCTTCTGACTAAGCTT
>Ga0116156_10004763_pt1 | contig 11420 bp, 11 predicted proteins | sample AD_UKC045_MetaG_FD_89891 | JGI IMG/M metagenome (GOLD analysis project Ga0116156, IMG submission 89891) | Active sludge microbial communities of municipal wastewater-treating anaerobic digesters from USA - AD_UKC045_MetaG | ecosystem: Engineered > Bioreactor > Anaerobic > Digestate | place: USA... | reverse complement strand
ATTTTGATTTAAAAAATACATCAAACGATTGTTTTGTTTGAGTTGAAACCCAGGAGGAGGAAAAAGAGGGATGATGAATTGTGGGGTAAATATAGAAGGCAGCAGTGCCTTGTTTAAGGAATTGGTAGAGCATGCTGTTGATGTTAGCATTGTGATAGATAAAGAACTTCGTATTCGATATCTATCGTCCTCTACAACCCATGTATTCGGAATCGAACCGGTCTCTTTAGTGGGGAGCAGTCTGCTTGATTTTGTCAATCGCCAAACACTCGAAAACTGGAAAAGTGCAGTTAAGGTAAACACCACGCAAATCTTTCCTGATATCCCTTTTACGGATAAGAACGGAAAACAATTCTATTTTGATATTCAGGTTTCTAACCTACTGGAGCACTTCAGTGTTCAAGGCTTGGTATTGAAACTTCATGACATTACTGCGAGGAAAGAAAAGGAGAAAAATTTACTGCTCTCCAACCAACAACTCGATCAGGTTATTTATAAAACCACCCACGATTTAAAGGCTCCCCTGTTATCTTCATTGGGATTGATTAGTCTGGCCGAAAGCGCTTCGGCAGAAGAGAAGGATCAATACATTGCCCTGATTAAAAAAAGCCTGTTGAAATTGAACTCATCTATTGACGAAATGACGCATTTCTTTAGGCATGATAAATTGGCTCTGCAACGACAATATATTGATGTTAACCAATTATTGTCGGAAGAGGTCGAAACATTACAAAATCAGTTTCACAAGAATCCGGTTGTAACCACAATTACATTCTCCGGGGGTGCTGATTTTTATTCCGATTTAGTTCGGGTGCGGACAATCGTAACGAATATTCTTTCAAATGCAATGAAGTATTGCGATGTAAGAAAAACGAGTTCCTTCGTGAAAATCGATGCCGTTGTTACCAGAGATTATTGTGATATTTGCATCACCGATAACGGTATAGGTATTGAGCCTGAAGGGAAAGAAAAGATTTTTGATTTATTCTTTCGCAACACAGACCAATCTCACGGAACAGGTATCGGGTTGTTTATTGTTAAGGATACAATTCAGCGGGTTAAAGGAACAATTGAAGTAGATTCAATTTATGGAGAAGGAACTACGTTCCGCATCCGGATTCCAAACCAGCTTCATCAGCCAATCGAGGCTGAATAAAGGTCTAACGCACGGGGTCACAAAGTTTTTATAGAGAGGGTCTTTTCTTTGTGTGCTCTGTGCGTTTTTTTCTATTGTCTCAGATAGAGTGAGAGACAGTCTAAATCCCTATTCAACAATACATTTTTACATTCACTCCTTATCTTCCTTACCTTTGGAAGATGGTTCGCACTTTTGTTGATCAGCTTGGTCATTCCATAACTATTCCATTTCCTCCTAAGAGAATTATTTCTCTGGTTCCATCACAAACGGAATTATTTGCCGACATCGGACTTGAAAATGAAGTGGTAGGTATTACAAAGTTTTGTGTTCATCCTGAAAGTTGGTTAAAAACGAAAACCATCGTTGGCGGAACCAAGAATTTCAATTTTGATGAAATTGACAGGCTTAGACCCGATGTAATTTTTGGGAACAAAGAGGAGAATTTTGAAGAGGGTATCAGCCATTTAAAAACAAAATATCCGGTTTGGATGAGTGGTATTATTTCGATTAAAGACTCACTTCACATGATTTTGTCGCTGGGAGAAATCACAAATAAAATTTCAGAATCCAATCGGCTGGTGGAGGATATTCGGAATGGGTTTGAAAAAACTAGTAAGTTTTCCGGTCAATCTTTTCTGTATCTGATTTGGAGAAAACCCTGGATGGGCACTGCTACCAATACCTTCATTCATTCCCTGCTTGATCACCTTGGCTTACAGAACATATTGGATCAACAAAGCCGGTATCCGGAGTTAACCGAGGCTGAAATCCACTTCTTACAACCAGATTATATTTTCCTTTCCTCTGAGCCCTATCCTTTTCGCGAAAAGCACATCGAAGAACTTCAGTCCATTAGCCCATCGTCTAAAATAATACTCGTAGATGGTGAAATGTTTTCCTGGTATGGAAGCAGGATGCTTAAAGCGATCCCATACTTTAATTCATTGATTGAAAGAGTAAGGTATACCTAAGTTAGACATCAAACCTCAAACTTCGAACCTCCTGTCTCCTCTTACCTTATATCAAACCCAAACGACTTCATATCATTCCAATAATTTGGATACGATTTTCGAACTACATTAGGCTCTTCAATCTCAACATCCATAAGCGAAGCCAAAGGGGCGAAGGCCATAGCCATGCGATGATCCTTATAGGTTTTGAATTCTGCGTTGGTTGGTAAATTTTTTGATGGCTTTAAAGTCCAGTGTGCAGCATCTACTTCGATGAGGTCGGCATTAATTTTTTGAAGTTCGGTCTGAAGTGCAGCGATGCGATCCGTTTCTTTTATGCGAAGGCTTTCGAGTCCTGTAAAGTGTCCTTCAATTCCTTTTGCTGCACACACCACGGCAACAGTTTGTGCCAGATCGGGGCAATGTGTAAAATCCCATTCAATGGAAGATTGATGTTGTTGCTTCGTTAAAACAAGAAGATCATTTTTCATTTCGGCTTTCACTCCCAATACCTCCATAATTTTTACGATGGCACTATCACCCTGAAGAGATTGTAAACTCAATCGCGGTAATTGTATGGTGGCCTGTTCCGCAAGAGCGGCAAAAGCAAACCAATAACTGGTAGCCGACCAATCCGACTCAACCGTAAAAGAAGCTGGACTATATTTTTGTGATGGAACCGTTATTGTGCTTCCTACAAAAGTTGAGCTTACACCAAAATGCTTCATTAATGAAGCGGTCATTTCAATATAGGGCCTGCTTCCAACTTTCCCTTCAAGTTCAAGCATTAAGCCATTGGGAAGGGTCGGAGCAATCATCATCAATGCTGAAATATATTGGCTGCTCACGTCTCCACGAATGCGAAGGGTATTTACTTTTTGGCCAGCAAACTTTTTTATTTCGTGGGATGGATATCCTTCCTTTTCCAAATAAACAATCTCAACTCCTAACAGACGTAAGGCGTCAACCAAAATTCCGATCGGTCTTTCTTTCATGCGGTCTGTTCCGGTTAGGATCTTTTGCTGATGTGTAACCGAAAAGTAAGCGGTTAGAAATCGCATGGTTGTTCCGGCATCTTCAACATTAATTACCTTATCGGTTGCATTCACTAAACGCAACATGAGTTGAGTATCATTCGCATCTGAGAGATTATGCAAATCAGATTTTCCTCCTGCCAATGCATTGATAATAAGAGCACGATTGCTGATGCTTTTTGATGCTGGCAGAAGAGAAGCCGTGCCGTTGAGAACAGACGTTCGTTTAATAAGGATGGATGTATTCAAAGGGTTCTTAAATTTTCGGTTCGCAAATTACACGATGCAAAACATTTTTTTAGTACACATGAAACATTTACGGAAGAATTGAAGTTATTTTGTAGTATGAGCAATACTAGAAAAATTATGATCGGAGTAGGCCTTGCGTCAGGGGCTTTGTTGGCAACCTGGTTGCTGACTGGTAGCAGAAAAGAAAAGACAAAAGAGTTTGTTTCAAAGAAAGCGGAGGATTTGAAGAAGGCGTTCAATGCCAACAAGAAATCCTTCGATGACAACGAAGCCCATTACGTTTAAAGCGATCGGTAGAATAGCAATGCATTCTCAACCTCTGCCTGCGTAATTTCTACATCCCAAACGGCCTTTCCAATTTCAGTTGGAAGAACACAAAGAATTCTGTTGTCTTTATTTTTTTTGTCTTGCAGCGCTAAGCTGGCAATTGCCCCCACTTCTTTAGATTCGAACTGAACCTTTCCGAAAATCTTCAGTATGTAGGCTTTTATGTACTGAAAGGAGCGATCATCATGCATTTTACGGTTCCTAGCTATTGATGCCTCCGTGATTAACCCGACTGCAACGGCTTCTCCATGAAGGATTTTCCTTCCGGAACCTAACAGGTAACTCTCCAAAGCGTGACCAATGGTATGTCCTGCATTTAAGATTTTGCGCAGTCCGATTTCTGTCGGATCTTCTTGCGTTACTGCTGCCTTAAATTCGACTGAGTGTTTTAAAATTTTGTTCCAATCCTGATCAGTCAGGGACTTAGCTGAGATTTCATCCCACATGGCTTTGTCAGAAATCAACGTATGTTTGATTACCTCTGCAAAACCGGATCGCAGTTCAGGAGTTGGTAATGTTTTCAGAAAACCACTATGAAGTATGGTGAGTGTAGGCTGATTAAAAACCCCAATGTGATTCTTAAAGTGGTTAAAATCGATCCCCAGTTTTCCGCCAATGCTGGCATCAACCTGCGCAAGTAGAGTAGTTGGAACGAGAATGAAATCAATACCTCTTTTATAAGTGGATGCACAGAATCCACCCATATCACCCAAAACACCACCACCCAAAACTAGAATGCAAGCGTGGCGATCGAGGGCCTGATCGGTCATCGCTTGCCAAATGGTTTGACAGGTATTCAGATTCTTTTGTTCCTCACCGCTGCTGACCTCAATAACGAAGTGATCACCCAAAGCATCCTTTAATAATGGATAGCAATGTTCAAGGGTGTGTTCATCCACCAACACGGCCAGTTTGCTGTATTTTTTTTTCTTTAAAAAGGCAATTAAATCTTCTGCGATTTGGTCGGAAAACAAAATGTTATCGGGGAGCATCAGCGTTTTATAAATCTTTGATTCGAAAGTTATCAAAAAGCCAACAAACACAATTTTAGCGTGTTCTGAAATCGATTGCGGGCTGAAATTACCTCTATATTTGAGCGAATTTTTTTGAATATGGACGCAGAACAGAGAATCTCATTTGAAGACACCCAGGTAGCCTTTTGTTATAAAGACAATACTGCATTGCGAAAAGCCAATTTCATTTTTTCACTTGTTAGTCATCCGTGGATATCGGCCGTTGCAACCGGGTCTGTGAAATTAGCGCTCAAACTTCATCTTCCTGTTGAGTCGATTATTAAGAGTACTGTGTTCGATCATTTCTGTGCTGGCGAAAGTCTGGAAAAATGTGATGATGAGATTGAACAACTTGGAAAATTTGGAGTAGGTACCATTCTCGATTATTCTGTGGAGGGCGAAAACTCAGAGTCCAGTTTCGATGCAACCATGGAAGAGATTTTACGCACCATTGAAAAAGCCAGTCGGTTCAAAAGTATTCCGTTCTCGGTATTTAAAATGACGGGCTTGGCCTCGTCTGAATTGTTGGAGAAAATAAACGCGAAGCAATCACTTACTGATGAAGAAGAAAAAGCATTCGGTCGGGTGCGCAATCGCGTTGATCGGATTTGTGCTATGGCGCATGCTCATAAAGTTCGGGTGTTAATTGATGCGGAAGAAACCTGGATTCAGGATCCGATCGAAGCGTTGGCAAATGAGATGATGCTTCGATATAATTTAGAGAAAGCTATTGTGTTTAATACCTATCAGCTTTACCGAACTGCATCCTTGAAGAATTTGCGTGATGCACATCATACAGCCACCATGCATCAGCATTACCTTGGTGCTAAATTAGTGCGTGGAGCATACATGGAAAAAGAACGTGAGCGTGCTGAAGAAATGAACTACACCAGTCCAATTCATCCTACTAAGGATGCAACCGATGAGGCCTTCAATCAGGCATTGGCGTTTTGCATGGATAACAAGCAGCGCATCTCTGTTATGTGCGGATCGCATAACGAATACAGCAACCATTACCTTACCGTGCTGATGGAGAAGCACAGTCTTAAAAATACAGATGAGCGAATTTGGTTTGCCCAACTATACGGCATGAGCGATAATATTTCCTTTAACCTTGCCCAGGCTGGCTACAAGGTAGCCAAGTATGTTCCTTATGGTCCTGTTCGTTCGGTAATGCCGTACTTACTTCGAAGGGCTTCGGAGAATACTTCCGTTGCAGGACAAAGCAGTCGTGAGTTGGTAATGATCAAGAAAGAACTGGCGAGACGAAAATCCGAGAAGGTATAACCAATATCCCCATCATTCAGATCTTAGATTTGGACCGATAAGGAGCCAATCTTTCGCGGTGTGTTCATCAGGGATGAATACCTGAACATCAAAATCAGGATCAATCCCACAAAAGGCAATAATCTTTTCTATTTTCGCGATAATGTTTGCTTCGTGAAAACGCGCCTACATACCAGACAACCAAATTTTACGATTTTACGAATTTCGATATGCATTTAAGTGAACAGGAAGTAATCCGCAGACAGAGCAAAGCAGAGTTGGAAAAGTTGGGCATCAATCCGTATCCTGCTCCGCTATTTGAGGTTAATGCCTCGGCTAGTGAAATACTGTTGAACTATGAACGCCATAAAAGCGATTACCGTCAGATTTCTATTGCCGGTCGCGTAATGGGCAGAAGGATTATGGGGAATGCATCCTTCGCTGAACTTCAGGATGAAACCGGACGCATACAGATTTACATTCGCAGAGACGACATCTGTCCCACTGAAGATAAAACACTTTACAACACCGTTTTCAAAAGACTCATTGATATTGGCGATATCATTGGTGTGAAGGGTTATGGCTTCACTACGCAGACAGGAGAGATTTCAATTCACGTGACAGAGTTTACTATTCTTTCAAAAGCGTTACGTCCTTTACCGGTGGTAAAAGAGACTACGGATGAACAAGGTAATGTTGTTCGTCACGATGCTTTCACTGATCCGGAGCAACGTTATCGCATGCGATATGTTGATTTGGTGGTGAATCCACAGGTGCGCGATGCCTTCATCAAACGCACGCAGTTGGTTAACTCCATGCGTCAATACCTAAATGAAAAAGCATACCTCGAAGTAGAAACGCCAATCCTTCAACCTTTATATGGAGGAGCTGCGGCTCGTCCATTCAAGACGCATCACAATACACTGGACATGACGCTTTACATGCGCATTGCCAACGAACTTTATTTGAAGCGTTTGATTGTCGGTGGATTTCATGGTGTTTATGAGTTCTCAAAAGATTTTAGAAACGAAGGGATGTCGCGTTTTCACAACCCGGAGTTTACACAGATAGAATTATACGTTGCCTACAAAGATTATTATTGGATGATGGAGTTGGTAGAAGAGATGATCGAAAAAGTAGCGATTGATCTTCACGGCACAACAGCAGTTAAGGTAGGAGAGAACATCATCGACTTCCGGAGACCATGGCAACGTTACACCATGTTCGAAGCCATTCAACATTTTACAGGCATTGATATTTCGAATATGAATGAAGAGGAGTTGCGCAAAACGTGCAAAGATCTTCATGTACCGATGGATGAAACAATGGGCAAAGGAAAACTGATCGATCAGATTTTTGGAGAGAAGTGCGAGGCGAATTTAATTCAGCCTACCTTCATTACCGATTACCCGATTGAGATGTCTCCACTCGCGAAGAAGCATCGCACTAAACCCGGATTAGTTGAACGCTTTGAAGCGATTTGTAACAGCAAAGAAATTGCAAATGCGTTTTCTGAATTGAACGACCCAATCGATCAACGCGAACGTTTTGAAGAACAGCTCGAACTAGGCAAGCGTGGCGATGAAGAAGCCATGACGCTTGATGAAGATTTTTTACGCGCTCTTGAATTCGGAATGCCACCAACAGCAGGATTAGGAATTGGAATCGATCGTCTCTCCATGATCATGACCAACTCACCCTCCATTCAGGATGTTCTCTTTTTCCCACAAATGAAACCAGAGAAGCCTACGGCAGAAATCACTGAGAAGGATTACGAATCGATTGGCGTGCGCAAAGAATTGATACCTATTTTCCAGAAGATGGGCATTGTATCATTAGTTCAACTAAAGGAAATGAAAGCTTCGAAGTTGTTCAACGATGTATGCGGCTTGCGCAAAAAGATGAAACTTGAAAATGTTCAGAACCCTACGATGGAGGAAGTGGAGGGGTGGTTGAAGTAAGTCTGTTTCTGAAACATAGATGACCACAATTAACTTAACAACAGAAATTAAAGCCACAATTGAACGATGCTTTGATTTGTCTAGAGATGTTGATGCTCATAAACTTTCAGCAAAGGATACAAATGAGAAGGCAGTCTCTGGACGTACCTCTGGACTTTGTGAACTTGGAGATACTGTAACTTGGGAAGCAAAACATTTTGGTGTAATACAAAATCTTACGATTGAGATAACTCAGTTTAACAGACCTTCGTTTTTTGAAGATAAAATGGTAAAGGGTGCGTTTAAAAGTATGAGGCACCAACATCATTTCGAAGAAAGAAATGGATCGACAATGATGACTGATAAATTTCAATATGATGTTCCGTTTGGATTGGTTGGACAATTATTTGACAAACTTATTCTGAAGAAGTATATGATGCGCTTTCTTGTAAAAAGAAATAGAGTGCTTAAAGCGATAGCGGAAAATTGAAAATCAAGATTATCTCAGATGAAAGCAATCATAAACTTCGGACTTTTTCTATTTTTAGCTTTTACGGTTTTGCTAACTTTTGTTTATAGCATTGGTCTTTATGAGAAGGTAGTAAGCCCACAATTCAAAAATCTCCCTAATTCTGAATATGTACTATTTGGTATAGTGCTACTTGGAATGTGGGTCGTTAATTATTTTATAGTTCGAAGACTTTTCAAAAGAACTAAATAGAAATTCGGCTTGATCGGCTTAAACTTCTTTCCACTTACTATTTGAATTCTGAATTATCGTTTAAAAATCTCTGGTAGATTCATTTCATAGCAATGAAATAAATAGCTAAATTTATCTATCATGAGAGTAAGGATGACTGATCTGAACATTCGAAAGTAGAAGGTTGAAGTTATAAAGTGAGCAAGAACGCTAAACGGTGAAAATTCAATCTTGAGAATGTTATAAGCCAATACAAAAATGACCACGAGACTTACAGTGTTATTTATTATTTGGTCTACATTAAGTTATGGTCAACGCGATGTCGGGTTTAGTAGAGCCATCGAGTCCTACTTTCTAAACAACAAGACTGATGCAATAGAAGGTTTGTATACCATTTCTGATAAAACAGTAGTATCCTATCCTTGGTATTACTCTAGTTCAAATGATACTATTGATCACAACTACTGGGCAAAAGTTGTTATTATCAAAGATTCCACAAATCTCACCCGAAACTATTACGAACTTGTTATTGAAGCAGAAGGATTTGAGGCAAAAAAGGTAAGAGCGGAATTTCTGAAGATAAAGGATAGCCCTTTATTATTTGCTTCTAAACAAATCGATAACCAAAAGAAGAACATTTACGCGACAAGGGTATTTGAGTTCGTTAAGGATGAAGAAAAGTTATTCGCACAATATCAATGGGAGAAAGGTGGTGTCATTTATAAGCGTGAACGAACCTATATGAAATACTATCCAAAATAAAACAGGTAATTATTCTTCAGTTATGAAGTATTTTTTTGATAAAGTAAAAATTCAAACTTCTTTCCACTCCCCACCACTATTCTGAAGTATCGTTGAAAAATCTGTTCGCATCGGAATGTCGAGATACGGATAGGTAACTTTAGAAAGATATAATCCCTGCGGATAAGCAACATCAAAATCCCGTGGAGGTTCTTTGGTGATCAGGTAGCTTTCAAATTCTTCTATACTCAATTCTCCTTTTCCGATTTCTAATAATTTGCCAACAATCAAGCGGATCATTCTTCCCAGAAAACGATTTGCTGAAATCTGAAAGCGAATCTTGTCACCATTCGCATCAACAAATAATTTAGCTGACGTTACATTACAGAGTGTGTGTTTATAAACAGCTGGTGTAACACAAAATGCACGGAAGTCATTGTATTGTGTAAGCAACGCAACAGCCTGATTCATTTTATCGATGTTGAGATTTTTGAGCAGGTAAAAGGAACTTAACGTGGTTAAGAAAGGATCTTTATAGGTATGAATAAAATAGTCGTAGGTACGCAGCGTAGCATCAAAGCGTGCATGTTGATTTTCTTCTACCGGAATAATTTCAAACACTGCAATATCATCGGGTAGAGCTTTATTGACACGAAACATTAAATCATAATCCCAGGCATTTTGCACATCGGTATGAAAAAAAAATTGTGATGCGTGAACCTGCGCATCCGTTCTTCCGCAGCCCATGGCAGAGGTAGGCGTTTTTAAAATATTGGTAAGAGTGGTTTCAATTACATGCTGCACATTTCGAACGTTCGGCTGTCGCTGCCAACCCCGATAGAAATGTCCGTGATAACCGATATGAAAAAAGTAGCGCACGTGTTTTTAAATTCTACTGCGAAGGTAATGGATATTTTAGTTTGATGGACTTCTTATTTAACCGCAGAGGACGCGGAGGTCCGCAGAGAGTTTGCATACGTGGCATCGTTTGGTTTTCAATTCAAAAAATTCTTTATGGATGACTGAGATTAAGGTATTGCTTTTTCCTCTGCGTTTCTCTGCGCCCTCTGCGGTTAAAACTTTTATTTTTGTGTAATCTAAAGTCTTTACTCATAAAAAAAACCACAACCCTTTCGAGTTGTGGTTTTTACATTTTGGGTTAGAAAAAATTATTGAGGAGTAAGATCAAATGTAAAGTGACCACTTAATCCATCGATTCGCCCTCCGATGGGAGCGACTGTAAAATCAAGTTTAAGATTGGTGGAGGATAATTCAACGTCCATCTCTTTACCTGAATCGAAAATTATTTTTGAAAGATCTTCGCTAAATTTCCATTCGCCTGTGCTTTCCGTAAATGCATATCCTCCATTGGCAACTAAAAACGATCCATCAAAATCACCCGCACTTTTTTTCGTGAAGATGATTAGAAAATTATCGTATTGATCTGACAGATCTCCATCGGGGCTATTCATCACCACAGCATCTCCCCAGGCAGAAGCCGTCAGCATATTTACATTTTTGTCGTGCGCATTTACTTCATTGTCATCCTTGCAAGCGCTGAGTTGAAAAAGAGCAACAATCGCGATTAAGGTTAGAAAGTTTTTCATATAGGTATTGTTATGTTTATCAGTGAATCGTTTGTGAAGCTCGGAGTGCATGCCGGTCATCTTATTCAGACAGACCGGCACTCATCCTTTCGGGCAACCTTTACCTCACCCTATTCTTTTATCAGTTTTATCGATACGTTTTTGTTTGAAGAAGTTGCGCGAAGAACATAGAATCCTTGCGGCAAACCGGAAACATTCAATTGAATATCGTGTGATGAAGTGGCGTCAACTTCCTGCACAAGATGTTGTTTTCCTGTTGCATCAATGATTTCAAGTTGAACTGTACCTTTCCATTCGTAGCTAAGGAAAACCTTTGCGAATTGTTGCACCGGGTTAGGGTATACCTTCACACCTGAGTAAGCATCTTTCTCTACTGAAAGAATGTTATTGACCACGATTTTAATAGTATCGTGCAATACAGCACCATAACTATCTGTAATCGTAAAGGCCAATGT
>Ga0116156_10004760_pt1 | contig 11423 bp, 10 predicted proteins | sample AD_UKC045_MetaG_FD_89891 | JGI IMG/M metagenome (GOLD analysis project Ga0116156, IMG submission 89891) | Active sludge microbial communities of municipal wastewater-treating anaerobic digesters from USA - AD_UKC045_MetaG | ecosystem: Engineered > Bioreactor > Anaerobic > Digestate | place: USA... | reverse complement strand
TTTTATACCGCAGGTTTCACCTGTGGTTACTTGAAATTCAACCGCGTTCGCGGTTGAAAATTATTAAAAACAAATCAAATTTTATTTAGAAAACTAAAAAAAAGATTAGTTTTTTTTTACTGACTGCGCGCCGCCTAAACAGCCAGTAAAAAAGTGGAACTTTTTGGAAGCGCGCTCAAACTTGAGGTCCCAGCCAGAAATCGTACCAATAATCCGAATAAACTTTTTAGCCGTCATTTCAGATATTTATAGTAAATATTAGAATTTTCAGAATTTGAATTTTGATAAAAAAAACCGGCAACATCCGATTAATTTAATAAAAGGAAAATGTCGCCGGGTATTTTTATTTATTAGGTTGAGCGTTTTGATTCTGGGTCTGCGCAGCGTTTCGCGGCGTCTGCGTTTGAGGCGCTGACTGTTGCGATTGTTGAACCGGAATTTGAGTTTGAACCTCTTGCTTGGTTACCGCAGGAGGAGTTGATTGAACCTGAGGCTGACTAACCGGAGTTTGATTAACCGCAGATTGAACCGCCGCCGAGGGTTGAACGTTGTTTGGATTTGATTTGCCGGCGTCAACCGGTTGCGATTGCTGCTGCGGTTGAGATTGAGTTTGAACATTAATTGGCGGAGATTTTTTTATTACCGAATGACCTGCGGGGATTAGACTTAAAACTATCGAAGTTATCATAAACGCTATTGCGGAAAACGTGGTGACTTTAGACATTACAGTTTCGCCCTGAGTTCCAAATACGGTTTGAGAAGAACCTCCGAACAGTCCTCCTAAAGAATTTCCTTTTCCAACCTGCAGCAGAACGACAATAATGAGTTCTACGCAAACAAGAATATGAATAATCAAGATAAATGTGTGTAAAGTGAACATTTTTTATACTCCCAGCCAAATTAAGGTTTTGCTTTCAAATAATAATATAATAATAAAAAAAAACAAATTATTTAAATTTAACGATTGCGGAAAAACTATCGCAATCAAGCGAAGCTCCGCCCACAAGCGCGCCGTCTATATCCGTTTGATTCATTAGTTCCGCGATATTATTAGGCTTCACGCTTCCGCCGTATTGAATAATAATTTTTTCGGAACATTCAAGACCGTATTGATTTTTTAACCAGTCTCTAATGTGTTTATGGACTTCCTGAGCTTGTTCTTTTGTGGCGGTTTTACCTGTGCCGATAGCCCAGACGGGTTCGTAAGCGATTGTTATTTTTTGCATATTCTCCGCGTTGACGTCCTTTAATCCAATTTGGAGCTGATTATCGATTATTTTAAAAGTAATATTTTTTTCGCGTTCGTCAAGCGTTTCGCCAATACAAAAAATTGGTAAAAGAGAGGCGTTTAAAGCGGACTTGATTTTTTTGTTTATTAATTCGTCCGATTCTTTGAAATATTGTCTTCGTTCCGAATGTCCGAGTATAACATATTGAGCGCCTGCGCTTAAAATCATATCGGCGGAAATTTCGCCTGTAAAAGCGCCTTCTTTTTCAAAATACATATTCTGAGCTCCGGTTGAAATATTTGATTCTTTCAATATTTGAGCAACCGATTCCAAACAAACTGCATTGACGCATACTGCGATATTCGCGTCTTTTACGCCAATTAATTTATTTTTCAAATTAATAGCAAGCATTTTTGAGTCTTTTAAATTTTTATACATCTTCCAATTGCCCGCAATAAACGGTTTTCTCATAATCAGCCTCCAATCATAATTATTTTATACAAATAAAAACATACTGCCATATTTTCATTTTAAAATTAAAAATAGAATTAGCGATTCTATTTGTTGTTTAAAGCCGAGACTCCGGGCAAATCTTTTCCTTCTAAAAATTCTAAAGAAGCTCCTCCGCCAGTAGATATGTGCGTCATTTTGCCGGATAATCCTAATTTTTTAACGGCTGAAACGGAGTCTCCGCCGCCTATGACAGTTGTTCCCTTAATTTCTGCAAGCGCTTTAGCTATCGCTAAAGTTCCTTTTGCGAATTCGTCCGCTTCAAAAACTCCCATAGGTCCGTTCCAAACAACAGTTTTCGCGTTTTTCAATTCGTCTGCAAATAATGAAGCGGTTTTTTCGCCGATATCGAGTCCCTGCATATCGGCCGGAATTTTATCGCTGTCAACGGTTTTGAATGTCAATTTTTCACCCTGCGGCAATCCTATCGGAAATTTATCCGCCACGACAGTGTCAACGGGAAGAAGAAGCTTTACGCCTTTTGCTTTAGCTTCGTCAATCATTGTTTTTGCAAATTCAACGTTGTCTGCGTCGAGTAAAGATTTTCCAATTTCATATCCTTTCGCTTTAAAAAAAGTATAAGCCATTCCGCCGCCTATGATTATAGAATTTACTTTTGTCAATAAATTCTTTATTACTCCGATTTTATCCGCGACTTTAGCTCCGCCCAGAACGGCGACAAACGGACGTTCAGGATTGTTGACCGCGTTATATAAAAACTTAATTTCTTTTTCCATTAAATATCCGGCGACCGCGGTTTTTATGAATTTAGTTATTGTTTCGGTTGAAGCGTGCGGACGATGCGCGGTCCCGAATGCGTCGTTAACGTAGACGTCGGCGTAAAGAGAAAGGGCTTTAGCCATTTTTTCCCGTTCCGCCGCGTCTTTAGAGGTTTCTTCTTTATGAAATCTTGTGTTTTCCAGCATCAATATATCGCCGTCTTTTAATTCTTTTACCATAGCTTCAGTTTCGGCGCCCATACAAGCCGGAGCCAATTTTACGGGTTTTCCAAGGAGTTCGGATAACCTTTTCACAACCGGAAACATTTTATGTTTTCCGTCGATGTATTTTTTTTCGTCAAAAGGTTTTCCGCTTTTTTCAGCTTTGTCTTTTGCTTTCTGCATATCCTTTTTAGGATCGCCGAGATGCGACGTCAATATTAAGTATTTCGGCGAATTGTTCAAAACGTATTTTATAGTCGGCAAAGCCGCGGTAATTCTCGTATCGTCTTGAATTACGCCGTCTTTTAACGGAACATTGAAATCAACCCGCATAATAACGCGTTGCCCATTAAAATTAACGTCGCTGACATTTTTCTTGTTCATAATTTTGCCTCCGGATTGCGTGTTTTTTTATACTGAACTAATCGGTTCAAAATTATAATTTTGAACAAATGACTTTTAATAAATCAACGACTCTGCAGGAATAACCCCATTCGTTGTCATACCACGACACGATTTTGAAAAATCTTTTTTCGCCTTTGAAATTATTTTGCAATGTGGCTTTTGAATCGTAAATTGAAGAACGTTCATCGTGAATGAAATCCGATGAAACAACGTCTTCGTCAGAAACGCCTAAGATATTTTTCAAATAGGTAGTCGAGGCTTTTTTCAGCAAAGCGTCGATTTCTTCTATGGAAGTGTCTTTAACTGAACGGAAAGTCAAATCAACTACGGAAACGTCTACCGTAGGAATTCTGAACGCCATACCGGTTAATTTTCCTTTAACTGCCGGAATAACTTCGCCTACCGCTTTTGCGGCGCCGGTTGTTGAAGGAATAATATTTATCGAAGCCGCTCTGCCGCCCCTCCAATCTTTTTTTGAAGGACCGTCGACTGTTTTTTGAGTCGCGGTTAAAGAATGTATTGTGGTCATTAAACCGGTTTCAATTCCAATACCTTCTTTTAAAATTACGTGAACTACAGGCGCTAAACAATTTGTAGTGCATGACGCGTTTGAAATTATATGATGTTTAGCGGGATCGTATTCGTTATCGTTAACTCCCATCAGCAATGTTTTAACGTCGCCTTTTCCCGGAGCCGTAATCAATACTTTTTTTGCGCCTGCGGCTAAATGTCCTTTTGCTTTTTCTGAATCGGTGAACAATCCTGTGGATTCTATAACTATTTCAACTCCTAATTGTTTCCAAGGAAGTTGCGACGGGTCTTTAGTTGCCGCTACGCACTTGATTTTATGATTATTAACAATCAATATATCGTCTTCCTTTAAGTCGGGGGAACTTTTTTCGCTCCCTAACTTTCCATTGAATCTACCGTGAACAGAATCGTATTTTAATTGATACGCGAAATACGAAGCGTCTGTGCTTACGTCAACAACTGCGACAACGTCTATGTTTTTTCCAAGTTCTCCTTTTTCAATCATTGCGTTTAATACCAGTCTTCCTATTCTTCCGAATCCGTTTATAGCTATTTTGGTCGCCATAATAAAAACCCTCCTCAAACATATTTTAAATAAATAAGTTATATTTAAAATAATAAAATTTTCAGTGATATTATACTTTGAAAATAATCTAAGTCAATATATTTTTTTTATTTTTATATTGCCGACGGGCGCAGTCCAAAGAAATGGAAATTTAAAAAAAATAATTTAACAATTTATTAGGCATTGTAAGCAAAACATCGGACAAAAAACAGTTTTACTGCAATTATGAATTTTTAATTAAAAATATCAAATAACCGCATCCGTTAAATCAGTTTAATCTATTTACATCTGTGTTAAGATGTTTTTTAACGCTGATTGATTACAGATTTAACAGATTTACACAGATTTTTTATTTTTTATTATTTTGTTAATTATTGTTCGAGGTTGGCTTTTTCTATTTTCGTGAACTCGACCCGTGAAAATTTTATTTAATAAAAAAGATTGACAAATAAAAAAGAATTTGATATACTTTCAAATAATAAATATCTAATAAAATTACATATTCTTGTTATTTTATGATAAATATTAAAACAAATTTTGTATGTCAGGATAGATTGAGTTATGTTCTAGTTAATATTCGTCAAATTTCAAATACTAAATTAATTAAATATAGTTATAAAGATTCAAAAAAAAACAAGCATTTTTTATTATTTATAGCGTTATTATCGCTAATTGTTTCATTTATTATAACTTATTTTAATGTGGGAAAACAAATAAAAAAATATAATGTATTACCGGATTCGTATCATAAGAAAGAAAATGTGTCAGAGATTGATTTATTGAAGAAATATAAAAAAATTTTAGATAAAATTGATTAATTAAAAATATAGTTTTATGGAAAAAATTTTAAATATAATAATTATTTTGCTTTTAATTATAATTATTATACTTTTCGGTTTTATTATTTTAATTATTAAAAATTCAATTAAATCCAAAAAAGCTATTAATCTGATTAAAAAAGGCAGAGAGTTTAAAGAATCGAATGATATAGATAATGCCGTAAAATATTTTAATTCCGCTTTGAATTATATGAAAAATATTACGGCTTTATATGATTTAGGATATATTTATTATTATTATAAAAACGATTATAGATCCGGCGAAAATTTTTTTAGACAATGTATAGAATTAGATCCTAATTTCGCGCCTGCGCATTATTCGCTTGGCTTTATTTATTTCAATGATTATAAGAATGCGGATTCAGCAATCAAAGAATTGAAAACCGCGATTTCTTTATCTCCTCAATTATCATATCCATACAATACTCTTGGAATAATATATAACGAACTAAAATTATTTGATCAAGCGTTGCTTATGATAAATAAAGCGATAGAGATAGACAATAATTATTCCGCCGCAATAAATAATCTCGGAGTAGTTTATGCGAATAAAGGCGATTTTGAAAAAGCTATCGAGATGTTCAAATTCGCATTGACTAAAAATATTAATTCTGCCGAATCATATAATAATCTCGGTAATGTCTACGGAATTAAGCTTATGGATTCCGCTTCGATAGAATGTTTTAAAAAATCGGTTAGTATAAATTCAAATAATTATCACACTCATTACTGGCTGGGTTCGATATATCTCAGAAATAAAATTTATGATAAAGCAAAAGTTTCATTGGAAAACGCGGTTAAACTAAAAAACAATTTTGTGGAAGGATACTTTAATCTTGCAGTCGCGTGCAGCAAACTCGGAGAACGCGAACTCGAGCATAAATATTTTGATATTGCAGTTAAACTCAAACCCGATATACTTGACGAGATTTGATGAATTCGGCGGATTTGCCTGTTTTGCTTCTTCAATATTTTTATTCTTATCATTTTTTTATAATTCCGGTTTTAATTTTTTTTATAACTGTTGTTCCGGTTCCGGTTCCTGAGGATATTTTGCTTATTTCATTCGGATTTCTTGCCGGAAAAATCGACAAACCTTTGTTTTTAATTGCTTTTATATCGTATGTTTCGGTAATAATCAGCGATTTGTTTTTATATTATTCGGGCGCCGCAGTAAAGAAATTGACTCGAATAAAATTTGGGCAAACAATTTTTTTTAAAAAAATAGAAAAAGGAATCAAGTATTATAATTCGATAGGAACTCCAATAATATTTATCGCGAGATTTATTTTCGGATTGCGGAGCGCGGTTTTCATCGCAAGCGGATTTATGAATTTCAGCGTTAAAAAATTTATTATATTAAATTCCGCCGCAGGTCTTATACAAATTCCTCTTTTAATCTGCATAGGGTATTTTTTTTCCGATAAAATTGAAATTATAATAAGTTTTATAAACTCCAATAAATTGTCTTTAACTGTATTATCAGGAATTATCCTCTCCGCAATTATAACGGCAAAATTTTTTCTTCAAAGAAAATTGTAATTGAATTATTTCGTACAACCCCGAAGATCAAGAATTAAAACTATAAATTTTTCGCGCTAAATTAAGTGAAAAATCCTTAAAAAACAAGGAAAATTCAAATTTAGAGCGCCGGAATTTCAGAGCGCCGGAAGTCTAACCGCTAAGTCATTATAATCCCGAAAATCGCATAAGGATTTTGAAAAATTGTTCAGACAGCATAGAATACTTGTTTCAGACAATTTTTCAAAATCTTAAAAACATAAAATCATATCAAAATAAGTATAAATTATTTAATAATAATGATATAATTGCGAAAAAAAATCAAGTATGTGAAGAAATAATACAAAAACTATTACCAATATTCAAAGATGGGATAAATTAAACCCGAATAATGCAATAAAAAAAGTGAAGTTTTTCAAAACATATATACGCGCTTGTTAAAACTTCTAAAAACCTGAAAACTGCCAAGTAAAAAATAATTCTTTTGAAAAAACGCTCAAAATCAATGTTTTTCCTTACTTCCAGAGCTTTTTCAAAATTCTAATGCAGTTTTCAGGTTAAATAAGCAAGCTGTACAGGTTATGAAAAAAGAGAAGGATATATTTGTTTTTTGCTGGGGTTTTTTGTCTTTATTTCCCTGATTTTTAGAGTTGTTTCTTTTTATAAAATTTTATTTTTTTTAATTTTTTATGATTGTTTTATTGGTTTCGACTTTTGCTGCCGGCTTTTTCTTATCCGCAGCTTTGTTTTTATCGGATTTTTATTTTACTCGTCGATTTTGCGCAATAATTCAAAAAAGCGAATAATCTTGACATTATTATTTTACTATTATACAATAATTCTAAATTTTTAAGCGTTTATATTAAAACGTTTAACGAGTGGGTTATTTAAACTCAAAAACTGCAATTAGCGGCTTATCAAAAATATTCTTGTAATTTCATTAAAAAATTTTTGATAAGATTAATAGTTTTTCCGCGAATGCGGCTTATATTTTGAAAAAGCGTTTGAAGGTAAGGAAAAATAATATTGTTAAGAGTTTTTTCAAACGCGCAAATTTTTACGTTACAGTTTTTGGGTTTTAAGAAGTTTTTCCTAACAAACATATTTTTTTTGAAAAACTTCACTTTTTTATAACATTATCCGGGTTAAAACATATAAATTTAGAAAATGAAAAATAATACAAAATAACCGGCTGAATGATTTGACAACAGGAAATTCTTTCGGAATAACCGTTTTAGTTAATATGGAAAAAGAATGAAATTAAAAAATAAAAATATTGTTATTACCGGCGGAGCCGGATTTATAGGAACTAACGCAGCGGCAAGTTTGGCAAAAGATAATAATGTTTCAATAATCGATAATCTTTCAAGGATAGGGACTTCGCATAATCTTGAATATTTGAAGAATAAATTCGGAGTCGAATTTTATAAAATCGACGTAACCGACAAAAAAAAAATTTTTAATTTTTTTAAATTGAAAAAAAAAACAGACGCGGTAATTCATCTTGCGGGGCAGGTGGCGGTAACAAATTCTATCGCGGCTCCGCATTATGATTTTAGCGTGAATGCCGCTGGAACCATAAATATTCTTGAAGCTTTACGCTGTAACGGAATTAAACCGGCGTTTATCTATTCTTCGACGAATAAGGTCTACGGAGATTTATCGCAAATACCCGTAAAAGAATTGAAAACAAGGTATGATTTCAAAAACAAAAAAATCAAAGGCGTCGCTGAAAATGAACAGCTTGATTTTTATTCTCCTTACGGTTGCTCTAAAGGCGCCGCAGACAGCTATGTGAAAGACTATTACCGCATATACGGAATACCAGCTATAGTTTTTCGCCAATCCTGTATTTACGGAGCTTTTCAGTTCGGCGTGGAAGACCAAGGTTGGGCTGCATGGTTAATGGCCGCGTTATTGTTCAACAAAAAGATTTCAATTTATGGAACCGGAAAACAAGTCAGAGACGTTTTATATATCTCGGATTTAATCGGAGCTTATAAACTCTCGCTGGAAAAATTGGATGAAACGGCGGGCGAAGCTTTTAATATAGGCGGCGGATGCGAAAATTCGGTTTCATTGATTGAATATCTGAATTTTATAGTTAAAAAATACGGATTGAATTTAAAAATGGAATTTAAGGATTGGCGGCAGGGAGACCAGAAGCTTTATATTAGCGACAACTCCAAGTTCGCAAAAATCTGCGGATGGAAACCTGAAATTTCGTTTGAAACCGGAATTGATAAATTGCATAAATGGCTGACGTCGAACATAAAACTATTGCAAAAAATAATGAGATAAATATGAAATCGATTTTAATTTATTTTATCGTTTTATTATGTTTGATTGCCCCGCTTAACGTTTGGGCAGAAGAAGATTTGAATTCGATTTACGATTATGTCCGCGAGGAAATACAGAACGGCGGCAAAATATCAAGACTCGGATGGTGGCAAATTGAAAATAATTTGAAAACCAAATACGATATAATAATCCCGACTAAAATTCTTGAGAACGTTCAAAAATATTATGCGAGGAATCTTATTGATAAATACTCGAAAAATTATTCGTCGTTTAACAATATGATTAAAATGATAAAGTTTCCGAAAAACATATTGAAATATTCGCGCGATTATTTTAACCGGATAAAAAAAACCGAAGCGCTGCGGGATATGCCGGATAAACCTTCTTTAATCAACGGCATTCAGGAAAAAAATTCCGGATATGTCTATGTGAAACCCTTGCAAAACGGAGACAACCGCGAAGCCGCTAATTCCGCTTCAGCTTTGCCGAATCCCTCGGAATCATTTAACGCCGCCGCCGCTGAAACCGCTCTTATAGAGCCGCTTAATCTTTCGGAATACGACACGTTTTTAAAAAACGCATTATTGAACGGACAGAATACCGAGTCGGAAGAATTTGAAAAAAAACTCGAGAAATTCAGCGTTTCGCTTAAACAGATGAAAGAACGCTCTGAAAATTCGGAAAAAGATTTTACGGTTAGACAAATTAATCCGCGTCTTTTCGAGAATCCGTCGCTCGATAAAGCGAATAAAGTTTTTAGAGAAATCAAACAATCTCTGGATAAAAACGAGTATATGAATCTTGAAGACCGGAGTTCAAATACAATGGAAAAGACTCAAACCGCCGTAACCTCCGATAAACTCGAACACAACGATATAAACATATTAAAAAAAGATCTTGAACTCGCGATGGAACGTATAAAAATGTTAAACGACGGCATAAAAAATTTTTTAGCTCAAGTCGATTCGAGATACGACGCTAAACTTCAGGAAGCGTTAAAAGAAAATCAAAGATTGAGCGTTCAGCTTGATAACGCGAATAAGCTGGCGTCGACTTTGAAAGAACATTTGTTGAAAAAACTTGACGAATCTTATAAAAATAATTCTTTGCTCAATAAAAAGAATTTATCGTTAGCGGATAATATGATAGAATTAAGCGATATTTTGAAGGAATATCAAAATCAAAATTTGGAGTTGACGGAATTATTAAGAAAATCGGTGAACGAAATCGAGCGTTTGAGGAACGAGAATAAACAGCTGCTTATAAAATTAAACGTTGAATTTGAAGATTTGAAAAAAGAAAATAAAATATTGAAAGAAAGACTCGACATTCAAACTCAATCCATATCGTCGCCGAAAACGGGATATGATCTCGAATTTAAATCTAAAGCCGCGCAAGCGGCGTCGACTTTGAAATGATGTTATGAAATGAAAAAGATTATAATATTATTTGTTTTTATTTTATTCGTATGCGAAGCGGCACGCGCCAAATATTGTCAAATCTGCAAAAAAGATTATCCTGATAAATTCGGGTTTTGTCCGGTTCACGGGCATCCGCTTGGAGATATGCCGGTTCAGATAATCGCGGTTCCTGAAAAACAGAACGCCAAACCCTCCGAAGATAAAAAAAAGGAAATGAAGAAATATGCGGACGAAGAATCGGCGGTAAAAAAAATAATCGAAGATAACGAGAAAGAAAAAATAAAAAAAAGTTTGTCTGAAAACACTTACGATTACGAAAAAACACTGAAACTGATAAAATTATATTTTGATAAAGACAAGAAATTAACGGGTTTTTTGATAGAATATTTATACGAATCTTATCCGGACGACATTGAAACGCTGAAGATATACAGTTCGTATTTGCTAAGCATAGAGGAATTCGAGAGAGCGCAAAAAATGCTTGAGAAAGCCGAAATCATAGTGAATAAGAAAATCAAGGAGAGGGACGATGAAAAAAACTAAATTCGGTCTGGTTGGATGCGGACGCATATCCAAACGTCATCTCGAAGTTTTATCCAAACTTGAAAACGCGGAAATAACCGCGGTATGCGATATTGCCGTTGAAAAAGCGAAAGAAGCCGGAGAAAAATATAATATACCATATTATTCGTCATACGACGAAATGCTGCTTAAACATCGGGATATTGAAGTTGTAAATATACTATTGCCGAGCGGTCTTCACGCCTGCGCCGGAATAGAAATAATAGAGAAATACCGCAAACATCTTGTGATAGAAAAACCTATGGCTTTAAGGATGGACGAAGCGGACAGATTAATTGCGGCCGCAAGCGATAATAACGTTAAATTATTCGTTGTAAAACAAAACAGATACAATCTGCCCGTAAAGAAATTAAAGGAAGCGGTAGTTTCTGGCAAATTCGGCAAAATAGTTCTGGCGACTGTAAGGGTAAGATGGTGCAGAGACGAAAAATATTATAAATCGGATTCATGGCGCGGAACTTGGAGATACGACGGAGGAGTCTTAACGAATCAAGCGAGTCATCATATAGATTTGTTGCAATGGCTTGCGGGACCGGTTGAAAGCGTGATAGCAAAAACCTCGACTGCGTTGAACGATA
>Ga0116156_10004752_pt1 | contig 11431 bp, 7 predicted proteins | sample AD_UKC045_MetaG_FD_89891 | JGI IMG/M metagenome (GOLD analysis project Ga0116156, IMG submission 89891) | Active sludge microbial communities of municipal wastewater-treating anaerobic digesters from USA - AD_UKC045_MetaG | ecosystem: Engineered > Bioreactor > Anaerobic > Digestate | place: USA... | reverse complement strand
GCACCCGTACCGCGGGTGCTTTTCACTATTTCCGCCACAGATTGATCAAGGAGACGGTGATCGTAGGCTTTCAACTTTATCCGGATGCGATTGTCGAGTTTACTCACTGGTTCCTCCACTTTTAGCGCAGAAGGGCCCCATCGGGATAAGCTCACCGCAAGGTAAGCTCTCCGCGGGTGGGAGCGCGATCTTTGCCTGGTTGTAGGTTCTGCGGGACAAGGGGTATAAGCCCCCTGCCACCACGATACTCTGACGAGTATCCTGGTTAAAGGATGACATCGTTCCTCCTAAAGAACTATAAGTCCCTGCAAAATCCGGGACTTGTGCTGCACGGTAAAACCGTTTTATTCAGTAAGGTGCATTCATTTTTTATCTCGGGAATTTGTCAAATGGTTTTTTTGTTGTTTTAGACCAAAAGCCCACGCCTGGTCAGAAACCAGCGATCGGGTGAGCGCGGCTCTCGCTTGTGAGAAGTTGACGCCGCTGGGACTGCAGGCCTCCCTATAAATCTGTGCTCCTGCCGATAAGCACGATAACCATAGACATTGCAATGAACAGCAACAACTTAACAAAATTGGCCGACTTCCGCTCCCTAATTCCTTCCCGATTAGCATTACGGACTTATTACGGACTCATTACGGACTAAGTCCGTAATGAGTCCGTAATAGGATACCGGGAGGAGGCGGCAGGGAAGCCTAAGCGCTTTGTGCTGTGGATTTTGTGCTGATGGTTGTGCTGTGGGTTTTGCTAACTTTGTAAACACCATCGAACAAGCGCTGTCGCAGGCTTTAGAGCTTGTTCGAAAGTGGATATGGAGAGCTGGGTTGTCGATCTGAAACTTCGCCCCTGGCGGCGCTTTCAACGCCTCTTTACATGAGACAATATACTATTTTCACACAGGTTCTGAAGCCAGTGGTGCTGCACCCGCCGATTTTGAAATAGACCCCACAATCTCTTTGCTCTTGGGCTCTTTTTTGAAATGATAAGCTCTGTTTTCTCTGCTATCTCTGAGATTTGTTGTTGATGCCCTTGTCCCGCACCCGCTGAAGTCAGTGCAACGGCCAGCTAAAGAGCTTGTGCGAAAATGCCGTCTTGGAGTTTGCATGAAAAGCCTTGCTGTCATTCCCGTGGAGGAGCTGGTGCGAAAATCAACCCCGCAGGGGTGAGTCAATGTCATAGCCCCCTGTGTAGCGTAGCGGAACGGGGGTCCTAAACAGAGCACTCCAATAAGCTCCCCGGGAGCGAAAAACGAGGTAAAAGACCGGCCAGCAGAGTTAGAACGTGTTTCACCCCCAAGGGGTTCAGGCTGGTTGGCATATTCTAACCCCCCGTTTCGCGATGCTTCACGGGGGGCTACAACATTTGGACGCCCTTCCAGGGCTTAAAAGTAGCCGTTTTCGCACAAGCTAGGAGACGGGAATCAAGCTTACAGACAACTCTTTGCTACACAATGGGCTGGATTCCCGACTCCGCGGGAATGACAGCGTTTTCATTGCCAGAAGTGGATTAGTCAATTCAACGAAGGTTCAAAGCCCCTGGACAGAATAGGCGTTTATCTTCTAGCTTGACGGAGTTTTGGACTTGCGTGCAGCCCATCGAAGACATTTATCTCGCGGGCGTCCTGGTTGAAGTCCAAGCGGCCCGCAGACTCGTTGTCATGCATATATTTATCGTGGCCGCTTGAACTTTAACGAGGCTTAGTTAGTCTCTGGTTCCGGTATTTTTTCACATGCTCATAAGCCAGCGTTACGTCTGTGCGCAGGAAATAGAATGTGAATTCGGGGGTGATCTAAGGAGCGAATTCTGAGCCGGGGAGCACGGTACTCCCTCAAAATATCCGTGAGTAACAATTGTGAGCCCCCCCCCCTGGTTGTAAGGAGGATGCATTGCAGATTCATGGCCCCACGCGATGCTGCTCAGCCCTCCGCTGAGCCCAGATCAGATATCTGCCGTCTGAATTGTGAGCTGATGGGTAGCTTTAGCTGGAGGTTTCTTCCTCGTTGCCCTGGTTTTCCAGGCTGGGGTCGATCAGGATGCGTCCGCAATTCTCACAGGGGATAAGGCGCTTGAAAAGCTGGAGTTCGATGCGGATCTGAGGACGGATCACGAAGCCGCAGGCCCCGCAGGAACCGTCTTTGTTCCATGCTACTGCCACGTTGTTTTTGTTTTTGATCATGTTGCCATATTGTTTGATGATCTGGTTTGGCAGGGTGGCTGCCAGTTTGTTGCGCTGGGCGCGGGTCTCTTCGATCTTGGTTTCCAGGCTGTCGATCTGAGCGCGCAGTTCGCCTTCCTGATCGCGTTTGGCTTTTTCAGCGGCGACCAGCTCTTTTTTGGCCTCATCGACGCGGACCTTGATTTCGGTTTCGAGGTCCATCAGCTCGATTTCCTGGGATTCCAGCTCCGAGATCTTTTCTTTGAGATAGGCTATTTCGCTGTTGAGGGCCTTATATTCCTTGTTGGTCTTGATCTCCGAGAGCTGGGTGGCGTATTTTCGGGCCTGGTCGCCATGCTGTTTGATGTCACCTTCCATAGCCCGCTGTTTTTTGTTGAGCTCGGCCTTTTCGGTTTCGACGGCCAGGAGAGTAGCCGTGGCCTGTTCCACGCGGTCCACGATCTCCGAGAGCTGTTTTGGCAGTTCAAGCTGCAGGATGCGATAGCGGCCGATCTGATCGTCCAGCTTTTGCATCTCCACGAGGGTCTTGAGTTGTTCGATAATCATACTTACTCCTCGAATAAGAGGCTGATATCCAGCGATTTGTAGGAATGGGTGATAGACCCGCTGGAGATGTAGTGCACTCCCGCGCGGGCGTATTTTGCAATGTTATCCGGAGTTACTCCTCCGGAGATTTCCAGCTCCACCTGTTTACGGTATTTTTTGGCCGCTGCCTTGATGGCGGGGATGTCCATATTGTCCAGCATCACGCGATCGGCTCCAGCCGCTACGGCTTCGGCAAGTTCTTCCGGATTGGTGACTTCCACTTCCACCTTATAGCTGGTGTTGTGGGATTTGACCCTGCGCATGGCTTCCGTGATCCCTCCGCAGGCGCGGATGTGGTTTTCCTTGAGCATCACCATGTCATAGAGGCCAAAACGATGGTTGAACCCGCCTCCAACCCTCACGGCATACTTTTCCAGCAGTCTCAGCATGGGAGTGGTCTTACGGGTATCGAGCAACCGGACTCCCGTGCCTTCCAGGGCATTCACCATCTGGCGGGTTTGCGTGGCAATGCCGCTCAGCCTCTGTAAAAAGTTGAGCGCTACCCGTTCACCCATCAGAATCGAGGCGGCTTTGCCCTCGATGCTGAGAATCTCGTCCTTGGGCTGCACCTGATCTCCATCCTTGCGATAGACGGTGATTTTGAGATCGGGGTCCACAGTCTTGAACACCTGTTTGGCCACCTCGACGCCAGCCAGGACACCAGGGGCCTTGGCAACCATAAACGCCCTGCTGCTAACGGGATCGAGGTCCAGATAGGCGGCCGTGATATCACCGCTGCCGAGGTCTTCGCTTAAGGCTTCCCTTACTATGTCATTGATTTGCATGCTGCCTCCCCAAGACAAAAAAAAGGCATCCGCAAATATGCAAATGCCTAACGCCGTTAAGGCTGGTGTTCTTGTCTATATTCTTACTTCGTATACACATATGTAATAAAACCTCGATGTATGTACCACTAAGAAAAAAAAGCCAAATCTGTCAAGCACAATGCGTGACTGTGGTTTTTAAAACAGAGGGACTGAGAGACAGAGACTTTTGAGGGACAGAGAATTGAGGATTGAGGGCGCTCATTCCTGGAGCCGCAAACGTTGTCGTTTGCGTGTGGGCAGACGTTTCAAACAAACTTGTGAGGAAGCGGAGAAAGCAGAGAAAACAGAGGGTTTATTTACAATGAGAAATGAGATGGGGAAACAATGAGAAATGAGAATATGAGGGGCCTTGACAATGAGAACTGAGAATTTGAGCCAGGAAAACAATGAGACATGAGAATATGAGGGCTGGATAAAATCCAACCCTTAATTGCAGTAAGTCAATGTCGCGGGAACTCACCAGCTCGCAGAGCTCTCACCAGCAGAAACTGCTCTCACCTGCGAAGCATCTCACCTACGCAGTATCTCACCTACGCAGCATCTCACCTACCGAAGTATCTCACCTACCGAAGTATCTCACCTACGCAGTATCTCACCTACGCAGTATCTCACCCGCGCAGCATCTCATCCAGCGGCAAATTGAGCTCTTGGGTGCCGGGAACCACAAAACGGCCGTCGCGGATGATATCTGTTTTACTGCCATCAGCGGCCACGGCAGTGATGGAAGCCAGCATATCATAGGGCAGAGTGATGTCCATGTGTTTGTTGGTATAGGCATTTACGGGATCTGTCTTGCGGGTGGCGGATTTCTCGTTTTCCACCGCGATCATCTCTTTGCCGTTCACAAAGCTGGGGTGGGGGGAATCCTCTTCGTGGCTGAAACAGGTGTCGCCAATGGCGAAGTGAGGTCCCATCTTTTCGATGATGAGGATGGGCAGCAGTGCTTGTATATCATATTTATGGGCGATTTGATAGGCCAGGGTGTTGGTACCGATGGCAAATTCGCCGATAGGAAGGCTGTCGTGAGGGAAGATCAGGTTTTCGTGCACGTATTTCTTTGCCTGTTCGGGATCCGGGAAGTTTGAGCAGGAATAATCTTTCACCCAGCCGTCCTCAAAGCTGATCCTGAGGTTGTAATAGCGGAGCGAGCCCAGGTAGATGTCTTCCACGTGCAGCATCCCGTTGGTACCTTCCAGTTTGGGAGAGGTAAACACTTCACCCACAGGGATATTGACATCCGCCACGCAGTTTTCAAACAGGGTCTGGGCAGAGGGGTCTGAGAGCTTGTGCATGCTCACTTTGATGTCGGTATCGTTGCCGTCTTTGCCTTTGACGTGGACGTATTCGGCGGTATCCAGAACGTCAATAATGTGTTGCTGGATGCGGGCATAGCGATCGCTGTCCAGCAGGTTGATGCGCAAGGTATCCCGGAAGATATCTTCAAACTGGTCACCGATGCGGGGTGAGGGGAAAGCGATGATGGTGAAGCTGGTTTCGTCGCGCCGGTAGTATTTATACATGATCTGGCCACTTTTGGCGCTGAGTTCGCGTCCCAGTTGTTGCTGTTCGGGGCTGAATTTGACGGCCGTGTCTTTGGCCACAGGCACGAAGGGTGGCTCGCCAAAGAGGTCCACATATACCGGTCCGGCTTGTAAGGAGATAAGCTCCTGCAGTGAAGCCATGGCTTCTTCCTGGACTTCCAGATTGAGGTCCACCAGAGCGCGGTCGAGGATCAAAGCTTCATCGAAACGGTGGTCGTAACCCACTTGACGGTTGATGCCATCGCTGGCTGGTAGCATGAGCAGCGGCTCCATCCCCAAAGCTCTGAGCTCGCTAATGATGTATCTGGCCAGGCGTTCCATACCGCAAGGGAACATCAGCAGCGGATGGCGTTTCTTGCGGAAATCGCGTTTGGCTCGCTCAAATCCGTCCGTCCAGCTTTTTACGATAAAGGCGGCTAACTTTTTGAGCTCTTTCTGGTCGTAGGAAGCCATGAAGCGCGCCATGGCGAGGTCGTGATCGGCGATATAGACTCCATAGAGATAGAGGTAGCTGAGGTTTTCCAGATCGGCAGATTCCACCAGGGCTCGGTAATGATCGGCCTGGGGGTTGAAGCGGGAATTCATTCGTCTGGCAACTTCGATCCTGATATCCTGGAGGCTGAAGTCACGATAGTCCCCCAGCCAGTCTAAGTATTCCAACTGGCCGTCTTTGGCCCTTTGCAGCCATTTGTTATAGAGCTTCAAGGTGGCCAGGGCACTGTAATAATCCCCGGTAAAGAGATATCTCAGGATGGAGCGGGTCTCGATATAGAAAGCACTGAGCAGGCCTGCGAACTGCGCGCCAAAGCTGCGATTGGCAAAATCGGGATCGCCCGCGCAGTTTTGATAGCCGCCCTCCGGACTCAGGATAGCATAGTAATCGGCGTAAAGCTGCTGCAGCGTCTGGATGGGAGTGTTTTTGAAGAGGGGATCGGCAAGGCGCGCGGAGTTGATCTTTGCGGCCTGGAGCATGCCGGCACGGGCCTGGTCAAAGAATTCCCGCATGGGTAAAGCGGTGGGGATGACGATTTGTTTCAAAGCGGCGAGCATAGCCTCGCATTCAGGTTTGGCGGAGTCTGAAAGCCTCTGCAGTTCCTCATAGGAGGGGATCATAAACACCTCGTAAAGTTTTTTGTGAGACAAAATTACAGGAGCGCCGGGATGTCAAGGATTATGGTGAGAGCTGAAGCTGTGAGATACTTCGTAGGTGAGATACTTCGTAGGTGAGATACTTCGTAGGTGAGATACTTCGTAGGTGAGATACCTGCGGTAGGTGAGATACTGCTTCTTCCCTGATCGTTGCGGCTGGGCATTGGTTGATCAGGTCGGACCCACCTCGGACAAATGCGAAGTGGGTCCGGCTTGGTGGGGACCTGATAGGGTGCTTGGGATTGGGGCGGATATGGCTACATCGCTGTAGGATAGATGGTTCAGGGCAGAGCGGGATGGCGATCATGTTTGATTAACGTATCTAAGTGCAGATAAGCATGATCGGTGTCCTCTTCTACATCGTGGCTTTGGTATAGTTATAGTGTTACTACTCCTCTGTCCCTCCGTTCCTCTGTTTTAGAAAAAGGAAAACCCCCGCTCCCATCTCCCCGCCCGATTTTTGTTGACAATATGACAGAGGCGTTTGAACTGGCATATTATGGTAAAAAGTTTATGGAAATCATAAGGACCGATCAGCTGATCAAGGATTACGACCTCGGCAAGGTCAAGGTCCGCGCTCTCGATGGAGTGGACATGAGCATCGAGGCGGGGGAGTTTGTGGCCATAATGGGCCCTTCCGGAAGCGGGAAAAGCACGCTGATGCACATCATCGGTTGCCTGGATAGTCCCAGCTCCGGAGATTACTTTTTAGATTCACTCAATGTGGGCCAGATGGAACGCCGCAAGCTGGCCGCCATCCGCAACGCCAAGATCGGCTTTGTGTTTCAGAGCTTCAACCTGCTGCCCCACCTCAACGTGCTCAAGAATGTGGAGTTGCCCCTCATGTATGCCGGGGTGGGCAGCAAAGATAGGACCATGAAAGCCAGGCGCATTCTGGACAGCGTGGGCCTCAGCGATCGCCTCAAACACAAGCCTGCCGAGCTATCCGGAGGTCAAAGACAACGGGTGGCCATAGCCCGCGCCATTGTAAATTCACCTTCCATCCTGCTGGCCGACGAGCCTACCGGCAACCTGGACAGCTCTTCCGGAGGAGACATCCTGGAGATCTTCAATGAGCTCCACAGACAGGGCAACACTGTAATCATGGTAACCCACGACTCCGCTGTGGCCCAACGCGCCGACCGGGTCATTCACATCCGGGACGGGAAGATTCACAATGGCGATATCGCTTAGGGAATCGCTGCATATCGGTCTGGCCGATATATCCACCCGCAAGGTGAGGACCATTGTCACGGTGGCTGGAATCGTGCTGGGGGTGATGTGCATCATGGTGGTGCTGGCCATCGTGAACGGCATGAATGCCTCCACCATAGACTGGATGCAGCAAAGAGGCGGGCTCAACAAGATCGAGGTGCAGCGCAACTGGGGCTATGATTTCAGCCGGGGCGGGGATGCCAGCTTCACGGTCCGCGAAGTGGACTATCTGAGGTCACAGCTCCCTCCCGTGGAAGCTTTTAACCCTCAGGTGAGCCTGCAGGATGCCCAAATAAAAAGCGGCGAGCTCTATTTCGGAGGCAACGTCAGGGGCGTCTATCCCGATATGCAAAAGGTGGAAGACTGGCCATTGGAACAAGGGCGGTTTATCAACCTCGACGATATTGAACAGCACCGCAACGTGATCGTGCTGGGCTCCACGGTAGCCAAAGAATTGTATAGCAGCCGCGACCCCTTGGGCCGCTATGTGGAGCTGAATGGCCATCAGCTCATGGTGATCGGAGTGCTGAGATCCAAGTATTGGAAAAATCAGGGCAGCGAGACCTTTGGCGGCAACGCTCTGGAGTATATGAACCGCCGCGCCTTCGTTCCGCTCTCCACCATGCTCAGCAAGATCGATCCCACACAGACGGTAAGCTCCATAGAGATCAAGACTTTAGACAGTGAGGGCGTCAAGGAACTGCGCAAGCAGGTGGAAGCCATCGTGCTCAACCTCAAGGCCGGCAAGCGACTCTTCAGCGTCTCATCCGCCCAGGAAGAGATGCAGCAGATGCAGGCCAATATGAAGATCTTTTCGGCCATCTTTATGCTGATCGCCGTGATCTCTCTGCTGGTGGGGGGAATAGTGATTATGAACATCATGCTGGCCTCGGTGAGAGAGCGCACCCGAGAGATCGGAGTGCGAATGGCGATCGGAGCCCGGGGATGGGACATCCTGCTGCAGTTTCTGGTGCAGACGGTGCTGATCACCTCGCTGGGCGGCGTGCTGGGTATCCTCTTTGGCTGGAGTATTTTGGGCCTGGTGGGAGACTATCTGCAGATGACGGTGAAAGCCTCAGGCAGCATGATCTGGGTAGCACTGATGGTGTCGATCGGAGTGGGCCTCCTGTTTGGCATTGCTCCAGCATACCGCGCCAGCCGTCTGGACCCTGTGACGGCATTGAGAGAGGAATGAGATGAAAGCCTCCCAACGTATGAAAAAGCGCGGCTTGCCTGCCATTCTGGCATCCTATGCCACAACTGGCTGGGAGGACGTGATGTCCTTTCTGCGCACTCTGGCCAATCCCAAAAAGCGGGCTTTGATCATCCGGAACAGTCTCCACTTTCTGAAAGTGCTCTATCAGCGCGTCACCACGGAGGGAGTGCTCAAGGAATCCGCCTCGCTTACCTATATCACTCTTCTGGGCTTTGTGCCCTTTGTGACCTTTATCTTTATGATCGCGCCGGACCTGCCCTTCCTGAATATCAAGGACAAGTTCCGCGGCGTGGTGGCCAACAATATGTTTCCCGGTTCCGCTCAGGCGATCATGCAATACTTCGATGAATTCATCGCCCGCCGCACCGCTTTCAACATTGTGGGCTTCGTGATCCTGATCATCGCCTCCTATTCCCTCTTCCGGTCAATCCGCAACACCTTCGACCGCATCCTCAGCATGGACCTGGCCCACACTCAGGACCTGATCTCTCATCTGATCAAGTTCTTTGGCACCCTGATCTTTGGGATGCTGATCATGGTGATGCTTTTTTCATCAAGTTCGCTGCCGGTCATCTCGGTGGTGCTCAATCTGCCCATCCTCAAGCAGCTCAACTATATAGTGCCGTTTTTCCTGCAGTTCTTTGCGATGATCTTTTTATATATGCTGCTGCCCTCCATCCGGATCAGCAGACGCTCGCTGTTTCGGGGTGCTTTTTGGACCACCGTGGTGTGGGTGATGGTGAAGAGCTTGTTCGACGTCTATATTTACAATCTTACCAGCATCCAGGCCGTGTATGGAGTGATGTCCGCATTGCCGATCTTCCTTACCTGGATATACTTTAACTGGGTAGTGATCATCGGTGGCATCGTGCTGGTAAGCGTGCTGGAAAACAAAGATCACAAGGGCGAAACGATCCGTCAACCCCGCCAAACGGTTCGCCTCACCATCGAAATGTTTAGCAACAACCATCTCAACCGCAGGCTGGAGACCCTTGTGGACAAAGACAGCCTGCTGGATGTGCTGGCAGAAGATAAAGAAGGGACCAAGCAATGAAAAAGTACGCTTTGATCACAGTCAGCGACAAGGCTGGAGTGGAAGCCCTGGCCATGGGCCTGGAAAAACTGGGTTTCACCATTCTTTCTACCTCCAAAACAGCCAGGCACCTGCGCCAGTTTTGCTCTGAAGTGGTGGAAATAGCTGATCTTACCGGCTTTCAGGAGATCCTGGACGGCCGGGTCAAGACCCTGCACCCCATCATCCATGCCGGGATTCTGGCAGACCGCGACGAACCCTCTCACATCAAGACTCTGCAAGACCTCAGCATCGATCATATCGATGTGGTGGCGGTCAACCTCTATCCCTTTGCTCAGACCAGGGCCACCGAAGGCGTATCTCACAGCCAGATTATCGAGAACATCGACGTCGGCGGTCCAACCTTGATCAGGGCCGCGGCCAAAAACTACCGCCACGTGATCGTGCTCACGGACCCCAGAGATTACGCTCCCACGCTCGACCTGCTGGGCTCTGAAGCCGGCACTCAGGAAGGCTGGAGGCTATACCTGGCCCACAAGGCCTTTGAACTCGTCACCCACTACGACTCTGACATCGCTGATTACCTCTCGGAGCTCCATGTCGATCTGCTGCCCGTCACGGAAATGCCCGGTTTTATGGACCTCAACTGCTCGCTGCAGTCCAAGCTGGGTTATGGAGAAAATCCTCATCAGAAAGCCGGATTTTATGTGACCCGGCGGGACGGCTGGAAGAGCCTGCACGGCAAGGAACTATCGCTTAACAATATCCTTGATATCGACAGCTCTCTGAGATCCGTGCGTCTCTTTGAAGAGCCCACCGTGGTCATCACCAAACACTGCAACCCCTGTGGCATCGGCAGCGGCTTCAATCTGGCAGATGCCTACCGCAAGGCCTTTGCCACCGATACCGTCTCTCCCTTTGGCGGGATCGTGGCCGTCAACCGTCCCCTGGATATGGAAACGGCCGTCAGCATCAACCGCATCTTCACCGAGATCATCATCGCTCCCGCTTACGAGCCCGGAGTGCTGGACGTGCTGATCAAGAAAAAGGACCGCCGGCTCATCCAGTATGATCCGGAGTTTTTGCTCAAACCACGCAACCCCTACGAAATGAAGTCTATGTGGTGGGGCTACCTGGTCCAGGAATGGGATATGGTGGATATCGACATCTCCAAATGGCGGGTGGTCACTCAGAAGCAACCCACTCAGGAGCAGTTCGACGCCATGGTATGGGGCTGGAAAGTGGCATCCCTGCTGCGTTCCAACGCCATCGCGCTCACCACACACGACCAGGTGATGGGCCTGGGCATTGGGCAGACCAGCCGCATCGACTCCACCGCCATCGCCATCTGGAAAGCAAAAAAATTCAACCACGATCTCAGCAAGGCCGTCTGTGCCTCGGATGGATTTTTCCCTTACCGCGATTCCATCGACGAGCTCTATCAGCATGGCATCAAAGCGGTGGTCCAGCCAGGCGGTTCAAAGAGCGACGCGGAAGTCATCCAGGCCTGCAATGAGTTGGATGTGGCGATGGTCTTTACGGGCTTCAGACACTTCCGGCACTAATTAATGTTTGACAGAATCAGCCCCCGGAAATTTTTGGAGACACTTGGCGCGGAGATGTGTCCGAGCTGGCTGAAGGAGCACGATTGGAAATCGTGTGTATGTGCAAAACGCGTACCCTGGGTTC
>Ga0116156_10004751_pt1 | contig 11432 bp, 10 predicted proteins | sample AD_UKC045_MetaG_FD_89891 | JGI IMG/M metagenome (GOLD analysis project Ga0116156, IMG submission 89891) | Active sludge microbial communities of municipal wastewater-treating anaerobic digesters from USA - AD_UKC045_MetaG | ecosystem: Engineered > Bioreactor > Anaerobic > Digestate | place: USA... | reverse complement strand
TTTTCACCCTTACCCTAAAAATTTAGGGCGGTATATTTTCTGTTGCACTTTCCGTAACTAATAGTTTTTACTATTAGCCCCCGGGCGTTACCCGGCACCCCGTTCTGTGGAGTCCGGACTTTCCTCTATTCTAGTTTACAAACCAATAATAGCAATTGCCTTTTCTGAATCATCAAAAATCTTCTACCTTATTAATTAATTTTACTTCTATTTCACTACTTTAAATATAATAAAATTAATTACTTAAGTCATTAACAAAATTAAATTTTTGTTAAAATTTTTTTTACCGTTCATTATCAATTATTTATTAAGTTTTATTAATAATTTTCTTTATTATTACAATATTAATAATTTTTAATATACTATGACATTACTTTTAATATATTTATTTAGTGCGTTAATTATTTCTTTTATATGTTCCATTTTGGAAGCTGTTTTGCTCTCGGCTCAAGTTACCTATGTAAAAACTAAATACCCCGCAGGCAATAAAACCGCAAAAAGATTTCTTGAATTAAAAAAAAACATAGAAAAACCTCTTTCGGCTATTTTAACTTTAAATACAATTGCACATACAGTTGGTGCTGCAGGTGTAGGTGCACAAGCAAATATTGTATTTGGAGAAGCCTATTTTGGAATTGTTTCGGCAGTTTTAACAATTTTAATATTGGTTTTAACAGAAATTATACCCAAAACAATAGGAGCAACTTTTTATAAAGAATTATTAGGTATTGCAGTTCCCATACTGTCTGTAATGTTGTTTATTACATATCCCTTGGTTGCAGCTTCTTCATTTATCTCTAAATTAATTTCGAAAAAGGAAGATATTAATAGTTTTGGACGCGATGAGTTTTTGGCAATGGCTAATTTAGGATTAGAAGAGGGAGTATTTGAAGAAAAAGAAAATAAAATTATTCAGAATTTAATTAAGTTAAAATCGGTTACTATTGAAGAGATAAAAACTCCTCGTGTTGTTATGATTGTTGCAGATGAAAATATGAGTTTAAGCGAATTTTTAAAAAATAAGGATTTTTTACATTTTTCGCGTATTCCGGTTTTTGATAAAAGCAGTGATAATATTAGCGGTTATGTATTTAGAGAAACTGTATTTGAAAATTTAGCTGAAGATAAGTTCGGTTTAAAACTTAAAGATATTAAACGTGATATTGTAATTATTCATGAATCATCATCCGTATTTTATGCTTGGGAAAAATTGTTACAAAAAAAAGAACATATTGCCCTGGTTGTTGATGAATACGGAGGCACTGACGGTATTGTTACTATGGAAGATATTATTGAAACTTTGTTAGGTTTTGAAATTGTTGACGAAAAAGATACTATTAGCAACATGCAAGAATACGCTAAAGAACGATGGAAAAATAGACAGAAAAAATATAACCTATTAAATAATGAATAATAACCCGCTTTATAATAGGGTAATATTTCCAAATTCTAATAAACTAATAAAATAATAATTTGTTTAATTTCCTGTAATAAGTCTTATTTTTTATTTTTTAATATTTTTATTTAACCTTCAATACTTAACATTTACTACTCCCTTGTTAACCGGCAATTACAAGAAAAAGAAGGATAAACAGGAGAAAACCTTTATTTTTTGGTTTTTTCTGCCATTCCGTTTTTCCATTTGCACTTCATAGTTCTGAAGCAATCCAAAAGTGGAAGCATATAATTATAAACATCTATCCTAAATTAAGAATTGTTTTAACTCAAAATTCAACATTAAGAATTCAAAATTGCAAAAAAAATCCCCATCCCAACAACGGGATGAGGACATTCAAAATTAAGAATTAAAAATTCAAAATTATTTTACAAGTACCATTTTCTTGCTGAATGCTTTACCTTGCGATTTTAACGAATAAACGTAAATACCACTGGTAAGTTGTGAAGCATCAAAAGTAATTCTGTGGTTGCCTGCAGATAAGTCTTCATTTATCAACTTAGCTACTTCTTCACCTAAAATATTATATACACTTAAACTAACAAAACCGGCTTTAGGCAAACTAAACGAGATGGTTGTAGTCGGATTAAATGGATTTGGGAAGTTTTGATGTAAACTATATTCTGTAGGAATTTCGTTATCTTCTCTTTCAACATCAATAATAATAGTTTTAAATGCATGTGGTGCACTCCAGACAGAGTAACCATATTGGTTTTTGCTTGCAACTCTAAAAAAGTGGAAACGATTTGGCTGCAATTCAGGGCTAGTAAATGTAGTATCTGTTAAACCTGTTGTATCTATTATCATAGAAGCAGAAGTAAAGGTATTACTGTAAGCTAATTGCATACGGTACGAATCCGTATTTTCTGTTTTTTTCCACACAAATGTAAATTGTAGCGGAATACTTGCGGTATTGTTTGTAGGATAAACAAGTACAGGTGAAACAGGATAACCGGTTGTAAAACTTCTTGCGGCAGAAAAATTACTTTCTCCTGCAATATTGCCTGCTTTTACTCTCCAGTAATATGTCTGTTGACCTTCAAGTCCGGGAATCGCATAAACCGTATCGGTCAAGTTGGTTCTGTCAACCAAAACCGTTGCAAAATTAGGATCTTTAGAAATTTGTAAACGATATGCACTTGCAGGATCGGCATAATTCCAACGTAATACTAAATTATCGGGTTGGTTAACCGCATTATTTTCAGGGTACTTTAATACAGGTACTTGAGGTGCTTCAACCTGAATAATATTACTCATATTGCTTTCGTTATTGTTTTTATCTAAAGCAGTTACTACAAAATAAAATTGACCCGTTGCAGAAGGCATTGGAATAGGATTAACTTTACGTGAGCCGACTAAATCCAAAATAGCTTTTGGATCCGTTAAATCTGCTTGATTAATTAAACCATTATCAAACTGATAAATTGCATAAAAGCGGGCACTATCTCCATCTGATGCAGTTAACGGTTTATCCCATGTTAAAGCCGCAATAGGACTGTTTCCCACTCTTGTAAATTTCAAATTACGCGGTTCGTTTGGCTGAACAATATCTTTCCAGCTCATAACCGGTACAAATGATTTATATTTGTAATAATTATTTTTTAAAGTATCTCTAAAGCCCTTATCATTTCCTACAAAATTTGAAACACGGAAAAATACACTGCCGCGACATTTAAAGTTATTTCGGTTTAGTTTTACCTGATTAGGCAATTCCTGATTTGTATAATTACCGTTAAAAATATGACCGGGTACAAAATGTCTGTTATATTTATAAGTAGAATCAGCCCACCAAGGCATAAGTTTGCTATAATCTTGCGAACCGCCTATTTTCCAATATAATTGAGGAGTTAAATAATCAATTGAGCCGTCACGTAACCAAGCCATAGGATCGGCATAAATTACACTATACGCATCCATTCCGGTTATACCTGCTGGAACACCGTTTTTCCAAATACCAAAAGGACTTAAACCAAATTTTACCCAAGGTTTAACTGCGTTAATGCTATCCATTGTCATTTTCATTAACTTATTAACATTATCGCGTCTCCAATCACCTATATTACTAAAACCTGCTCCATATTGTTGATATGTACTTAAGTCAGGATTTGTATTAGAAACCTGATCCGGAGGATACGGATAAAAATAATCATCCATATGTAAACCGTCAACATCGTAACGTCTTACTATATCCATAAATATTTTTACGTTATATTCTCTAACTTCGGGTAAACCCGGATTCAAAATTTTTATTGAAGTGAAAGATAAAATCCATTCGGGGTGAGTAACCGAAATATGGTTAGGTGAAATTGGGTATTGTCCTATTGTTTTAACCGCACGATAAGGATTAACCCAAGCATGTAATTCCATTCCACGTTTATGCGATTCTTGAATTGCAAATTCAAGAGGGTCCCAATCATTAGAATTTGGAGCTAACCCCTGAGCACCGGTTAAATAATAAGACCATGGTTCGTAATTCGATTTATATAATGCATCACATTCCGGTCGTACTTGAAAAATAACAACATTCATATTCATAGATTTCATCAAATCCAACAATGAAATTAATGATGATTTTTGTTGTTCAATAGTCAAGTTTGGATTAGATGGCCAATCTAAATTTGTTACCGAGGCAATCCAAGCACTTCTATACTCCCTTTTGGGAATGGCTGTTTGCCCGTAAACCGTTACAAAAATAAACAAAATTAATAGACTTGTAAGTATGTTTTTTCTCATCTGTCAATCCCTTTTTTTATAGTTAACATTTCAAATTATATAAGTCAATACATGTAACAAAACGAACTTTAAAATAATAAAAAATTAACTAATAAAACAGGAAAAATATTTTGGTGTTTATTTAAGAAATTGTAAAATAAAGCTTTTAATTATCATTTTTTAGTATATAATTGTAGTTTTGAACAAAAATTAATAAATTGATTGTTTAATAAATAATTTAACTATTTAATTATGAAAATTTTTTTTATCATCATACTTTTAACATTTTTAACATCTTGCACGGTTAATAGAAGTTTTGTTGACGAACATAATGCTAAAAATTCGATTGATTGGAGTGGAACGTATTTTGGTGTTACACCATGTGCCGATTGCCCCGGAATTGAAACTACTTTAACTTTATACTCTGACTTAAAATTTACGTTGTCTTTGGTTTACCAAGAAAGAAACGTAGAACCTTTTATTGAACAAGGAGAATTTAAATTTGATAATATAGGTAATAAGATTACTTTATTTAACAATAATAAAGAAGTTGGCAAGTATTTTATAGGCGAAAATTATATTATTCAACTTGATGCAGACGGAAACTTTTTTGAAAGTGAATTAAAAGATTACTTTAGACTGGATAAAATAAAAAATATCGATTTTTTAGAATCTACTTGGCTTATTACCCAATTTGAAGACAATATATTAGATTCGCTTAAATACTTCATTAACTTTAACAAAACGGATAACCGTTTTTCTGCAAATTTTGGCTGTAATAAAATTACAGGAAAGTATTTAACATTTGAAAACGAAACCATAAAATTTTCGGATGTGATATCAACAAAAATGGCTTGCCCAAATATGGATTTGGAAAAACAGTTATTAAATGCTTTACAAAAAGTTGATAACTATACATTTAATAACAATAAACTGTTTTTAACCACTGCAAAAACAGATACAACATTTATACTTATAAAAAATATAGGAGAAATTAAATGAAAAAATATATTTGTTTTATAATTTTATTTTGTTTCGCATCGTTTATTACTAAAGCAAAACAAACGGATATTTATAATACGTCTAAAGGAGAACTAAAAATAACAATGCTTGGTTGGAGCGGAGTAAAGTTTGAATACAATAATAAAATAATTTATGTCGATCCTTCATTACGCAAAAATTCGGAAGTTAACCCAAATTACGATACTCTTGCCAAAGCAGACTATATTTTTATTACACATGCTCATTTCGATCATTTTAATATAGAAGTAATTAAAAAATTACTTAAACCCGAAACCCATTTAATTGTAAATGACGAATGTTACAAAATATTAGGTACAAGCTTAGGTAAAATAGTTATTACACGTGTAGTTAACAATAAAGAATATGATTTTGCCGGATTAGAATTTTTTGTAACACCTGCGTATAATTTATCCGGTGAAGAAGGGAAAATTTATCATCCCGAAGGAGTAGGAAACGGATATATATTTAATTTTGATAATTTTAAAGTGCTTGTTGCCGGCGATACCGAAAATATTCCTGAACTTAAGACGCTTAAAAATATTGATGTGGCTTTTTTACCCTTAAATAGACCTTTTACTATGGATGACAACATGTTTATTAATTTAGTTTTATCTTTTAAACCTAAAATTGTTTACCCATACCATTATGATGACAACTATTTAGCAAATGTTATTAAAGCCTTAAATAAAAATACCGAAATTGAACTTAAGATTAGACAAGTGAAATGAAAAATTTTACATGCTTATGGTTAAATTTTAAGAAAAAACATTCCGAAAGGGAATTGTTAATAATAGAAAAGTTAAACAATAACAATATAAAACTCCGTAGTAATGTAGGTTCTATTAAAGACCAATCCATATGTAACTTAGTTCTGTTCCATTTCTTGTTTTTCTATTATTAATTCATCCATTCGGTATTAAAATAATCCGGTTAATCCTATTTTTTTCTCGTAAATCTTGGTTAAAAAGTTTTAAAAGTTACATTAATGTATGCCGGGCTAAATCATAACTATTGTATAGCCGGTTTATAAAGAGTTATTATTGTTATAAAGTTATTTATTATTCCACAGACAAACTTATCCTCGTTCTCCTTCTCTAAACTATATAAAAGGGGTAACTTAGTGCATTAGTATTTTGTAAAATAATAGGTTACAATAGTTCTATAGGCAATTATAATCTAAACTTGTCAAATTATCTATAAAATAATTCCGCCTTAATAGAATTTAGAAAAGGGGATTAAGGGGGTAAGAGTTTAAATTCTTAATGTGCAATAATCTGTTTTTAATACAGCCCCATTATATACTTTCTTACTTAATAACTATTTCATTTTTATACTTTTAAGTTTTTTCACTTTTACGGTATTTTACTTTACGCTTTTTTTTATTAAATTTAGATATCACAAATGGCGGTTATTATATGTTATTTTCAACAATTATTAACGCAACGGAAGAACACATCTACAAAACATTTTCCGAAAAATCACCTGCAGGCAATATTTACCATGATATTGTACACACCAAAGAAGTTGTTAGCGAAGTTGAAAAAATAGGAAGAGAAATAGGAATTAGCGATTTAGATTTGGAAGTGTTAATTATTGCCGCATATTTTCACGATTTAGGTTACATTGAAGATTCCGAAAATCATGAAGAAGTTAGTGCAGGTTACGCAAAAACATTTCTTAATAATTATGGATATCCCAAAGATAGACTTGATAAGGTAATTAAATGTATTTTAAGTACTAAATTAAGCTACCAACCGCAAAACTTAATAGAAGAGATTATGAAAGATGCCGATTTGCATCATGTCGGCTCTGAAAAATATATGGATAAAAGTAATTTATTACGTGCAGAAATTGAGAACAGAAAAGGGATTAAAATAGAAGATTACGATTGGATAAAAGGAAATATTGATTTTTTTATTAAACACAAATTTTATACTAAATTTGCAAAAGATAATTACGATGAAATTAAACAGGCTAATTTATTAAAACTTCAAAAAAGACTTCGTAAAGCACTAAATAAGGTTGAGGAAGAAAAAATTAAAACCGAAAAGTTTGAACTTGAAAAAGAAAAACTTGCCTCTAAAAAAGAAAGCTCGTTAAAACCCGATAGGGGAGTTGAAACCATGTGGCGTAATACTATGCGTACACATGTTAGTTTTAGCAGTATGGCAGATAATAAAGCTCATATTATGATTAGCGTAAATACATTATTACTAACTGCAGTTGTTGCCTTTTTAATTAAAAATTTATCTCTATATCCGCAACTTATAATTCCCACAACTTTATTAACCGTTGTTTCTTTGGTTTCGTTAGTATATGCTGTTTTGGTTACTCGCCCAAATATTACTTCAGGCACATTTACTAACGATGACGTATTAAATAAAAAAGTAAATTTATTGTTTTTCGGTAATTTTTTTAAAATGAATTTAGAAAGTTTTAGCTGGGGAATGAACGAATTAATGAACGATAAAGAATTTTTATACGACAGTATGATTAAAGACTATTATTTTTTAGGGCAAGTATTGGGTAAAAAATACTTACATTTACGTATGAGTTATAATATTTTTATGTTCGGTTTAATTATTACGGTTTTAGCTTTTATAATTGCTCTTACCTTTTACCCTATTACAGGCGATTTAATTCCGTTACACTAATATAAGGAAATAATTTTGAAAAAACTTTTACTTATTAGGCATGCCAAAAGCAGTTGGAGTGATGATAGCATAAGCGATAAAGAAAGACCGCTTAATGCAAGAGGGAAAAAAGCTGCTCCGTTTATGGCTGAAATATTAAAAAAGAAAAATATTAATATCGAATTATTTATCTCTAGCCCTGCCGAAAGAGCATTTGCAACTGCTAAAAAATTTGCCGATACTTTTGGTTACCCCAGAAATAAAATTAAAATTATTGAGGATTTATACGGTGCTGCTACCTACGAAATTATGGAAATTGTGAACAATTTTGATAATAACTTAGAATGTGTTGCCATTTTTGGTCATAACCCCGATTTAACTCAATTTAACAACTTCTTATCCGATACTTACATAGACAACATTCCAACAACCGGAATTGTTTTACTGCATTTTGAAGTTGATAACTGGACAGATATTGGTAGCGGAATAGGTAAATTGCAATTTTTTGATTACCCTAAAAAATTTAATCCCTTACTTTAATATCTTTTTAGAATATTGCATATATAAATGGAGCTAATGCGCTTCCTTGGGTTAATACAATTAATCCGCCTAATAAAATTAAAAAGAATATAATGGGCAACAACCACCATTTTTTTCTATATTTTAAAAATTGCCACAGTTCTGAAATAATGCTTAGCTTTCCCATTAAAATTGTCTCTCCGTTTCTTCTTTTCCGTATTTAATATTTTCTCGTTTAACCCAGTAACTTTCAACTTTTTTATCTAGTTTTGTATTTAACAAATCTTTTCCCGATATCTTAAAAACTAAACTTATAGGTGTTATAATTAGATAAAATAAAATACCCAATATTAATCTTGTACTAATAAATCCCAATACAACCGATAATATCATCCAAAATAAATATATCGGTTTTAATATAATAGGAGTAATAAACCCCAACAGTATAAAAATAAAACCAAAGGGAATTAAATAAGTAAAGGCATTAGAATCATAAAATATTGTTATAAATCCAATAAATGCAATTATTCCGCCAATTAATAACGCAAAATTTAAAATATCTTTATTTGTTCGTTTTATTTGTTTTATTTCTTCAAGTATCATATTTTAATCCAATTCAAATTCTTTTTTCCAATCGGTATCGTTAATTAATTTTTTCATTTCCGTTTTATTTAACAAATAATTACCAAGCACTAAATAATCGATATCGGTACGCATAAAACAACGATAAGCATCTTCAGGGGAGTTAACAATTGGTTCACCTCTTACATTAAAGGATGTGTTTACTATAACTCCATACCCGTATTTTTCGTTAAACGTAGATATTATTCCGTGATAAAAAGGATTTGTATTCTTGTTTACCGATTGAATTCTTGCACTATAATCAATATGCGTTACAGCCGGTATATCACTTCTAACTATATTAAGCTTATCTATTCCAAAAAGTTTTTGTTCTTCTTCACTCATTTTTAATTGTCTTTCTTTTTTTACATCGGCTACCAACAACATATACGGGCTAGGTCTATCTATTTCAAAATAATCCGAAATTCTTTCTTCCATTACACTTGGAGCAAATGGTCTAAAACTTTCGCGAAATTTAATTTTTAAGTTCATTACCGATTGCATTTTTTTTGACCGTGCATCTCCAATAATAGAACGAGCCCCCAAAGCACGGGGACCGAACTCCATTCTTCCGTTTAATATGCCCAATATTTTTTCTTCGGAAAGAATATCGGCAATTTTATTGTGTAAATCTGCAGTTTCTAAATAAGTGTGTTTTATATTATGCTTATCCAAAAATTCTTTAATTTGCTCGTTGTTAAATTCAGTACCCAAGTAAGCACCAAACATTTTATCGTTTTTATTATCCGAAATTCTTTCATTATTTAAGTATTGATACCAAACAAATAATGCCGCACCCAAAGCACCACCTGCATCTCCTGCTGCGGGTTGAATCCAAATATCATCAAAAATCCCTTCTCGTAATATTTTACCGTTTGCAACACAATTTAATGCAACACCACCTGCTAAACAGAGGTATTTTTTACCTGTAACTTGTTTAATATGTTTTGCCATTCTTATCATTATAATTTCGGTAACATCTTGAATTGAACGAGCAAAATCCATTTCTCTTTGTGTAAGTTTGCTTTCCGGTTCTCGGGGTTTTCCGCCAAACAATTTATTAAATGCGTCATTGGTCATCTTCAAACCACCGGCAAAATCAAAATATTTCATATTCATTTTAAATGAACCGTCTTCCTTTAAGTCTATCAGTTCATTTAATATTATATCAACATATTTTGGTTCACCGTACGGAGCTAAGCCCATTACTTTATACTCGCCGCTATTTACCTTAAACCCTGTGTAATATGTAAATGCAGAATACAACAACCCCAATGAATGAGGGAATTTAATATCCGCCATTATTTCAATTTTATTTTGTTCTCCGATACCGTAACTTGTAGTTGTCCACTCGCCAACACCGTCTATAGTTAAAAATGCCGCTTCGTTAAAAGGAGATGCAAAAAAAGCGCTTGCAGCGTGCGATTGGTGATGTTCGGGAAATAATATAATACCGTTATAATTTAATTCATTTTTAATTAAATCTTTCATCCATATTTTTTCTTTTATCCATAAGGGCATTGCTTTAATAAATGAGCTAAATCCTTTTGGAGCCAACGAAGTATAAGTTTCAAGCAATCTTTCAAATTTTAACATCGGTTTATCGTAAAAAGCTACATAAGATAAGTCGTTGGCATTAATTCCTGCATAATCTAAACAATATTTAATTGCATTTTTAGGAAATTTATGGTCGTGTTTCTTTCGTGTAAACCTCTCTTCTTGTGCTGCAGCTATAATTACACCATCTTTTATTAAAGCTGCGGCGCTATCGTGGTAATATGCGGATATTCCGAGTATATACATTTTCACCTATAAATTTAAATCAGAATAATTAATTTACAAAATTTTTCTATTTTTTAGTTCCCAATTATTTAAAATAGAAAAGCCGACATTTTCAGCCGGCTTTTCAAGTTTATAAAATAAATTAAATTATTTTATTAACATCATTTTCTTTGTAGCTACAAAGTTATCAGAGGTAATTGTATAGAAATAAACACCGCTGGTTAAACTTGAAGCGTTAAAGTTAACATCGTAGTTACCTGCACCTAATTGTTCGTTAACTAATTCGGCAACTTCCTGACCTAACAAGTTGTAAACTTTCAATGTAACTAAACCTGCTTTTGGCACGCTAAAGTTAATTGTAGTTGACGGGTTGAATGGGTTAGGATAGTTTTGAGCTAAGTTATAAACTGTAGGAATTTCGTTATTAGCTGTTTCAACACCAAGTACAATAGCAGGAGACATATCTGCCCAAACAGTAGTTGCAATAACATACTGAGCATTGGTTGTTAATGTAATACTGTGGTAAAGCTATCTTCATGTCTCTCCTCCTCAATATATTTATATTACATATATTATATCATTACACTTAGACCGTGCGTACAACCTCGCCGGAGAAACAAGCGAACCGGTATCGAGATATAGAATCAGAGTTTGGAGATCAGAATCATCATATAGATTGTAGATAC
>Ga0116156_10004741_pt1 | contig 11444 bp, 14 predicted proteins | sample AD_UKC045_MetaG_FD_89891 | JGI IMG/M metagenome (GOLD analysis project Ga0116156, IMG submission 89891) | Active sludge microbial communities of municipal wastewater-treating anaerobic digesters from USA - AD_UKC045_MetaG | ecosystem: Engineered > Bioreactor > Anaerobic > Digestate | place: USA... | reverse complement strand
TTCTACGGCAAGCTGGCGAAAAAGCGCGGGCTGCCAGGCTTCTCGTTCGATGCGCGGGCTGCGAAAAAGGGTGCGGCGCGCCTCGGTCAATTCGAAGAGCGGATGGTAGAGGAAGCGGCCGAAGCCGGATGGCAAGGGAAAACCATCCCCATCGATGTGGACCAGATCGAGGATCAGAACGCGCTGGTGTTCCAGCAGACGGTGAAAAAGGGATCGAAGGTCACCGGTAAGCAGACTGTCGTGCAAATCAAAGTGCGGCCAGAGCACGAGGACAAGATTCTGGAAGCCATCGGCAAAGCAGGACCTGCAGGCAAGAAAACGATCCTGCCCCAGGTCGGCGCTCCGCTGCCGGAAGACGAGTATTACGATACGATCCTCACGGCTGTGAAGTCGGTGAATCATCATCTCGCCGACAAGAACTTCAACGAAACATCCGTCGATGCGGCGATAAAGCTCAAAACCAAGCTCTCGAAGCTGCTCAAGCATGAGGATGCGGAAGTCAGGCGCATGGCCGAGGATTACCTGGAAAAAATCGACGAGCTTCATGCCATCGTCGAAAAGGTAAAAAGCGGAGCAGCGCCGGGAAAGAAGGTTTCGAAGTTTGTCCAGGCCATCCGAAAGACCGAAACGAAGGCTGTGCAGGCGGTGAAGCCCAAGGATATGGTCGTCCGCAAAAGCAAGGTACTCATGCAGAAGCGGACGAACACGGCGGGCCAGATCATTACCGATGGCACCGAGCGTGATCTGTCGTCGGTCTTTGGGCGTGGAATGGCCGACGGCACACAGTTCGAGATCGAGTTCGAGGACGGCGTCACTGCAGTTTATCGCCCATGGGCCGGAAACAAAGATATTTTCGCGGCGGCGGGCGAACTGGAGGTGCGCGTCGATGGGGCGTGTGCTCCCGGCGTCGTGGAAAAAGCCCTTGAAAAGATTGAGCGGTTGGGCCTGAATGCGACCCCGGCGGCCATCGAGGACGCGGAAATCATGTACCTGCAGAAGCAGGCTTACGTCCAGGGCATCGACAACTCGCCGCGCTACAAGAAGGCGCTCGGGGCGATGAAGAACAAGAGCAAACAGGAGCAGGTGAAGACCCTGCGCGATTTCTGGAACGCTGAACTGGGCGTGCGGGACGTGACCGAAATGCCGCACTACAACCCGTTTGGCGAATTCCAGCACGCGACGCGCGGCAAGCTCGAAGGCGCGGGACGCCGCACTCAGATGCGCTTCGACCTGACAGAAAGCGACCTGGAACGCCAGATGAGCGGATACTCGCTTCGGCACACGCTGACCGACGACCGCGACATGGCGGAATTCATCGAAACGGCGCTGGAGCACAACGGCGCGATGGTCTCCACGGTCGAGAAGATGCGCATGGGCATCAAGCCCGGCGGCATGTCGCCGGTCGCGGATATGGAGTCCGGCGGCGGGACGTACTTCTTCACGCGAATCCGCAAGACGCCGACGGCGGCGCGACCCGGGGAGCCGGGACTGTACTTCAAGCGGAATCTGCTTCGCCGGATGGACGCGATCACGTATGATCACGACAAGTTCGGGCGCTGCACCGGCGACCACGTCCGACGGAATCGCAAATCGCAGATCGACCAGTGGAAAAGTATCGTGCAGCGCGACCGCAGCGACGAGACGATCTTCAAGTATTCGGTCACTCTGTTGGACAACCTGGAAGTCATCGTCGCGCCGGATCGAAAGACAAAAATGAACATCATCATGTCCTTCAAGAAGCGCGGCATCACGCATCTGCCTGACGGCCGCAAGATCGAGGACATTGTTTGGGCGAGTCACTGACATGAGTAAAATCGACGTAAAGGCGGAAGCGGCCAAGCTCCAGGAAACGCTCGATGGAATCACGAAGAACGGCTTCTGGTACTACGTGTATTTCCCGGACGACGAGCATCTGACGTTCCAACCGTATCGGCTCGACGTGCTCGGCGCGCATCCCCAGGTCGCTCCTGACGGGACCGTAAAGGCGTGGACCTACTCGGTGCTGATGATCGACCGGGGCTTCGTGGATTTCGGCGCGAGCACGCACGGCAACCACCTGCACTTCGTAACGAAGATCGATTGGCGGCGAAATGCCAAGGATGAGATTTACTCGGCTTATCTCTACGACGATCAAGAGTACAAGATTTATATCATCCGCCTCGATCCCCTCGACGATCCGAATGAGATCGAAGAATGGAAGGGCTACGTCAAGCGGCTCGCAACCATGCCCGATCGCGTGGACCGGTGCCGCAAAGGAGTGACCCGCGAATTCATGGAAATGGTGGAGGCGCGGTTCCGATGAAGCTGCGGTACATGATCGACTACGTTTACGACGAGAAGCGTTTTGAAAAGGGTCTCGATCCCTACGTGCCCGCCGGGGTGTGGGTCGTGACGCCGACCGGGTTCGATGCCGGATATCTGCCGGGCTTCGAGGAGCGCGAGGACGAGGTCAATTGGATCGTCAATGATTGGGTGGAAAAGGACATCAAGCCTTGCCTCAATCCCGGCTTCATGGAGTATTGGCGTGAGAGCCGTTCACCCTATCGCGGCGCGTTTGGCGAGATCGTGGAGACCGAGGAGTACGAGAACTCAGGCGTTTGCATCGAAGCTGTTCTTAGCGCTTTTGGAAAGAAGTGATTTCCACTGTCGCGGTTTTATCCGATAAATTCGCACACCTCATGATCTTGTCCTTTCGGAAACGGACCCATATTCTGCCCCTATGAGCAAGCTGTTCACATACATCGAGAAGCTCGTGGCGCAGAAATTCTTCGGCACCCTGACGCTTTCTTTCCAGAACGGCAAGCTGTTCAACATCAAGGTCGAACGGAGTTTGAGGCCGACCGACCTTTGACAACATGACCCACGGGGTTGTCGAAAAAATCGAGCCCCGGTGAAGCCAGAAGGCAAACCCTTCGCGTAGATCGGCGTGGTTGTCGGAAAAACCGAGCCCGCCGGTGACAGAAGGACAGCCCTTCGGCTTTGCCGGGGCTTTTGTTTTTTAGGGAGCAAGCGTGGCGCTGCAAACCGACATGGACCGGCTGACTTTCCTGCTCGAAGCGGAAGCGGAGCTTGCGTTGTTCGGCGATGAGCAGCTGTCCGCAAAAGCCGACGACGAGCAGCGCCGGTACGTCACCAACTACATCGGCTCCAAGCAAAAGCTGATCGATTTCATCTGGGAGAACACACCGGACGACACCCGCGCCGTGGCCGACCTTTTTTCCGGGTCCTCGGTCGTCGGGTTCATGTTCAAGCAAAAGGGCAAGGCGGTCACCGCGAACGACAAGCTGCGGTACTGCTTCCATATCGCCCGCGCGATCATCGAGAACCACGGCGAGACGATAACCGACGAGGAGATTGCGGCGCTACTGGCCGACAACCCGCAGGCGGGCGACTTCGTCCGCAAGCACTTCGCGGGCATCTATTTTTCCGAGGGCGTCCACGGGATCATCGATTCGATCCGCGCCAACATCGACAAGCTCCCCGCCGAGGGTTTCAAGAGGGATATTGCCCTTTTCGCCCTGGGCAAATCGTGCATCACCGGCAAGGGCGGCTTCGGGCACTTCGGTACGACCATTCCCCACGGCGACCGCCAGGACAGTCCCGAGCGGTTCAAGCAGCGGTTCGCCGACAACGTCCATACCATCAACTCGCTAGCCTTCGACAACGGCCAACCCTGCCGGGCCGCCTGCGGCGACATCATGGACATCGGCCCGCAAGTAAAAGCCGACCTCGCGTACTTCGACCCGCCGTATGCCACTCACTTCTCCCAGACCAACTATGAGCGGTCCTACCACTTCATCGAAGGGCTGATGACGTATTGGGACGGCAAGGAGATCGTCGAGGGCAGCAAGACCAAGATTTACCGGATCGAGAAGTCCGGCATGACCAAGGCGAACGCATCGAATTTCTTCCGGGAGTTCCTCGGGGCGTGCGTCCATATCCGCAATTGGATCATCAGCTACCGCGACCAAGCGTACCCCAGTGAACCCGAGGTCAAACGGATCATCGGCGACCTGGGCCGCGACGTGTCGCTCAAGAGCAAGGACCACCACTACCAGATCAGCGCCAAGCACGGCGACGCCAGCAACGCCAAGGAGCACCTGTTCCTTTGCTCGGCAAAGCAGGCGGCGCAAGACCTGGACGAGGCGGCCGACCTCCACGACCTAGGCATGTCGGCGCTTGGCGACTGCGACCTCGATCTGCTCTCCGCTTTCGCGGCCGACGACAAGGTCCGCGTCTCGCCATACATGGGCAGCAAGTATTTCGCGCTGGACTGGATTTGGAAAAATTGTCCGCAGGACGCTAAGTCCGTGCTGGACGCCTTTTCCGGCGGCGGCAACGTGGCCTATTTCTTCAAGCACAAAGGGCTGACCGTCTACTCCAGCGACCGGATGCACTACCCGTGGCATATCGCCAGGGCGGTCGTCGAAAACCAGACCGACACGGTCTCCGACCAGGAGATCGAGTCGCTGCTCGCGGAGAACCCCGACGCCGGGAATTTCTGCGAAAAGACGTTCACCGATTACTACTTCACGCCGGAAATCCTTCATTTTCTCGACAACACCTGGGCCAACGCCCAGAAGCTGCCCGGCTACAAAAAGGACATCGCGCTGTTTGCGATGGGCTATGCCTGCATGACCAAAGCGCGGTTCGGGGAATTCGGCCGCAGCAAGAAGGGCATGACCGGACGCCCCGAGGACGAATCGAAGAAGGATACAAGTCTCGGCGAGATCCCGCTGGAGGACTTCCGCGATCTGTTCGTCAAGAACATCCGCAAGATCAACAATCTCGTGTTCGACTCCGGAACGCCGTGCAAAGCTTTCTGCGGCGAGGTTCGGGAGATTCTGCCGAAGCTCGACGTGGACCTGGTCTACGCCGATCCGCCGTACATCACCGAGTTTGGGGCCAACGATTACGAAGGCAAGATGCACTTCGTCGAGGGCCTGATGACCATGTGGGCGGGTAAACAGATCCGCGACAACGCCCGCCGCGATTACGAGTCCGGCACGAAGTACAATAAGGAGACCATCGCGGCGCTGATCGGCGACGTGGTGGATAAATCCCGCGCCAAGTCGATCCTCATGTCCTATCGGGACAAAGCGTATCCCCGCGAGCCGGAAGTCGTCGAGATGCTCAAGAAGCGCTTCGGCCAGGTCGCGGTGAGGCGCATGGACGTGCGCTACAACATCGCCCGGTACGGTCCCGAGGGCGGCGGCAAGGACGCCCAGGAACTGCTCTTCGTGGCCAGCGGTCCTCTCGCGGCGCAGGCCAATACCCACGCCAATTTCCACACGCGGATCACCGGCCTGGTCATCACCCGGTCGCTGATGGCGCAGGCGCAGACCGACGAGGGCGATAAGCGGTTCTCGTTCATCCTGACCCACGTCGGGACCAACAAAAACGGCGACCACTTCACCGAGGAGGAATGCCGCAAGGCGTTCCAGTCGGTGGTGGGCACGAAGATCGACGTCTCCCACAGCCAGGATTTCCGCGACATCGTCGGCGGCGTCGTGTCCTCGGAATACGTCGAGGACGGCGAGGCCAGCCGCATCGAATGCGTGGGCGAGATTTACACCGGCGTCACCGAGGCGGCGCGCCAGGCCTATGCCCTCGTCCGCAAGGGGATCATCCGGCAGGTTTCGATGGAGTGCGATTACGCCGAGGGCGAGTGCTCCATCTGCGGCAAGCGCGTGAAGAGCAAGGCCGAGTACTGCGTCCATCTCAAGAACTTCAAGGGCGGCACGTACCAGGGAAAACCGTGCTTCGAGATTCTGCACGGCGTCGTGTTCACCGGGGTGGGCCTGCTCGACAAGAAGGGCGCGGACGAGAACGCGCGGATCAAGAAGGTTGCCAGTTATCAGAAGGAGAAACTCATGGCCGACAAAACCAAACAGAGCAAGGGCCAGGACGAATTCCTGGACCAGGAGGATCCGGGCGACGGCGCTCCCGCCGAGGAGCCGACCACCGACAACCCGGATACGGAATTGAAGCGGCTGCGGGCCGAAAACAAAAAGCTGAAAAAGCAGCTTGAAGACGCCCAGCAGCGCATCTCGGAACTGGAGACCGAGCAGGCGGCGGCCGCGCGGCGCGCCAAGGCCGATACGGTTCTCAAGAAATGGGAAGGCAAAGGCCGCGCTTTCGACAACGATGAGGCGCGCACGGCGGAACTCAATCGCCTGGCCGGTCTTTCCGAGGAAGCGATCCTGGCGACCGAGCAGGTCATCGACTCGCTGGCCGCGCCGAAAAGGGACGAGGCGTTTCCCCCCAAGCCCCCGCTGCCCGGCGATTTGACCAAGAAGGCCGAGGCGTCCACGCAGCCCAAGCTGAAAGCCGACGCGGGCGTCGATCCGCTGGTCGTGGACGACAAGAAACCGGCGAACCTCGAACAAAAACTGAAAACCGGCCTGATGGCTTCCTACAAAGCCACCGTGGGCCAGGAGGTGGCGTGAGATGGGTTACTTCGTTGACGTGAAGCACGACACCGGCATCGCCTATGGCGACGGCTTCGTCCAGGGCGACGGGGTGTGCGGGCAAGTGATGAAGCTGGTCGGCGACGACCTGTTCGCCGTGGCCGACGATCCGACCGAACCGGCCTTCGGCATTCTTTATAAGGACGTGAAGTCCGGCGAGATGCCGACGATCTACACCGGCGGCGGCGTGTACGAAACGGACAACTTCACCGGCACGATCCAGGCGGGCGAGCGGCTGAAGGTTCACGCGACCAACCACAACCTCACCAACGGCGTGCAGGCGGGCGAGGTCGTCGTGGCGCAAGCCATCACCATGTCCGGCGGCGTGCTCAAGTTCAAGCTGCTGGTGTAGGGAGGAAACCACACATGGAAACGACCGGAATCGACGTTCATTCCCAGGAATACATGGAGGCGATGGCCGCTCTTTTGAGCGAAGCCGTTTCCACCGATGAAGGCCTGAAGGCGCTCGCGGCCGCCATCGCCGCGCCCATCGACCAGGAGATCAAGCGCAAGGAGATCACCTCGCTGCTGCTCACCAAGCAGAACCTGCCCAAGGGCGAACCCGCGAAATACCAGAAGAAGCCGAAAGTGAAGGCGTACTGGATTTCCAAAAACGGCGAGGCGCAGGAATCGGTGCTGGGTGAGGACGAGGTGGAGTTCCCGATCAACCGGATTCACTCGACTCCGATGGTGGACATCTCCGTTCTCAAGCACGGCAACATCGGCACGCTGACCGACATCCAGAAGGCCGCTGCGACCGAAATCCGCAAGGAGATCGACAAGCGGACCCTGACCGTCATCAGCGCGGCGATCCCCGCCGAGAACACCATCACCGTGACCAGCGGCGGCAAGTTGACCGAGGACGCGCTGAACGAAGCGCTCTCGATCCTCGAGGACCTGGAGCTTGCGCCCTCCACAATCATCATGCGCGGCGCGCGGTTCAACGACATGCGGTCCTGGGAAGGGATCGACCCGCAGACCAAGCTCGAACTGCGTCAGAAGGGCATCTACAAGGTCTACGGCGGCGCGAACATCCTTACCACGGCGGCGGCCAACATGAGCGAGATCATCATCGTCCCGGACGAGGAGATCGGGAAGTGGGCTATCCGCCAGGCGCTGTCCACCGAGAGCGTTTACAAGGCGCTCAAGTTCAAGACCGGCTGGCTGGTGTGGATGGAGTGCGCCCAGGGCGTCACGAGGCCGGAACTCCTGGCGAAGGTCGTCATCAACCAGTAGGAGGCGGCTATGCCGGATATTCGGAATCTGACGAAGACCAGGCTGTCGCTGCCCCACGAGGACGGCACGGTGGTCATCCCGCCCGAGGGCAAGGTCCACGTTTCGCGGGTGACCGCTGTCGTGCTCAAGGCGGTGGAAAACGGCCTGGTCGAGGTGCTCGGGGCGGTGCGTCCCAAGCTGGCTTTCCCCATCAACGATCTGCTTCCGCACGAGGCGGTCGCGGCGGTGGACTCCCTGCAGGATGTCGATCTGCTGCGGTCGCTCCTCGATGAGGCCAAGAACAAGAAGGTCCAGGAGGCGATCAAGCGGCGGTTGAAGCTGCTGGAGGGAGTCGATGACGCAGGTCAGTGACATTCTCGTCCTGCTTCGCACCGACTTGGGCGACGCGGCGGGCGAACTGCTCGGCGACAACGACGTCCTGCGGGCGCTGACGCGGGCGATCCTGGCGGTCAACCGGGATATCGGGCGCGTCTACCAGATCACTGGGGATGGGATCGAACCCGATTTGACCGGCGATGACGCGGACCTGGTGGTGCTGCGGGCTCATGCTTTCTGTTGCTCGATGCTGCGTTCGGCAGCCAGCGCCAACTTCTCCTTCGGCTCTGGCGACAAGCGCGTGGACAAGACCATGCAGGCCGAGGCGTGGGGCGATCTGGAGAAGGACCTGCTGGCGAGGTACCGCGAGGCGGTCTCGCGCATCAACCCGGCGCTCGCGGAGGGCTTGCTCGATGTGGGCAACATCCGCCCGCAGATATTTGAGGTGGGAAGACGATGCCGCTGATCACCGAACGGGAAAAGCGGGTGATCGAAACGGACCTGACCGATCTGGTGAAGGCCGAGGAGACCACCTGCAAAATCACGCGACCCGCCGTGGCGGGGACCGGCGAATTCTACGGCCCGCGCGAGGGCGCGGAAGACCTGATCGCAGAAATGCTGCCGGTCGAGTTCCATTACGGATCGCCGGACAACCTGGAGCAGGAAGGCGCGGACGCCACGGCGGATGTGGAATTCGGAGCGGACGTGAAAGAAGGCGATTTTCTGGAATACCTGGGCGTGCGTTTTCGGGTGACCGACGTCGAGCCGCATACGCTGTACGGCGCTCGGGCCTACACCACGCTGGTCCTGGAGCGCGAATACAAGGAATAAAAGCATGCTGATCAAGCTTCGGAACATTTCAAACACCACCATCGACGTGCCCGGTCACGGGATGGTGCTCAAACCCGGCGCGGCGATGTGGGCCGACGCCCTGACCGCCGATCTGCAGGCCGCCATCGAGGGCGGCTTTTTGGAAATCATCGACCAGGTCGGCGATCCGTCTTCGGGCGAACTGCCTGACGGTTCGGTCACCGCCGTGAAGCTGGCCGCCGGACTGCTGGACCGTTACGTGGTCGTGGATTGGAGCGACCCGGAGGCGGTGAATCCCACCACGCAACGGGTGTCGATCCAGTTGAATAACCTCGTCGGCAGCGACATCGCCGATGCCCACACCCTGCGCGTCACCTGCGATTCGCGGGCCAGCATGACTGTTGGAGAAAGCGGAACCGTTCTGTCGGGCGACGGCTCCAGCGACCTGATTGCCCGCACCGATCCCGAAGGGAAACTCGACCTGGTCGTGAGTTGCGATCAGGCCATCACCGTATCCATTGCCGCCGGTCCCACCCAGTCCAGCCCGCTGCTCGACTGCCGGAACGGCTGCGACATTTCGTTCGAACAATAAGGAGGAACGACCATGCCCATTCAAGACGCTGTCAGCCCCGTGCAGAAAGTGACCACGAGCGAACTGGACAAGGATTTCGCCGACGCCTTCGCCGTTGTCGGCTGGGGCGATCCCGGCGCGGAAGCCGACGACAAGATCGCCGTGACCCTGCAGCTGACCAATCCGCTGAAAGAAGACCTGGCGGTGAAGGAACGCATCCGCCTGACCTGCACCACCGGCGCGACCATGAACCTGGTCTCGGCGGGCGCGGGGACCGTGCTTTCCGGCGCCGACTCCGACGACATGATCGTCGAGACCGACGAGGCGACCGGAAGCTTCGACCTGGAAGTGACCAACGAGAGCGCGGGGACCGTGACCGTGATCGGCGGTGCGACCCAGGGCTCCGGCTTCGTTCACTGCGGCGAAAGCGTGGACCTGACCTTCGCGTAAGCGAACGGAGAGTCATGAAAGACGGTGTGATCAAAATCGACCTTCCGGCGGTGGAGTCGCTCGGCGATGCGCTGGGCGACTTCTCCGTCGAGTTGGCCAAGGAACTGAAGGTCGCCATGACCGACACGGTGACCACCATCGAGAAGTACGCCAAGCACCGGTGCCCGGTGGACACCGGCAATCTGCGTTCGTCGATCACGCCGGAAGTGAATGGAATCGAGGAAGGTTCGGTCGGCACCAATGTCGAGTATGCGATGGCCGTCGAGTACGGATCGCGCCCCCATGACATCAAGCCGCGTGAAAAGAAAGCGCTGGCGTTCGGGGTGGGCGGTTCGAAAGGACGGTACGTGACGACCAAGAGCGGCAAGCGCCGCTACCAGAAAGGCAAGCCCGGAGAGCCGGTGGTCGTGGGGCGCGTGAAACATCCCGGCACCAAGCCGCAGCCTTTCCTGGAACCGGCCTTCATCGTGGGTGGCAAGGTCGCTCAGAAGAATGTGGACGCGGCGGTCAATGCCGCGCTGGCGAAAGCCAAATCGGAAATGAAGGAGACCACGTGAAGCTGCGGCGCGCCATCGCCCATTACCTGCACGAATGTTCAGCGGAATTGAACATTCGTGCGGATCGACCGGACGGCAAGAACATCCGCTACCCGCTGGCGACCTTCACGGCCTTGGACCGCAACACCCAGGTGCTCGGATGCGGTGCAACCGATTACCGGCGCAAGGACGAGAACGGCTTGGTGGTGAAAAAAGGCCGCGTGCTGCCCCAGGAGACCACGCTGCGGATCGACCTGTGGGTGCCGGGAACGCCGGACAAGAACGCGGAGGAACACGCCGAGGAACTGGCGGCTTCGGTGGAGGCGGCCTTCGAGGCATGGCGCTTCGATCCGAATCCGCCGCGCATTATCGATCCGGTTTCCGGTGACGACCTGCGCGTGACGGCGATCCGGCATATCGCAACGGTTGATCTCCCAATGGACAAAACCGGCGAGCCGTTTCTGGCGCGCAAAAGCCTGACCTATGCGGTGACGCATCGGCGAACCCGCGAACGCGACGTAACGCAACGGATCGAGCGCGTCCACCTCGCGTATGGAGAGTGAGATGGCCAAGAAAAAGGATGTTTCCGATAAACCGCTGCCTGTCCTGCCGGACCTGTCGAAGCTGACGGTCTCGCTGGCCACGAAGCACGAGGCGTCTGTGCCGGTGGATTCCCTGGCAAAGGAGCTAGGCATTTCGCCGCCGGTGTTGGCGGGGATGAAGACGGCATACGGATGGAACGCGAGCACGCGGATCAAGAAAAGCGAGTTCGTCGACAAGGTGAAGACCTGGCTCGGCGCACGCGCGGGCGGGAGGTAAATCATGGCGACCACGAGAATCATTCCGGACGCCTACACCGAATACGAGGATGGGCACATCGGCGCGGTCGCGCCGTCGCTGGCCAACGTCGAGGCGAAAATCGGCGCGGCCATGGGCGGGCTGACCAACCGGCTGTACGTCTTTTCCGGGCCGGATGCCAAAGCTCAGGCGAAACAAGTCTTTCGCGGCGGCCCGCTGCTCCAAGCCATCGAGGAGGCGTTCGACGCGGGAAGCTCC
>Ga0116156_10004740_pt1 | contig 11445 bp, 17 predicted proteins | sample AD_UKC045_MetaG_FD_89891 | JGI IMG/M metagenome (GOLD analysis project Ga0116156, IMG submission 89891) | Active sludge microbial communities of municipal wastewater-treating anaerobic digesters from USA - AD_UKC045_MetaG | ecosystem: Engineered > Bioreactor > Anaerobic > Digestate | place: USA... | reverse complement strand
TTGAATATTGTAATTTATCTTTGGATATTGCTATGCCCCCACATTAACTTTACTGGATACATAATATAATTTGTTTAAAATGTTTATAGCCCTTAACTAATATTATTATTCTAATGTAAAGTTAGTGTGGGGGTGGACCCCCACATTAACTTTCATTAAGCTTCAAGAGATTTCTTGATACGTTTCTTAAGATGATTAAGTGCTTGAGCTCGCAGTTTAAGGTTATGCTCACGACGATGCGCTTCATCTCTTGAAGCGTAGGCTTCGTAATATACTATCTTGTAAGGAGCTTTCAATTTGGTGGCATACACTTCCTTGTGGTTGTGACGTTTCAGCCTATTTATTAAATTATTTGTATAGCCAATATAGTGAGTATGATACTTTATACTTTTTAGTATATATACGTAATACATATATCTACTTTTAAATAATTTAATAAATAGAAATGAAAGTTAGTGTGGGGGTGGACTCTAGGGGATTCGAACCTCTGACCTCGTCAATGTGAATGACGCGCTCTAACCAGCTGAGCTAAGAGTCCATGTATACACAACCCAAATAACCCGAACATATCCGAATCATCCGAATATAAAAAACTTCTGAATGACTAGAAGAATCATTTAAGGGCGAGATTGGAATATAAAACACAGATAGAAGAAACAATTATACCGGCTAAAACTACTCCACAAAAAATTAATCAAAATGCTTCCTTGGGTTTAATTTTAAATATGGTGCTCGCAATTGCCCCGGTTCAGGCCCCGGTCATAGGTAGTGGAATACCCACAAAAATTACTAAACCTAATTTCCCTCATTTTTCATAATTTTTTGAGAAAGCTTTTTCGGAATGACGATATATTCAATTAAAAATTTTTCTAAAGAACGTAAAACGACATAAGATAGTTTCTAATCAGGTCAAGAAATACAAAACAAAAATTATTGGAATCATATTACCAATAATGGCTATAAAAAAACTCTCATAAATATTAAAGCCATATTTAAAATATGCCATAGGCAATGCCAAACGTAATTCAAAGATTGGCAACATTGAATATCAAACGATTTGAATAATTTTTAAAGCCATCATTAGAGTTTAAGAACACTGAGTAAATAAATTAAGAGTCCAAAGATCATCGCTATGCCTTGTATCAATCAAAATCTCATAGTAACAGTGGTTTCTTGTCAACCGATCGCTTCAAAAGTATGGTGAATTGGTGTGGAAAGAAATACTTTACGTTTAAACAACTTTTTTGAGAACATCTGAATGATAACCGACAAGGCCTCTATAAAAGGAATAAATAAGAATAAAGGTAAAAACAATGCCGTGTTGGTATACATAGCAAGAAATCCGAATAAAACACCTAACGTCATTGAACCAGTATCGCCCATAAAGAATTTGGCAGGATGAAAATTATATCATAAAAATGCCAAAACGCCACCCATCACAACAGCCAATAAAGCCGCTAAATCAAATCTACCTAAAAGAAAGGCAATGGCAATATATGGAATTAGAGCCATAAAAGAAACACCGCCAGCCAATCCATCTAAACCGTCAGCTTCGTTCATAGCAAAAGCCGTGCCAACAATAATAAAAATAAAAAATGGAATATATCATAATCCTAAATGAACATTGCCAACAAATGGCACATAAAGTATGTCTCATTCAAGCTTTACAAAAAATCATCAAGCCCCAATACTGGCAATTAAAGTATGCAACACCACTCGAACTTTCATAGGTAAACCACCACCTTTGGGACCAATGCGATAGATATTAAAAATATCATCAATCATACCGATTAAAGCCGCCAACATCATTGACCCCAAAATCAAGATTGTTTGTTCACGAGTAACAAAATTAAGAAAACTTCAAATACCACCAAAAATAAAAGATAATATTAAGATCGTAAAAGCCATAAAGAAAGTAATCAATCAAAAAATTATACCGCCCATAGTAGGAGTTATGCCCTTGCCTTCATGTTTGCTGGCGTGCAGTTGAATATAAATGGGTGCGTTTTGATCTTGACGAATTTGTTTATACATTTTATTTTTGAGTAAAAATTTTAAAACCAACGGAGCCAATATAAAAGATAAAACGGTTGATATGCCTCCGAGTGTAAAAATTTTTACAACTTGAGAAATAATTTGGGCGCGCATATTTTTATTTTAATAATTTGTTAAAAATGGTTTATTAGCAGACAATCATTTTGATATATTTTGAATATCAGAAAAACGATTGTCTGATTGGACAATAATGGCAATATAAGGATATTTTTTATTGTTATTTTCTAATTCAAAAATGGCAAGTAAGGCCTCCTTAGCTTTTGGCGTTGTGCCAGTTTTACCGCCTCAATAATTTTCAAGTTTATCAATAATTAAGTTAGTGGGCACAACTAAATGTTTTACATTGGAAAGCGATGTAATTGTAATGGCTTGAGATCTGGTAATTTCACCGATCAATGGAAAATTATTGTAAATATATTTACCTAACTGAAATAAATCTAAAGCGGTCGAATAATTATTTTCACTATCAAAACCAATGGGATTATCAAAATGCGAGCTATACATACCGATAGCTTTGGCTTTTTGATTCATTTGATTTAAAAATTCATAATAACCAAAATGATTGGCTAAGGCACTGATCGCGTCGTTGGAGGACATAATTAATGCCATTTTTAATAAATCTATTACTTTAATACGTTCGTTTAGCACCAAATCAGTTTTTGAAGGTAAAAGTTCATACCCTTGTTGATCAATAGACACAACGTCATTGACGTCAATATTTTCAAGGATAATAGCTGAACTTAATAATTTGGTAATTGAAGCCGCGTTGGTTTGCTGATCAGCATTTTTTTGAAACACAATGTTTCCAGTTTTAAGATTGCCAATTAAAACAATATTACTCTCTAAAGTTACATCAAATACTGGCGTCGCTTGAGATGGTAATTTTTTTTGAGGTAGACTTGAACTAGTCATAATTGTGGTATTAATATTAGCTTCGGAAGTATTGGTAGTTTTATGAGCAACCAAAAAAACTATCAATGCTATAAAGATGATAAAAACCATTAAAATCAATATTTTTTTTAAACTTAATTGTTTCATTATTTTTTGCTAATGATTACATTTTATATCATTTTTTCGAAAAAATCAATTAAAAAAATGCATGTCAAAACTCAAAAGTCAAATGTCAAAAATGAAAATAAAAGGTCAAAAAATAAAAAAACTTCATATGACACAGACATAACAATTATATTTGTTTTGCTATTGATTTGCGTTCCTGTTAACATTAATTTACTGCTGCGTGATTTTATTGTTCGGGTAGCGTTAGCTCTTCGTTGGTTGTCTCGGCAACTATATCTTGAGCAATGGATTCTGAGATTATGTCATCGGCGTCGACACTATCTTTGAGCAGTTCCTTTAAAGTAAAATTATGCAATTTTTCAAACTCTGGCAAAGTCGAGGTATCATTTAGCCCTAAATGTTTTAATAAATCAAATGATGGTTCATACAAATATTCATTTTTACGGACTGGATTTTGATAACGATTAATCAAACCGCGTAAAACTAAAGCTCTTAAAATATATGACGAGTTAACCCCTCTGATATCGTCAATTTCAGCGCGATTAAGGGGCGAGCGATACATAATAATTGACAAGACCTCTAAAGCCCCTCTGGTTAAATCGCCTTCAAGCACAGTATTATTTAATTTTTGAACTAAAGTTGAAATGTTTTTATTAGTTACCATTTGATAATAGATTTGATTTTCGCTGCCATTTTTAACAATATCAAAACAACGGTTTTCATTACGATAATCATTTAATAATTCGCTAACGCTATTTTCAACCTCTTCTTTAGACACCAATAATAATTCAATAATTTTATTTTGAGATAATGGTTCACCCGAAGCAAACAAAAGTCCTTCAACTAAATATTTCAAAGCTGGTTTATTTTCATCCATAATATAATGATTAAAAATTAATTAATTTCATTGGCAGTAATATCAATCTCGCCAAAATTATTTTCTTGGTCAAGTGTTAAAAATCCATCTTTGGCAAGATGTAAAATAGCTAAAAAAGTAACGACTAAATTAATTTTGTCTTCCTTGTCGCCCAATATTTCTTTAAAGCTATATTTATCTTTACTTTTAAAAAGTGACATCAAATTATTAATTCGATCTTTTAGATTAACTAAAATTTTTATTTTCTTGGTGGGTAATATAATTCTTTCTTTTTGATACAGCTCAAACAAATTAGCTAATGTTTCTTTAAACATTTCTAAAGTTAAATGGCTGGGTGGATTAAAAATGACTTCAACATCAATAAATGGCTGATGACTAACTAACACGGTATGCTCTTTTCATAAATCTAAAATGAATTGAGTTTTTTGCTTAAAAATACGATAAATAATTAACCGCTCTTTCAAATCTAAAATTTCTTCGGTTTCTTCACTGGAAAGTTCCAGGGTGGGTAAGATAGCTTTTGATTTTATTAAAATTAAAGTTGAAGCAATCACTAAAAAATCAGCCAATTCATTGGTATTAGATTCAGCTTGTTTGATATAATCAAGATATTCATTGGTTACGCTTGATAAAGAAATTTCGGTTATTTCAAGATTATGCTCTTCAATCAATCTTAAGAGTAAATCCAGCGGACCAGAAAATTGTTCGGTTTTAATTTCAAATAAAGACACTATGCAGGTTTAACTAATTACTAATATTATAGTATATTTTGGGATAAAATACAATGTTTAAAACGATTTAAATATTTTTGACGATACCATAAAAAGCGACTTTTTTCTTTCTTAACATAGCTCAATGACCATCGCCATAAGAATAATGCCAATACTCTCGAAAAAAATTATTGAAGCCAACTTTTTTCATCGCTCGATATAATATCATCCTATTTTTATACATATCTTTGGGTATACTTTGACAAAAAGTATATTGGTGCTCTGGTTGATTGATAAAATTGGTGCCAGCAATTCGAGTTGAAATGAATTCACCATGATCGTCTCCTAAGACAACATCCACTGCTCCACCCGTCATATGACCGGGTGGCAAAATATCATCAGGCGTGGCAATTTTGTTTCTGACTTCTAAATCAATGACTTGATCAGCCATATTTGGCTTTAATTGTTTGAGATTATAACAATAGTAATTATATAAATCTCAGACTAATTTCTCCGAACGAAAAGCATCACGAATCATTAAATGATAACCTTTGGGCAATAATTTTTGAGCTTGATTGAGTTTATTAATAACTGAACGTCGTAAAAAAAGACGGTCATTATCGTTAACATTGGGCACATTTAAATTACACAATTTGATCTGAATGGCTTTGTCTAAATATTGCTTTAATGGTAACAGTGGTTCATGATTATCAACAATTTTTATGCGCTTGGCTATTTCTTTTGAAAACGTTAAATACTCTTCAAATTTGTCAACTTGATAGAATGTTTTTAATTTATTAATAGTGTCATAATCAAATGGACTAAATCATTTTATTAAAAAATTCATTATTAATTATTTAATGGAAATAATTAGAAGGCCTTTTTCTTTGATGTCTTCTTCTGGCCAAAACAATTCATCAATTTTAAACTTGCCAACTCAGGTTACTTCTTTCTCTATTTTTCGACCCGTGTAATTTTTCGCCTTAGAATCTCATTCTTCTAATATTAACACATCGCCTTCCTTAACGTCAAAGTCATTTAAACGTAATTCAAAATTTTTTTTACCAGATAAAATGGCGTCAAAATATTGGGGTTGAATTTTTTTACGAATTGTTGTCATAATCTTAAATTTAATTTATTTTCCACAACATTTTTTATACTTCTTACCTGAACCACAAGGACAAGGATCGTTGCGACCAATTTTTTCTTTACTACCCATAACCACCACTTGATTAGCTTTGGGTTGAGTTTGAATGTTTGCTTGGTTAAACTTAACAATAAAATCGAGCAAATAATTACCTAAGTAAGCTCATAAATCTTTATAAAAGATAAATGAATCTTTTTTGTAAGCGACTAAGGGCTCAATGTTTGAATAGGCCTTAAGCGACACACTATCACGAAGCTGTTCCATTTTTTCGAGATGAACCATCCATAAACTATCTAAAATATTTAGTGATACGGCTCGAGCAATTTGATTAAAATTTTCAATTTCTTTTTCTTTGGCATAATATGTTTGTTTGATACTCTCAAAAATAACTACAAACAATTTCTCGGTATTTTGTAAATTGGCCTTAATGATTGTTTCATCAATATTAATATCAAGATTTTTGAGATAGGTTAAAACCGAATCAAGTTGAAGATCAACCTGCTTTAAATCGTCATGAATTTTATCAGTTAAAATACCAAATATCAAATCTTTGATTTTAACATCATCATTTTCAGTAACCAAAATTTGACGTTTACCATAGACGGCTTTTCGTTGTTGGTTTAACACATCGTCATATTCAAGCACGTGTTTGCGAATATCTAAATTGATACCTTCAATTTTATTTTGAGCGCTTTCAATTGATTTGGTAATCATTGGATGAGAAATGGCTTCATCTTCTTTAAATCCAAATTTTTCCATAATAGTGCCAATAGTTTTGGGCGCAAAAATTTTAACCAATTCGTCTTCCAGCGAAATGAAAAATTGAGTAACACCTTGATCACCTTGTCGGCCAGTGCGACCACGTAATTGGTTATCAATGCGTCGAGCATCGTGACGTTCGGTGCCAAGCACAAATAGTCCGCCTAATTCTAAAATTTTGTTTCTTTCGGATTCAATACTCGGATTACCACCTAAAATAATGTCTACGCCTCGACCAGCCATATTGGTGGCCACCGTCACTGCGCCCAAGCGACCCGCTTGAGCAATAATTTCACCTTCCCGTTCGTGTTGCTTGGCGTTTAATACATTATGTTTAATACCTTCAATCGATAATAACTTAGAAATCTTTTCATTGATATCAACACTACGTGTGCCAATTAAAATTGGCTGACCTTGTTGATTGCGAATTTTAACTTCATTAATAATTGCTTGATACTTGCCGTTTTCAGTTCGATAAATTTTATCAGGTAAATCTTTACGAATATTTGGTTTATTGGTTGGAATAGTAACAACTTCTAATTTATAAACTGACATAAATTCTTCAGCGGAAGTAGCCGCGGTGCCGGTCATACCACATAAATGTTCATACATTCTAAAATAATTTTGAATGGTTACGGTAGCTACGGTTTTACTCTCGGGATTAACATAAACACCTTCTTTGGCTTCAAGAGCTTGGTGTAGTCCGCCAGAATAACGACGATCGGGCATAATACGACCAGTAAATTCATCCACAATAATAACTTTACCGTCTCTAACAATATAATCTTTATCGCGTTGAAATAAAAATTGAGCTTTTAACGCTTCTTCCAAATGGTGCACAAAATGAATACCTTGTTGATCATAAATATTAAAACCAATAATTTTTTCTAATTTATCTAACCCCGGTTCAAGCAAACTAATGGCTCGATTTTTGTAATCAATCGTAAAATCTTCATCAATAGTTAAACGAGGTGTAATTTGGGCAAATTGCTTATATAAAGACGATGACTCCATATCGGGCTGTGATATAATCAATGGTGTTCGAGCTTCATCAATTAAAATACTATCAATTTCATCAATGGTAGCATAATGATGACCACGCTGAACTATATCTTTGGCATTTTGAGCTAAATTATCGCGTAAATAATCAAAGCCAAACTCAGAGCTAGTGCCATAAGTAATGTCACATAAATACGCCTGCTGACGCTCTGCCGGGCGTAAAAACTCGCCAAACACTTTAAAACTGGCCGTAGCATCCCTTTCTTGGTCAATGTGCCCAGCATCTTTATTAATAATGTCTTGGGTATAAGTTGGATCATAAATAAAGGCACCCTCTTGGGTGATACAGCCAATAGACAATCCTAAAGCATAATATACGTGTCCCATCCAAACGGTATCACGTTTGGCCAAATAATCGTTAACCGTAACAACATGCACACCTTCGGAACGCAAAGCGTTTAAATAATTGACTAATACCGCTGTCAAGGTTTTTCCTTCACCCGTTCGCATTTCGGCAATTTTGTTTTGGGCCAAAGCGACACCACCTAATAGCTGAACATCAAAATGACGTTGGTTCAAGGTTCGGATACTCGCTTCCCTGGCTAAGGCAAAAACTTCCGGCAAAATATCATTGATAGTTTTTTTACCAGTTATTAGTTGTTCTTTAAAATCATCAGTTTTTGATTTTATAGCTTGATCGGATAATTTTTTTATTTCCGCTTCTAAAGCATTGATTTTTTGAATTGTTAAGCTATGATTACCAACAAATTTTTGGTTGGTATCAAATGAAAATATTTTTTTGAATAATGACATATTAATAGTGATTTAATTGTTGGTAATACTTTTTAAAAATGCGTGCTACTCAATATCGTCGTAAAAATCATTGGTTTTTTGCTTACGACCAAGTAATTTATTTAAAAATGAATATTTGTTTTTAAACGCTGTTTTGTGAATATTAGTTTTGTATTTTTTAATATCTTTAACAACTTGAGTTTTTAAATCGGAAAAACATTCATCCATTGAACTTCGTAATTGAGAATGAAGCTTATTAACATAAATTGATTTGTCGTAAACCGTTAAATTGGCTTCACAACGATAACGATTGCCTAAATCATCAACTTTAACCAGTTCTTCAATCTCAATTTTTAGAAACGGATTACCTTTGGATTTACTTAATAACTTTTTAATATTGTTGATTTTTTTGTGTAAAATTTTGGTTTCAGTAGGAGTTAATGTATAGTTTTTGGTAGTAAAATGACTTTCCATAAATTTGAGTTTAATGGTTTTATTATTTAATAAGCTTAGCAAAAAAGGTCAAAATACACAACTTAACGATATATAATAAATTATGATTTTCAGTCAAATTCTGGCTTTAAATAATTCTGATAGATATCGTTTAGAAATGTATAATCAATATTAAAATATGAAGCCACTGAGCCAATATCGGTGGTTTTTATGGCTTTATATAAAGTTTTACCTAAATTTACCAAAAACTCCTTGTCGTCTTGGTGATTTCGTTGAAAGGAATTAAATTCAGCTAATACCGAAAGTGGTATTAAATCGATAATTTTTTTTCGTTTGGATTGCTCTAACGCATAATAGGCCTGGCCGTCATCACACATTTCTTGGCCATAAACTTCAAATCATGAAAAAATATATTCTTTTAAAAACTGGCTGTTATTTTTTAAAGCGTCAATTTTATTTTGGTTAGAGTCCAATTCTTTGTTTAACTTTTTAGCAATGGTTGACGCCACGTCAAAAATATTAGAATCAATTGGGGTATGCGCTTCACCACTATATTTTAAATGATAAAAATAATTTTTGATTAATTGAACACCACGTTGTGCTGACTCGTTAACATCTTTTGTATAAGCATCGGCCTTACTATCAATAATATCACAAATAATCTGCTCAATTTCAGTCAATAGATTAATATTTTCTAATGCCTTTTCTCTTGTCTTAATAAATTGTTCTTTAAACATAATTATAACTTAAAAAATTAATTATAAATAAAAATAACTGATTATTGATAATTTAACTAATTTTGATAAAAAAAGCAATTATTTATAGCACTCAAAAACCGCACAATTAAGCGCGGTTCTTGAGCTAAGGCGGGAACGAAACTTCTAGATTGTAAAGAAAAATTAAACTATACTATCGGGTTCAAAAGCAATTTCTTTTAAAATAATCTCTAAATGCATACTGTGAGAACCTTTGATTAAAATTAAATCACCGGGATAAATTAAATCTTGAACTTTTAATCTGGCTTCATCAGCATTATCGAAATGATACATATTATTTTTATCAAATCCTGATTTTTCTAATGACTCGAATGTAAATTTAGTTTTTTGGCCAATGCCAATAAAAATTTTGATATGGCTATCGATAATATGTTTGGCAACTAAGCGATGAGCTTTTTCGGAATAATTACCAAGCTCTAACATATCACCAAAAATGAACACTTTGCGATTATTGGTAAAATTACCCATCAAATTTAATGAATTTTCAACCGCCAGTGGTGAAGCGTTATAACAATCATCAAAAATATAGCTATTTTTTACACCGTTAATTAAATTTAATCGGCCAGGCAATAACTCATAGTTTTCTAAGGCGTGCAAACAATCTATCAAATTCATACCGATGGCTAACCCAGTTGACACTGCACACATAAAAGCATAAGCGAAACCTTTGCCGAGAATTTGTTTAATTTCAAAAGGTGCAAAATAATTTTTATATTCAAATCGCATATACATTGATGAATCAGCTAAATCATCTTTAGTTTCAATTTTATAATTACTAACATTCACATCACTGTCGCCATCAAAACCATAAGAAATAATATTGGCTTGAGTTAATTTGCGAAAATTATATATTTTTTCATTATCATAATTTAAAATGGCATAACCAGTGGGTTTAAGCATTTTAATAATTGTTGATTTTTCTTCATAAACTTTTTCAATGTCTTCAAAATATTCTATATGCACGGGAATATTGCCAATATTGGTAACGATTGCAATGTCGGGTCTAGCAATATTACATAACTTTTTAATATCACCAGGCCGATCAGCTCCATATTCAAGAATTAGTGCCTGAGGATAATTTTTCTGACGTTTTAATAATAATTTTATGCCACTTCACAAATGATTGAGCCAAACTAAAGTGCTTGGACTACCACTCTGTTCAACGCCCATAATGGTTAACGCCACACCAATTTCCGTGTTATAATTTAATTCATTTTTTCTAATTGTATATTTTTGAGCTACCACCAGTGCCACTGCTTCCTTAGTGGATGATTTGCCAACATTGCCGGTAATAGTAATAACTAACGGGCGATATTTACGAATAATTAATTTAGCAATGATGGTCGATATAATAGTAGCTGACCTTTTTTTCCAACTCATTTTAAATTTTTAAAATATTAATTAGTTAAGTGGTTCGTCGGGCGGAAGGTTATAATAATCGATAATAAACTTTGCCATATCATGAAAGCCATAAGTAACACTGGTGCTAGCGGTCATACCAATGGCTGGTTTATTAAGCATCACTAACATTGCCACTTTGGGTTTGTAAGCTGGAAAGAAACCAGCAAAAGATTGAATGGTATCATCGGTATATCCTCCCCCACGAAAGATGTCAGCCGTGCCAGTTTTACCGGCCATACTATAACCTTTAACCTTAGCACTTGAGCCATAACCATCTTCCACGACTTTAATCATCATATCAGTAATAGTTTTAGCAGTGCTGGGCTTAATAATACTTTCTTGAAAAATATCTTGTTTATTGACTGCTCCATAAGTGCCATCGGAACTTTTGGTAGTTTCAACTACATAAGGATTAATTAAATAACCACCATTAGCAATCGCCGCATAACTTCGTAAAAC
>Ga0116156_10004735_pt1 | contig 11454 bp, 16 predicted proteins | sample AD_UKC045_MetaG_FD_89891 | JGI IMG/M metagenome (GOLD analysis project Ga0116156, IMG submission 89891) | Active sludge microbial communities of municipal wastewater-treating anaerobic digesters from USA - AD_UKC045_MetaG | ecosystem: Engineered > Bioreactor > Anaerobic > Digestate | place: USA... | reverse complement strand
CTCCTTGAAACCGTCTAAGCGGTAGGTGAAATGACCGATCCACAGTATCCATTACAGTATAGCAGATTTCTCAAAGTTCTTGGAGAGGAACTTTAATAACTACTACTTTTTATTATACGAGGTTAAATACGGCAGAAAAATAAACTCCTCTACTTTTCCGGTAATCATGTCGTACAGCATGTTAAATGTGTCACTAATATACATGCGTCGGTTTGGTTCCTCAAAGAAGTCTATGAGTTTGGTAATAAACTTGTCCTTCTGCTTTGATAAGAATAACGCACAGAAATATTCTTGGAACGACCCATGTGTGAAGTGATATCTTTCACCTTCTAAATGCATCAGGCACAAGTTCGAGCAAAGGTCATCAAGGAAGTCTCTTGCTGTTGTTTTCTTATCATTTGCGGTAACCCTTGCATTCAATATGCTGAAATACGAAGTAAATTCATCAGTTGTCAACTCAAACCTCTCATCTTTATAAGATCGGAAGCACAGCTCTGCAAAGTAGACTATAAAATCGTCGATTGCCAGTCCAGTATTTAATGGGCACTTATACGAACCTTTAGTACTGTCATGCTCTCTTGCCAACACCTCAAATGCTGCTCTATAAAAGACATGCATTTTCGATGGAACTTCGGCAAATTGTTCAAACGTCAAGAGCATAATTGTCAACAATAGTGGATTTTCTGTAAATGACGGATGCGTACGAATAAGATTCTTGCTGTCCATCCAGCAATTTTTCTAATTGCGGAAAGGTTCTCTTGAAGAAGCTGTACTTGAAAATCTTTATTATCAATATTCTGTGTCATATGATTCCTCCTTACAAATATACAATATCAAATATTTGTGTTGTTGTCAAATATTCGATACTTGAAATTAAAGAATTGTTTTAGTCAATTTGAATTGACATTAAAAAAGCCCACGGGAGCGAAGAAGATACCGCATCCGTAGACCTTTAACCACTAGTAAAAGTAATTATTCATGTTTTAAACTCTAAGACTAGTTAATAACAATTTGAGCCGTAAAACCTACCGAAATGCAAAAACATCTAAATTGACCACAACAAGCCCATGTTACCTAAATCGCTCTGTCACGTTCAAAATCATGCCTTTGGACTTGTTCCCACAAAGTGAAAAAATCTTGTTTTCAATCAATTGGCTTCACATCCATATGTGCTAAAAGCCTTGATATATAAGGGCTTTCAGTACATTCACTCTTTTACCCTTGACATCAAGACTATCGTCTCCACATGGCTCGAGAGGACTTTTATAATGTCAACTCAACCCACTTTCGTTTAGGTAACATATTATAATAACTTCGACCGAGTTTCACCCTTATTTTTTCTATATTATAGAATAAATAACGCAAGTTCCTTAGACATATTGTTGACAGCCTAAAGGTTGTGGGGATAGATGAAATATTAAGTAATCATTTTATTAAAAGCTACGTTTAGTGCGTATAATCTATGATAGTTACACTATCGCCTAGTTTTTTAATAATTGCTTCTTTCATTTCCTTAGCGTGTGGACAGGCAAAACCAATGGGATTCCCTTTCGTAATACAAGAGCACAAAACTATTGTATCAGCACCTCTTTTAACCATTTCTGCAGCTCTTGTTACTGCTTTTTTGCCAGGGCATCCTCCGCAAGTATTAAACCCTATAATCTCAATATCTCCTTCTACTCCTTCGAATGCACACTTTTTTTCTTTAATGACTTTAAAATCTGTTGTTCCAGGACACATATCCTCTGTTTGCATACATCTAATTAATCCAACCTTCATAAAAAATTCCTCCTTAATATAATCTTTTAAAAAATAGTAACTAATTTATTTTAAAGAATTTCAAATTCATTCTTATTGAATTTTAACAATCCTTCATCTCGCATATTAGATAGCTCACGTGACAGTGCACTTCTATCTACACAAAGATAAAATGCAAGTCCTTCTCGGTTATAAGGTATTGAAAATTTTTTTGAATGATTCATTTGAACTTGTGTATTGAAAAATGCTAATAGCTTTTCTCTTGTAGTACGTTTTGATAATATCTCCATTTTTTGATTCAGCATTATATTTTTTCTTGCAATCATAGAAAGCATATTTTCTATCAGATTCCAATGAAAAACACAGGCATTATTACACGTTTTGATGATTCGTTTACAATCAATAAACATTATTTCGCAATTCTCAGTGGCTTGCACTGTAATAGGACATTCATAAATATCAGCATATGCAAATGCTTCTGCAAAAATATCATTAATACCTAAATGAGAAAGAATATTGATATTACCTTCGATATCTTCTTTTATTATTTGAATGCCACCTGACAAAACTATTCCAACATAGTGAACATGAGCACCTTGTTGTATTATCAAATCCTTTTTTTTATAATAATTAACCTTTGCAGATAGGCAATTTAAAATACTTTCCAAATCATTCAAATTAAAATTATTGAACAATTCATTATTTTGTAGTTGCTTAAGATATTTCTTCATAGCTCACCTCTTATGTTGCAAATGCAACCGACATCTTATGTTCATTATACTATACTAATACTATAAAAAACAAGGAGGACTTCAAAATGATTAGAAAAATAATAAAAATAGATGAAGATAAATGTAATGGTTGCGGATTATGTGTTACAGCCTGTCACGAAGGAGCCATTGGTATGGTAAACGGAAAAGCGAAGCTTCTTCGTGATGATTATTGTGACGGACTTGGTGACTGTTTACCGGCTTGCCCAACCAATGCAATCAGTTTTGAAGAAAGAGAAGCAGTAGCATATGATGAGGCGGCGGTAAAGATGAATATGGAAAATAAGCAACCTGAAAATTTGGCTTGTGGTTGTCCTGGTACTCAATCAAAAACGTTCAAGCGTAATGTTATTAGTGAAACCAAGGCAGAAACATCTGCAACAATACAAACCCAATTGAACCAGTGGCCAGTACAAATTAAACTTGCTCCACCAAACGCACCTTACTTTAATAATGCTCACCTACTAATTGCAGCCGACTGTACAGCATATGCATATGGCAATTTTCACAATGAATTTATGAAAAACAAAATAACCCTTATAGGCTGTCCAAAGCTGGATGAAGGTGATTACAGCGAAAAGTTCACTGCCATACTAAAAATGAATAATATAAAATCTTTGACAGTAGTAAGAATGGAAGTTCCATGCTGTGGTGGTATTGAAAATGCTGTTAAGACAGCCCTTCAAAACAGTGGAAAACTCATTCCTTGGCAAGTCATAACAATTTCAACTGATGGCAAAATTCTTGAATCATAATTCATAAACTATATATCTTTACACCCGCAAAGTCTAGGACACTAAATCTTGCGGGTGTTCTTATTTTTTCTATATCAAAAAGTATTCTTAATTCTTAGTTTAGACTATGATAAATACATTTGTTTCAAAAAGTTTATCCCTGCATCCGTTTTATAATAATTGTCTCTTATTTTACAAATTGCTTCCTGCGAAATTTCATCTTCATATATATTGATTAAAAAATCTGCTTCAACAAGAATTTGAAAATCTATGCCATCAATAGCTGTATATGTATGATGATGTCCTACAATAAAACACACTCTTGAAATTATAGTGTCTTCAAAATCAAGCTTTTCAAGTAATTCCTTTGCTAAAGCAGGTCCTTCAATTTGTTGATACTTTCCTGAACTCGAATTATATTTCTGCTCACTTAATTTAATTCCAATATCATGAACAATTGCTGCAATTTCTAAAACTTCTTGGTTTAAGCAATCTACCTTCTCAATCTCTCCAATTGTTTTTGCGAAGCTATATACTTTCATAAAATGATTAATTCTTTTCACATCACTTGCATAATATTTAATCATTTCATTTATTAAAACAGATTTTTTATCCATGCTGTATCCCTCCGTTTATAAAACAACTCCTGACAAAGGCTATCAATTGTCAGGAGTTATATATTGTTTATTTATTAATTTTATGACATGAATAACTTAATATCATCCTCAACTGTACCAATACCTGCAATACCGAATTTCTCAACCAAAACCTTTGCCACATTAGGAGACAAGAAGCCAGGTAGTGTTGGTCCTAGATGTATGTTTTTCACACCTAGATACAGTAATGCCAAAAGAACAATAACTGCTTTCTGTTCATACCAAGCTATATTAAAGGCAATTGGTAACTTATTGATATCGTCCAGACCGAAAACTTCCTTAAGTTTTAGTGCTATAACTGCTAGTGAATAAGAGTCATTACACTGACCTGCATCAAGTACTCTTGGAATTCCGCCAATGTCACCTAAATTCAATTTGTTATAACGATATTTAGCACAACCCGCAGTAAGTATTATAGTATCCTTTGGAAGCTTTTCAGCAAATTCTGTATAATACTCTCTTGACTTCATTCTTCCATCGCACCCTGCCATAACAAAGAACTTCTTAATTGCACCAGATTTAACAGCCTCAACAACTTTGTCCGCAAGTGCAATCACCTGATTGTGAGCAAAGCCGCCTACAATGCTTCCCGTCTCAATTTCTTCTGGCGAAGGCAGTGTCTTAGCAAGTACTATGATTTGTGAAAAGTCTTTTTTTCCATTTTCATCGGCTTCAATATGTGTGCAGCCAGGATAACCGGTAGCTCCAGTAGTAAAAATTCTGCCCCTTACTTCTTCGCTTCTAGGCGGAACAATACAGTTCGTTGTAAAAAGAATAGGGCCACGGAAGGATACGAATTCGTCAAGCTGTTTCCACCATGCGTTACCGTAGTTTCCAGCAAAGTTGTCATATTTCTTGAAAGCAGGGTAATAATGTGCAGGAAGCATCTCACTATGAGTATATACGTCAACGCCTGTGCCTTTAGTTTGCTCAAGAAGCTGCTCAAGATCAGTTAAATCATGACCCGAAATAAGAATGGCAGGATTTTTTCTTACCCCGATATTTACCTCGGTAATCTCTGGATTTCCAAATCTCGTTGTATGTGCCTCATCCAACAAAGCCATTACCTTAACACCGTATTCTCCGGTCTTGAGTGTTAATGCAACAAGGTCATCAGCTGTAAGAGAATCGTCTAGTGTTGCCGCCAATGCTTCGTAAATAAAAGCATTAATGTCTAAATCCTCTTTGCCAATATTCTTTGCGTGTTCGCCATAAGCCGCCATACCCTTAAGTCCGTAAATAATCATTTCACGCAAGGAACGAATGTCTTCATTCTCTGTTGAAAGCACACCCACAGATGCTGCTTTTTCAAGCATAGCTTCTCTGGAATCAACTGTGAATATTGATGCATCATGCAAATCTTTGACTTTGACAGTATTTTTCAGTTCATCTCTTAGCACTATCATTTTCTTAATTTGATTTTCAATATGACTGTCGTCAAAATTTGCGTTGGTAATAGTCATAAATAAGCTGCTTAAAACTTCATAATTAGTCTTATCCAGATTATTAATATCAACCTTTCCTTTTACAACAATATCTGAAATGCCTTTAAGCGTGTATACCAGAAGATCCTGAAGTTTTGCAACTTCTTCATTCTTTCCGCAAACACCTTTCACTGTACAACCTGTGTTTTTTGCTGTTTCTTGACATTGATAACAAAACATACTCATTTTGATTCCTCCTTAATTTTGGGGAGCTGGTGCTTTTACAACAATAAGCTCCAATGTTTCGTGGTATAAATTTTTTACATTCATTTTCGTTTGAAATGGTATTTTTAATAAAGTCCCTGCCTCATACTCATGAATTTCCTGATCATTAAGTCCTATTGAAAGCTTTCCTCTAATAACTGTCATATAAACGTTTGAATTTGAGAAATGCTCAGGAAGCCCCTCATCTTTATTAAAAATCATGTGAAGATAATTTACATTTTCGTCAAATACAACTTTCTCAACAGCTTTTTCATTGCCTCTAGCCAGTTCAAATATTTGTTCAATCAATATTTAACACCTCCAACTCAATTATTGTTTCAATTTATTAGAAATTAATACTGCAAATTGATTTATGTTTATTATACTGTTAAACTTTGCAAACGTATGTTGCAAATGCAACTCAATTTATTATTTTTTTCTATAATGAATAGCTGATTTTGGACAAATTTTCTGACAGCTATTACATTGATAACAAAGTGCAGGATTTATTACTGCTTTCTTATCTTTACCAATAACAGATATGGCATCCATCGTACATACATTTTCACAAAGTCTACATCCTATACACAAATCTTTATTGACGCTTTTTGAAAATAACGTTAGTTTTCCAAATGTTCTTTGTAGAGCACCAAAAGGACAAATAAGATTATGAAATACCGATGGTTTATATCTGAGTGTGAAAAGCACCGATATAATAAGCCAGAATAGCATGATAGGTAGATTTATATGAAATAACTTTTTTGAAATAAGCATTGTTGCTACGCTAATTACTAAAATTATCCATGAAAAATAGCCGTTTTTAAGCCACCTAGGCGCGCTTAATGTTTTTATTTTTAACTTTTTAGACAGCCATTGTGTAAGGATCATCAGTGTATTCATAGGGCATACATACCCACAGTAAATTCTTCCAAAAATTAATGCTAAAAACAAACTCACCACAAACAAAGCAAGCCACAGCATCACTTTCCCATTAGCTAATAAAAATAAAAACAAAGCAAAAAACAATATGCGGATAATATTGGTAATGTACTTCATGATGCATTCTCCTCCTCCAACTCAATTATTATTTCAATATATTTAACAATTAATACTACCAATCGATTTATATTTATTATACTGTTAATCTTTGCAAAAGTATGTTGCAAATGCAACGAAACTTATTATTTTTTGCAATAATCAATATTCGCTTTATAAGTATGTGCTTAAAGATGAAGATAATTTTACATATGCTTTAATATTTTTATTTTTCGGTTATCAATGCTAATAATGCCGTCAAACTGCATTTTTTTTAATTCTCTAAAAAGCGAAGGGCGCTGTACTCCGAGATAATCGGCAAATTCCTTTTTGCTGAAAGGCAAATACACTGTTTGCGAATGTTGAACAATTGATTGTTGTAATAAATACTCATAAATATTCTGGCGAAGTGTTTTTCGTGAAAACATGGCAATTTTGTGATTTAGTCCAAGAGAATTTTGCGATAGAGATTTTACATATGACATTACAAAATCATAATTGTGAAGTAATGTTTCTACAGTTGTTTTTTCTATATGAATAAGCTTACATTCGGATGAACAATATATGCTAAGAGGATAGATATTATTGGAGGCAAACAACAGATTTGCACCAATAATACTATCCTTTTTAAATTCAAACATAATTGTTGACGAACCACTCTCAGTAAGAGAATAAGCTATAAGACTGCCCGTAACCACAATATCTAGAGAATTACATAGACAGCCTTGATTATATACAGTTTCACCTTTAAAATACCTTTTAATTTTGATTTGACCTTGAGAAACGAGTAATTCAGTATTAGTAACGGATTCCAAAATCGGAACACATTTTATAAAGTCAATATCGTTCATATTATGCCCCCTTTTTTTATATTATATCAAAAAGAAACATTGGTGTCTATTATAGTATATAAAAAACAATTATAATTCGATTATCAAATAACAAAGGGGGATTTTAAATGGATATATTCACTATAGCAATCTGGATAGGAACAATTATTTTTCTTATTTTTTCTCTGTCAAAAAACAAAGAAAAAACAAAAACGGCACTTAAAATGGCTTTTGGTATGGGCAAAAATATGATTTTCAGTATATTGTCAATTATTTTACTCATAGGTCTCATTTTAGCATTACTTCCGCCTGAACAAATAGCTGAATTTGTTGAAAAGCAAAATGTTTTAGCTGCTACTATTGCATCCGCAATATTTGGAACAATTACTCTCATCCCTGCTTTCATAGCATTTCCTCTTGTCGGAACACTTATTGGTGCAGGTGTTGGGGTTGTCCCTTCTATTGCTTTTTTAACAACATTAACTATGGTTGGAGTTGTTACATTTCCACTTGAAAAGAAAGAATTTGGAATGAAATTTACAATTGTCAGAAATGGACTTAGCTTTGTATTTGCTATAGCTATTGCACTTATTATGGGGGTGATAATATGACAAAGATTATAAAGATAATTAAAGAAAATTTATTTACAGGAATAATTATTATTGCTTATGGATTAATATTCATTCTTAAACCCGAAACTGGTATGACTGCGGTAAACAATAGTGGGTACTATTTAAAAGAAATGCTTATGATTATGCCGGTTATTTTCGTTTTGACAGCCTTGCTTGATGTATGGGTGCCAAAAGAAACAATAATGAAATATCTTGGTAAGCAATCAAAATTTAAAGGCACTATTCTATCATTCCTTCTTGGAGGAATATCTGCCGGACCTATTTATGCTGCTTTTCCATTCTGCATTATGCTGCACAAAAAAGGAGCATCAATAAAAAATATCGTTATAATACTTAGCTCTTGGGCAGTTATTAAAATCCCTATGCTCTTAAATGAAGTTAAATTTCTAGGAATAAAATTCATGGTTGTTCGTTGGATTCTTACTGTTATTGCTATTGTTATTTTCTCATGGATAACTTCGAAAATTGTTAAAGATGAAGATATACCAAGCGAGTCCACACCTGAACAAGAAGGGGTAATAATAAATCGAAATGCTTGCATGGGTTGTTCCCTATGTGTAAAGAACTATCCAGAACTTTTTGAAATAAGTAATAAAAAAGCACAAGTTAAAAAATACGATTTCATTCTTGATGATACAAAACTTAATAAAGCAATTGATACTTGTCCTGTTAAAGCTATTAGCTTTTATAAAAGATAAACTGATAAAAATCTGCTAATCCAATCTAAAGTAAGAATTAAAGCTACGATTTCATATCGTAGCTTTAATTCTTATAAAAATATATTTTAATATATAATCCAAAATAGTAATTCAATCATCGGTTTATTTACTATTGTCTTTAAATGCTCAGCACGAGTGCATTCGATAGAGTTGTTATAGATTCATCAGTTATGCTTAATATTATCCCTAAAATTTTAATATAGGGTGATTTGTTTATTTGGCTCACCCTATATCTTCACATCAATCTCCATCCCAGATTTAAAGGCAACAGTTACTTTCTCATCATGTACCGTAATCTTTTCTATCAGCTTGCGTACTACCCGCTCGTCATACACCTGTATTGTACCTCTCTGCTCGGCAAGGAACTGCTGCATTTCAGCAATTCGCTGTTTCAAACCTTCTCGTTCTGCATTCTCCGCCATAGCATTCTGCTTTTGTTCTCGCAAAAGGTCTATCTCATCAGCAAGGTCTTCATAATCCTGTCTGGCATTTGCTCGTTTTAGAAGCTCCTGCTGCAGTTCTTCCAGCTTGGCATCAAGGCTTTCCATCGAAGTCTCATCTTCCAAAGCAAGCACCATCGCTATATTTTTTTCCAAGGCAGTAAGCATTTCATCCTTGCCACCAAGCGCCGTGTTGATTGCCTTTACCACAGCGTTCTGCAATTCTTCTTCCTGCACAGTTGGTGCATCGCAGCAGTCAGGGCCATGCTCCACACGGTTTACGCATCGCCATACCGTGGAATGTTTCCCGCGGTTGTTCCAAGCAATCCTTCGATAAATATCCCCACATTTTGAACAATACACAATACTGGAAAGTGCGTATTTGCTACTGTAAACTCGTTTCTTCCGATTCGCTCCACTGTGAAGGTTAGCTCGTCTGAGCATCTCTTCCTGAACCTGCATATAAATTTCACGCGGGATTATGGGCTCATGGCTGTTCTCCACATAGTATTGAGGAACTATGCCGTTATTGGCCACCCTTTTCTTCGATAAAAAATCTACTGTATAGGTTTTCTGCAACAGCGCATCACCGATATATTTTTCATTCCTCAAAATCTGGTTGATATTGCTGGTGTGCCACTTTTCATGGCCTGCACCATTCAAAATACCGTCTGCCTCCAGCCCGCGCTTTATTTTAATCATACTGGCACCTTCGAGGTACTCCCGGTAGATGCGCTTGACAATTTCTGCTTCCTCCGGAACAATGACCAGCTTCTTTTTCTCATTCTTAGCATACCCGAGGAAGCGGTTACAGTTGACCTGTATCTCACCTTGCTGATAGCGGTATTGCAGGCCCAGCTTTACGTTCTGGCTTAGGGATTGGCTCTCTTGCTGAGCGAGGGAGGCCATAATGGTAAGCATGACCTCGCCCTTTGAGTCCATAGAATTAATGTTTTCTTTTTCAAAGTACACGGGGATGTTTTTTTCTTTAAGCTGCCGGATATACTTCAGGCAGTCCGGGGTGTTACGAGCAAATCGGCTGATGGATTTGGTTATAACCATATCGATGTTTCCCGCCATGCACTCATCGATCATACGGTTGAATTCATCACGTTTTATGGTGTTGGTACCAGAAATGCCGTCATCCGCAAAAATGCCGGCCAGTACCCAGTCGGGATGGCCGTTGATATAGCTGGTATAATGTTAATTCGTGGCTTCATAGCTGGTGGCCTGCTCGTCGCTGTCTGTAGAAACCCAACAGTAGACGGCAACCCGGAGCTTCGGCTTTTCCTCACTGTCGCTCCCCCGGGCGTGCTTCTGCGGCGGAATCACCGTCATCCGTTTATTCGCTTCCATCTTCCGGCACCTCCGTTTCAATCATGCTGTAGGCGTATTCCGCCTGTTGGAACGGGTCGTCAAATTGCTCTGTTTCCTCCCGCATGCGGAAGGCGATGGGCATGACGATCCCTTTTTCCTCTTTCGGCTCCCGGATGCGGCCGAGTTTTTCCGCCCGGCGGAGTCGTTCCTCTGCCGCGGCAACAAGAGTATTCCTGCTGATAATCGCCGGGTAATATTCGTCGCCGGCATAGCGGACATTGGTGAGCATTCTAGTAATTTCCGAATGGGAGGCTTGGATGCCCACCTTTTCGGCAGCGGTATTCATCGAATCGCCGGCAAGATAGGCTTCAAAGAGCGTGCGCACCTGCCCGGCAGGCTTTGCAAAACATCTGAAAGCTCCCGGATGTAAGTGCTAAGCATTTTTGCACGGTTGTCCACTGTGTCATTTTCAGGCGAGAGATTGTAGTGCGCCTCAAAAACAATATCGGAGGTGGAATCACGGTACAGGACGCATTCGATAAAATACTGCTTGCCATAACTGTTCGAGGACTTTCCTACGCCATGAACACCGCTAATAAAGATCATGAACGACACGCCTGCTTAGTGCAAAATCGGCTGAATAACCAGCCATCTTAGACATTATAACAGATCAGGGGGAGAAATTCAAGAGAAAACGAAAAATATTCCTGCAAACGCAGGAGAAAATCTTGAAATCTGAAGTCCGATGTGATATAATGGGTAAGTCAGAGTTTATGTGTAGACATTTTGGCAGAAAATGGAGGTTAGCACATGGCCATTAGTTATAAGAAATTATGGAAGCTGTTGATTGATAAAGATATGAAGAAAAAAGATTT
>Ga0116156_10004734_pt1 | contig 11455 bp, 15 predicted proteins | sample AD_UKC045_MetaG_FD_89891 | JGI IMG/M metagenome (GOLD analysis project Ga0116156, IMG submission 89891) | Active sludge microbial communities of municipal wastewater-treating anaerobic digesters from USA - AD_UKC045_MetaG | ecosystem: Engineered > Bioreactor > Anaerobic > Digestate | place: USA... | reverse complement strand
GAACGAATTTGGTGGCAGAGACTGACAGGGGAAGCAAAAGCGGAATATGATCGTGAAAACCAGCGGTTCTTTAATGATGAAATCAGCGAAGAAGAGTTTGACGTTGTTTGTGATCGCCTTCGTGCTGAACTAGAAGCGTCAGAACGCAAGCCGCTTCAATTCAACCAGAAGAACGGTGGGGGTCATTGGGTAAACGGCCTTAGTGCAACCTGCTGGGTAGATGCAGATGGTACAATTAACGTAAAAACAACCGTTCCTGGACAGGCGCAGTTTTACGAATCGATGATAGCCGACGAACCCGAATATAAGCGGATTTACGGATAAGCCGGAGCGTCATCCGGCAAAGGAAGAACCATGACCGCATCATCCCTATGGAGAGACGCTACCAGCTACGCGATGACAACCGACCTGAGCGTCGAGGAAGCAAGAATATCACAAGCCTATATTGCGATGATCGCTGCCCGCGTGGATCAGGAAGTTGACGCGATGAGGCGCGGATTGAGGAAGTTAGACGGAACAGTCTAACTCAATGTTAGGCTGACAAACAACCAGATAACACGTTATCTGGATAATTTGCAAGGAGGAAAAAATGAGTCTTTACAACATGCTTTTTGGGGTTAATCAGGCGGCTCCGGTATTGCTCAAGATTCTTGGAATTGAATATTCAAGGATTCCGCGCTTTCGGGATTGTTTCATTGCTGATGGGTTGATCGTAATTCACACCCGCACGGGCGGAGGTAATCGTGAATACTACGATCAACCGAATAGCGAAAACACGGAAGGCCCGTGGAATACAACCATGTACGAAAATCCGCATTTCCAAAGAGACGAAGACGACGATTTCGACAGCACCTATGCCAACTTTTACTTCAAGTTTCCCGACGAATACAAGGATGATCTTGATGCGCTTTCAAGGGGTGCCGAAGATTATAATCCTTCGGAAAAGTGGCAAATGCTTTTTGAGACATTAAAGAAAGAAGCCTAACAACTGCTTCAACTGGACAGCCTAACGGATGCAGGTTAAGCAAATGTTGGATGGATGCTACGCCAGATAACGCTACGCTGGTTATCTGGACTACGCACCAAATTGGCGGGAGGGATTATGCGAAGAGATTCATTAACGCAATGGCATTTACGAAAGCATCCCGAGAAAATATCTCGGTTTGCTAAAGTAGTAATTTGGTCAGGCGAACACCGTATGTACTGACGTTCTGGTTATTGTGGATATACTGGCGATATTTTGGAAGCTGGCGTTTACGACGCTCGGGATGCGTTGGCGCATACAATCCATTGCGATCCTGAAAAGAAAATAGTGCTTATCGTAGCACCCGCCAATATCCAACAACAAGTTCAAGCTGATTCGTCGAGTACGCCGAACAGCTTAACTTAATGTTCAGTGGACGCTATGCGGCGTAACTGCGTTACACCGACAACGCGCCAAGTTTTTGTCACAGATTACAGGAGGTGCTTTTATGATGGGAAGAATACCGCGTCCAGACTTAAAAAAGAGATTTCTTTGCACAATCTGCGAGGCTGGAACGTGCGAGCTTATCGTTGAGAATTATGACAAGGCCCCGACGTTTTGCCCGTTTGACAAAGAGTTCGGATCGTACAAATGGGAAGAGATCCCAGAAGGTGCCAAAAACACCGAACAAGCTAATCAACCTGACTCGTGCGAATAGCCCTCGCAGGTTATCAGCACGTTAGGACGACAATGACAAGGGGGAATCATGAGAGAATCACACAAACTGCTGATGAGCGCATGGGAACTTGAAAGACAGGCCGAGCCTGGCCCGTTCAAAGAACGTGAAACACTGGAACAAGCCGACCGGCTGTGGACCGTTTCGCTGTACGCACGGGAAGAACCGTGGAGGCTGTCACATACTGTGCTGATGATTTGCTTCGGCGTGGTCATCATTCTTGGCTTTGCGGCAATGTGCACTGACGTAATCGCGAGGCTGGTGAAATGAACGAGCTGACAATATTCTATTGACAGTATGAAAACTATTGTTCTAATTTGACAAATAGATAATAATTTTGTATATTATATACATAAGGAGAAATACTATATGAGTAGCGGAATAACTGAAACTGATAATCTTTTTGTGGCATACACGCCGGCTTGGCATAAACTTGGAACAGTTGTTGACCATGCGCTGACATCAGATGAAGCACTAACAACAGCAGGCCTTAATTGGAAAGTAGAATCAAAACCGGTTTTTCTTGAATCGGGTAAAAAAATAGAAAAAGTTTATGCAAACGTTCGTTCTGATACTGAAGAGTCTTTGGGTATTGTAACGGAACGTTATAAAATTTTACAAAATTCAGACGCTTTTCGTTTTATGGATGAGCTTGTCGGACAAGAAGAAACACCCTGTCGTTATGAATCAGCAGGATCTCTTGATGGTGGAAAACGAGTTTGGATGATGGCACGTCTTCCCGATTCAAAGATCCTTGACGATCTTGTTTGTTCATATATTTTTGTATCAAATTCACACGATGGAAAATCATCTGTTAAAATTGGCGTTTCGAACGTAAGAATTTGCTGTAACAATACGTTACAAATGGCAATATCTGATGCACCTAGAATGTGGACTGCAAGACACATGTCTTCAATTGAAGGACGTCAAAAGGAAGCAGCTGAAACACTTCAATTTTCGTCAAAATATTTGGAAAGATTTAATCAAAAAGCAAACGAATACGTGTCAATCAAAACCGATGTTGATGTGTTTCTCAATAAGCTTTTCGTTGTAAATGAAAAAGTCTCTGATCGTATTAAGAAAAACATTGAAACATCTCGTGATGAAGTATTGCGAATTTATAATTCTAAAGACGATCTGGGAAATTTTAGAGGAACGGCTTGGGGAGTATATAACGCTGTAGCAGATTATGTTTCTAATTCTGAGCCCCTACGTAAGACAGATACGTTTGAACAAAAAAGATTTATATCATATCTCGATGGAAATGATATACTTGAAAAAACCCAGTATATTCTGGAGGCTATGTGAATTTCAATAAATACATTGCAGAGGCAATAGAACACAAATTGATTAAAGACTTATTAGATGATAACATGTGTAAGTGGATAGGCCCAGATCAAGAAGGTTTATGCAACGGTTCATGTGGCATGCGCGAATGGATGTGTATTGATGGAACACCCGAAGAAAACGGCATGATATATTGTCATAATTGTGGAAGAAAAATCGAACATCCAGTTGTTTGAGAATAAGAATAATAGGATGAAATATGAACAAGTCTGAAGCAATGAAGCGATTAGATGCTATTGAAGCAGAAGCAAAAGCACTGAGGGAGCTAATTAGTAAGCCCGATAAGATTGAATACGAATTCGGTAAACTGTATTGTGCCATTAGAAAAGGCATTAGATATCTAATGGTATATTCAGGAGAAACATATCTTATTTTTGGATTTGCCGAAAAAGGAGATGGTCACTGCATGCTTGAGATTGATGGAGCCCTTTATGAATACAACGGTTACAAAGATTCAAAACCTCTCAATGATTCAAAAAAAACTTACGGTTGAACAATATCTTTCTGTTTGTGACAATAGGTTTGGATCTAGGAGTATAAAGTGAATGAATACAAACTACTAAAACGATTACAAAATAATCTAAAGAAAAGATCTGGAATTACTTATAATGTTGGAGCATTTATTGTAGACAAAAGTGGTTTTGTTATAAGCGAGGGATACAACTCTTATGTAAAGACCCATCCCCGCATGTTGGAAAATCCACTATATAACGATCATCAAATTTTTGTTCATGCTGAATGTGATGCTATTTATAAACTACCTCGCGATAGCAAACCATTTGCAATGATTGTGTGCAGAATAAATAGGCAAGGTAAAATAATGTTGTCAAAACCCTGTGCCGGTTGCTATCATGAAATTTTGACAAACCATATACGTAAAGTGTATTATACATCTATTGATGGTACATTAACTATTTTGAAAAAGGTAAATGAAGAATGTTATTAATTGCAATATTACGTTCAATAGTAATTATGATTCCTATTTCTTTTTTTCTTATTTATAGATACGAAAAGAAAAAGAAGCAAGAAAAAGATTGGGAAATATTATCAAAAACTATTATGATTGAGGACCTACTTTTAAGTAAGGTCGAAGTAAATTCTGAACAGTTTTCTGAATGGAATTTTGTAGCGTATATGGAAGATTTCGATAATGTTGTTCCAGATTTAAATACGTATGTAAATGCATATTTGAAAAACTTTGGAACAGAAAATGAATTTCATACTTTTAGGAGTGAAATATAATGAGCGAAATGCAAGGTAATGTTTCTGTAAAGAGAGAGTTTCAAAGATTTATGAATAGATTTTTTTATTCACGTGATAAGTCTATTGAAAATCTATCTCGTATGTATTATTATTTGGATGATATTCTTTCATATGTAGAACAAATTCAAGCAGACGTAGGGACTCAACTAATGGAACAAGATTTTGTAGAATGCTATCTTGAAGATATCGATAAGAAAGTTTGGTTTGACGATCAACTGAAAGTAATTCTCATTGATGCAATTACTCAAAATGAAAAGAAAAATCTTGTAAAAGAGTCTAACAGAAAACTTGAAGCAGAGAACAATAAAAAAGCTTTGAGACATTAATTACTATAAGGAATTTAAATGATTGCTAAAGACTCACGACCTCGTTATTTCAAAGATATAATTGGGCATAAAAATAACGTAAAGACATTTATTGCCAAAGCTAAAGACTTGAAGTTTGAGTATCCAGATGTTATGTTTATGACTGGAGACACTGGAACTGGAAAAACAACCTCTGCTTTAGTAATTGCAGCAACTGTAAACTGCTCAGATCTTCAAAACAATGGAGAATATTTTGAGCCGTGTTGGAAATGCTCTTCTTGTAAGTCTATTCTAAATGAGACGTTTAATTGCGATGTGCATTTTTTCAAATCATCTGAGATGGAAAAATCTGACATTATTAATCTTGAAGAACTTGCGTCAACAGATCCACTTTTTGGTGGTCGTAAAAACGTAATCATTATCGATGAAGCACAAAACCTTGCAAAAGGAAGTAAGGGCGCGACTCTAAATTTGCTTGAAAAGAAACGTAAAAACACAATTTTTATTCTTTGTACAATGGATGAATCAGCTTTTGATAAAGCGACTTTATCTCGAGGTCAGGTATATAGATTTAAGGCTTTACCCGCGTCTGATGTTGGTGAAGCACTTATTAAACAGCTAGACTTAATTGATCCAGAACAGAAAATTCCAATTGCTCCAGAAGTGCTTGTACTTATTTCTCAAAACAGTAATGGATCTATACGATTAGCTGAACAATATCTTGAACGATGTATTGATTCTGAGATTTATACACTAGAACAAGCCGAAGAAGAATTTAATTTCATGTCTGAAGTAAAAGGATATGAATTATTCAACTTACTCGTTGCAAAAGATGTGTCTTTTTATGATAAGCTTAAGACTGTAAAATCAGATGCTTTCTATATTTATGCATGGTCTATACTTGGCAACCTTAATTCAGCAATTCTTACCCTTGATAAAGATGATTGGAAATATAAATCTAGTAAAGCTATTCTTGATTCTCCAAATTACGAGAAGTTATCTAAAGCGTTTCTAGAGATTAATAGAGACACATCGGGATGGTTCAAAGAACATATTTTTAATTATCACATAGGTAATTATATGAATGAATCTGTGCCTGTACTAACACGTGTACGACAAAGGAAAATTGAATAGCGTGATTTATCATGTATGTATTAGAAACAAACAAGGTGATTACTCTTCTGGCGTTTTTGAAATTGATAAAAACATTGCAAAAACAGATGATGTGATTGAATTATTGATTTGATTTATAAAAAGCTTGGAAAAATTCACGGAAACAGGTATATAACGAAAAACTCAGTAATTATTTCTCTAACAAAACTATGACAGTAGAAGAAGTACTTCAAAAATGCAATATTCAATATGAAAATAAGGGTAACAGGTATATAGCTTGTTGCCCTTTTCACTCTGAGAAAACACCTTCATTTTCAATTTATAAAGAAGGCGGAAATTGGAAATGTTTTGGTTGTGGAAAACAAGGAAAACTATCAGAGCTTCTATTTGAATTGACGGGTGAACGGGTTCAATATAAACCTCAATACAGGATTGTCGAAGATCAAAGTAAAAAGAAAAGTTTACGTTTTACCGACTATCAAATTGATGGAGAATTTCTAAACATATTTGACAATCAATTCGTATTAGAATATTGTTGGTCAATAGGATTCACAAACAAATTTATAGAAGCTTTTGATGTTAAGTATTTTAAAAAAGCAGCGTTTATTTATGACGACTCAGAACCCAAGTATTATTATAATCGCATAGTAATTCCGTGTAAATTAAATGGTAAAGTCTATAACTACGAATGCAGAGACTATACTCGTCGCTCAAGTAAAAAAGTATTGTATCCTCGTCAAGCAGAAAATGATTTTTTGTTTAATTTTGATTCAATAGACAAGAGCAAAGAATTGGTAGTTGTAGAGGGAATTAAAGGATTAGCTAAAGTCTGGTCATACTATTCAACAAATGTTGTAAGCACTTTTGGACAGGTTTTAAAAGATAATCAAAAACAGCAATTGTTGCAATGCAAAAATATTGTAAGACTTCCAGATAACGATGAAAATAAAATTGATTCGAAAACAGGGCTCCCTCGCGATAATGTTATGTCAACAATAAATGAAATGGATTCATTTTATCCAGATGAATATAATATAGCTTATATACCCTATAAAGGATTTGATCCAAACAATCTAACAATAAGTCAATTACAAGAAGTTTTTAAAAACAAAAAGCAATCTGTTGATTATTTAATTGACATGTATTTTTAATAATAAATATAAACTGCACCATTACCACCGGAGCCCCCGTTCATTCCGTTTCTTTTATCCGTATGACCGCCGGCGGCTCCGCCTCCGCCACCCCCGGCTCCAGTTGATCCATTTCCCCCGGCGGCTCCGCCTCCGCCACCTTCTGGGGACATTCCGTCTCGGCCTCTTCCTCCAGCACCCCCGCTGGAGTATCCGTTTTCACCTGCTCCACCACCGCCACCGGGGGCTACAAAACAGGAATAATAAATGTTAACAGGTTTTAAACCAACATTTCCAGCGGTGCCGCCCGGCATAGATGGACTATTATAATTTATAACCATTGTCCCGTGAGATAAAGTAATTGACTGGTCTGGGCGTGAATAGTTATTTTGTCCATTAGCTGATAAAGGATTATAAGATGTTCCACCATCTCCTCCGCGACCTCCTGCACCATAACTTGAGGTATATCCAGAAGCACCAAAAACGTGATTTTCGTCCGACCGCCTGCCACCGCCACCCCCGCTTCCCCCTATGGCAGTTATTGATCCAAAAACAGTGTTACCACCATTCCCGCCTGCTGACGCATTTTTATTTTGGCCGCCCTGTCCACCATAACCACCAGTTCCTATTGTTATAGAAATCGGAATGAAAGTTGTAAGATATCCATACCAAATGGCGCCTGCGCCGCCACCACCGCCGCCAGCTCCACCATCTTCATCATCACCACTGTTTCCGCCCCCACCCCCACCTCCACCACCTGCTCCAACAACTACAACGAAATATTTTTCAACATTGGACATCGGAGTAAACGTATAACTACCGGGGGTTGTATATGATTTATAAAGACGACCTAAAACTTCAGTTCCTTTTTTTGCGAGCAAATCAGACAAATCTGTTCCATTTATTTTATAACCAGTTGCCGCAACTTTTGTTTGACCGTTATATGCCTGATACCTATTCGCTATATCGACACCATCTAAAATTAAATTAGTATTTGAAATTATATTTCCATTTCTATAGGGTTCAAAAAGATCATCTAGACTTGTATCATTAAACTTAAACATTTGTATCCTCTATTAAATAGTTAAAAGTCGAATTTTTTATTTTATAATAATAGTCTTCACCTTTTCCAATATCAGATCTATCATGTTCTATATGAAAAGTTGTTACATCTTTCAATTTGTAAAAATGAACTCCAAGTAAATATAAGCGATTTAATAATTCCCAATCTTCACCTCTAAATCTATTCGAGCTGTTAAATTGGTTTGAAAATTTTATTTTTTTTAATTGTTTTGTATTAAACAAACATGAGTGAGTTCCAGCATCTTCAGAATTATAAAAACGAATTGTTTTTGCTTTACTGCACGTTTTTAATTCGGTGAATGATCTTTGAATATAAACAACATCTTTTCTATGTTTATGTAATTTTGAATAAAGTAATTGAATTAAATTTGAAGGTAATATCATATCGCTATCTACAAAAAGTATGTGGGATGTTTTACAAAATTCAATAGCTTTATTTCTACATTTTGCTATAAACTCATCACAAACAACAAAGGGTATTAAATTACTTTTTAAATAATCAACTGTTCCATCGGTACTTTCATTGTCAACGACAATCAAATCAAAATTTTTATTTGTTTGTTTTTGTATACTGTCAATACACGTTGCTAAATATGGTAATCTATTTTTACAAACTATAGCAATTGTTATACGCATAAATTTACATACTCGCTTTCAAATTTTTTATAAAATTTATCTCGCATATCTTCAGAATCATTTAACACATGATTTGCATCCCGGTGATTTATATGGTGGTATTTTGATGTTTTTATTTCTTCAAATTTAAATCCTAATAAATAAAAACGCTCAATTAAATCAACGTCCTCAAATCCATATTTATTATATGATTCATCAAACCCATTAATCATATTTAAATATTTTCTTTCACATATTATATTGCTGCCAATCATTTTTTCTTTTGTTTTTTTATCTTCACCAAAAAGAGGTTTTATTAAACCATTTTTATAAAGTTCATATCGTGGAAAACAATAAATTGTGTTTTTCCTTTTTCTTTTTTTGTAAAATTCTTGTATTAAGTTAGGTTCAAACATGCAATCACAATCAGTAAACATTATATATTTATTTTTTGCCCACACCGATGCTAAATTTCTAATTCTTGCCAATCTAAATCCTTCGTCTTTTTGAGTAACGTAATCTATATTGTTTCTTATCAACCAATCTATCGTTCCATCGCTTGAACCATCGTCGGCAACAATTAAATTAAAATTTTTGTTCGTCTGATTGTTTAAGTGAAATATAAAAGCTTGCAATAAGAATAGTGAATTATAACTTGATACGATTATATCTATCATACACTAATAATTTCAAATTGATTTTTTATAATAATATAGAAAGCATTTTCAAAATCATTTATTATAAATTGAGCCATTTCAAAGCTTTGAAAAGATAGTTGGTTGCTATGGATTTCGCTCATTTCATTATCGTTCAAAATAAAATTTGCTAATTTTTTATTTTTAATAGATTTTATAAGATCTTTATATGCATTGTTTTTTGCAAGCTTCCATAGTTCGTATTCGCGCTTATTTTTGTTTAACCAATATGCAATGTTTTTTCTAGCTTTAGTATATCTAAAAACCGAGTCTTTAAGTAAATCAAAATCCTTTATGTCTTTAGACTTTAAATGATGTAAAAGATGTAGCATACTTTTTGATTTTAAATAATCTATTTCAATTGATCCATCTAAAGACAATCTACATTTTGTTATATAATAAAACTCATTATTTGATTTTGCAATTTTATCATAAGTCATTTTCTACCCTTTTAAAATCAGGAGTTTTTCTTAAATAGTTGTAGCAATTTTTAATAAGCTGATTCTTGTCGAAACAAAGATTTATATCTTTTGACGACGCCCCATAAATGCAAGAACTAATAATTTGTATATTTTTAGTTGCTTGTTCTATATATTTTTTAATCTTAGAGTTTTCTGTTTTTAATTTATTTTCAAAACCCTTTATATCTTCATTTATTTTTAAAAGCCTTGGTTGTAAATTGGATTTTTCATTATCTGACAAATCCTCTCTTTTTATATTAAGAGTTAGAGATTCTTTTTCATCATATAAAATTTTTAATTTATTTAATTCATTTTGTAAATTAACAAAATCTTCGGACGTCTTCAACTTTGAAGAAATCTGCTGTAAAGCCTTTATTTTATCTTTCTCTAAATTTCTAGCATCTTTATTTATATAATAGTCTACTTTAATTTCAAATTTGTCTTCAATGAACTCATAGGTTACATTTGAAATTTTAGCATAAACTCCATTGATCGGGGTTCCAAATCCTACGTCAGCATTATTAACAATAAAAGCCATTTACTTTAACTCCTCAATTTTTTGATTTAATTCTTGTATTGCTTTTAATATTACTCCAATAGTGTCTGAAATAACCATAGAATCTTTTTTAATACCAGAAAGTTCAGATGGAGTATCATCAGCTATAAATCCTATATGTTCTGTTTTTGATGGATCGTCTTTATAGGTATAATAAACGATTTGAGTGTCATTAATTATATCTAAAGCAGATTTGTCAAAATTGTGAATATTTTTTTTCTTTTTGCGTAACGATGTGGTATTAACGGTACTTGCATTTACCGTTGTTATGTTAGCTGTAGTTATATTGGCTGTAGTTATATCTGCAGTACTTAAAGTGACTTTGTTTTGAAAAGTTTTTTCACCTTTAAATGTTTGTACTTCAGAGGCTATTTGATTAATTGCGGCTTCTATTTCATCAGTTGTAAATACATTTCCAATGTCGGTTATTTTTATTGTTGCGCCAACGGTATTGTAAAATCTACCATTTTGATCAACTCTTTGAACTAATGTATTATCCGATTTTCTAACTTCTTCTATATTTTGACCAGAAGCACCTTGTATTTTTGAAGCCACCTTACCGGTTGTTGCTTGAACATCAATGGCACCTTGAAAAGTTTTGGTGTTTTTAAAGGTAAAGGGCTGCCCGGCTATTTCCTGTAGTGCGGCTTCTAAATTTCCGGAAGAGTATAAATTACCAGCATCATTTATCAAAAAATCACTTGAAATAGTGGGAACGTCAAGAGAAGTCATTACTTGATAAATTTCATTTCCATTAATAATTGTTTTGTTTGTTCCTCTACGTATCTCTGCAATTACTTTTCTATTTCCATAACGAGGGGCTGTTGGACTAGAAGAATCCGTTCCTTCAAGAATTTGTATATTTCCATCTTCATCAACATATACTAAATCTATACGACCATTAATTGTTGGGTTGATACCAACAGATGGAAAATCTCCACCAGAAATTATCAATGAACCTTTAGAAGAGTTTAAAACTCCACTTGAAACAAAAATTTTGTTAGAAGGGGGTTCAGTTGGTGACACTCGTAAATAATTATTTTGCGTTTCTAGCTTTAAAAAGAAACTATCATTTCTTTTTGTATAATCGAAATTTGTCGAAAGCGTAACGCCCGATGCATCATAAATACACTTACCAACAATTAAATCTGTTTCTTTAATGTCCCCATACGCAACGGCGAGCATAT
>Ga0116156_10004733_pt1 | contig 11455 bp, 10 predicted proteins | sample AD_UKC045_MetaG_FD_89891 | JGI IMG/M metagenome (GOLD analysis project Ga0116156, IMG submission 89891) | Active sludge microbial communities of municipal wastewater-treating anaerobic digesters from USA - AD_UKC045_MetaG | ecosystem: Engineered > Bioreactor > Anaerobic > Digestate | place: USA... | reverse complement strand
TACGCTCTTCTCGCGCAGAGCGCCGTTTACATAGGGGGCGATACGGGAACGACCCATCTCGCGTCCGCCGCGGGCGTCCCCGTCCTGTGCCTCTTCGGCCCCACCGACTTCATCGTGAACCGCCCTTACTCGAAAAACAGCGTCATAATACGGAAGGATGTCTCCTGCAGCCCCTGCAAAAAGAAGGATTGCAGGACCCGGGAATGCCTCATGACCATATCTCCAGACGAGGTCTTCGCGGCACTGAGGAAGATGCCTTTCAGGAAAGAGGCTTAAAGGTATGCGCTTTCTCTTCGTCTATCCCAACATCAACACCCAGGTGGGGTTCAATTACGGCATCTCCTATATCTCGGGGTTCCTCAGGTCGAGGGGCATCGAGACGGGGCTCCTCAACATCAACGATAAGCTGGGCTATCCCATGGACATGGATAGGATCAGGCATGACGTCCTCGCTTTCAAGCCCGACATCATAGGCTTCTCCGTCCTCACCAACCAGCACAAGTACGCCCTCGATATAGCCCGCGATATCAAGACGTACCTCGACGTGCCCATCCTTTTCGGCGGCATCCACGTCACGATGGATCCCATGGAAACGCTGATGCGCGATGAGGTCGACCTCATATGCGTCGGCGAGGGAGAAGAGGCCGTTGCCGAGCTTGTCGAGAAAGGCGATCCCCGGGGCATTGCGAACATCGGCTGGAAGGAGAAAGGAAGGCCCGTCATCGAACCCCTTCGGCCCTACAAGGACATAGCGAGTCTGCCCTTCAAGGACTACGAGATCTTCGATTTCCAGAGACTGATAGACGCGAAGGACGGATGGGTGGGACTCACCGCGTCACGGGGCTGTCCCTTCCGATGTACCTATTGCCTCAACCACAAGATCATAGAGGTCTACAAGGAAAGTGGTCATCGCCCGCGGGGTTACATCAGAAGACACACCGTGGACCAGATGATCTCCGAGATCGAGTACCTCCTCGGCCGCTATACAGGGATAAAGATGTTCATTTTCGACGACGACATCTTCACCTTCGACAAGGCCTGGCTCAGGGAGTTCACCGAGCGGTACAGGGCGGTCACGGACATAAGCTTCGTCTGCAACGCTCACGCCCGCATTTTCGACGAGGAAACGGCCGAGCTCCTGAAGGGCGCGGGATGCCGCATCGTCAAGTTCGGGCTCGAAAGCGGCAGCGACAGGATACGCCGAAAGGTCCTGAGCCGCTATATGACGAACAAACACATCGAGGACGCCTTCGCCGTCGCGCACAGACACGGGCTCCACACGTCGGCCTTCGTGATGCTCGGTCTTCCCCACGAGACGATAGGGGATATCAAACAAACCATCGATCTGATCGCCGCCATCAAGCCGGGACGTTTCCGCTGGTCCCTCTTCTTCCCCTTCGTGGGAACAAAGGCGTATAACATCGCCCTTTCCTCGGGACAGGTCGACCTCACGGAGATGGAAAGGCTCGACAACTTCACCGACGAGACCTGCATGAGGCTTGGCCCCGACGTGGACCTTTACTGCGACAAGGTCAAGAGCGCGCTCTGCGCCTTCGTGAACGCTCACTCAGGGCTGGAACACACCGAAGGCTTCCGGCGCCTCGCGGAAGAGATCGAGAACATGGACGAGAAGACCTGGCGCGAAAAAAAGGCGAGTATCCTCGACAGGGTGGAAGAGCTCAACCAGGAAATGGAAAAATCGGGCGGACTCCATTATACTGTGAGATACAATCCTTTTATGGGCGTGCGAAGCGACTGGAAAGACGATAGTATATCTGCCTAACTGGCTGGGCGACATGGTGATGGCCGTTCCCTTCCTCCATGCCCTCCGGCAGCACTCACAGGACGAGGTATGGGCCATGGGGAAGGAAAGCGCCATCCACCTGTACAACGGACTCGGACTCTTCGACCGTTTCGTTCCCATCAGCGGGAAGGGGCTCGGCCTCTTCTTCGAAACGACGAACAGGCTCAACAGGGTGGGCTTCACCCGGGCCATCGCCCTGCCCCATTCCTTCAGGTCGACCCTCGTCTTCTTCAACCTGAGGGTTCGCGACGTCATAGGATACGCACGGAACAGGCGGGGCTTCATGCTGAACGTGAAGGTCCCCGAGGCAAGGGAGCTTCAGTCCACAGTCGAACACTACCTCAGGATCGCGGACACGCTCGGAGTACCCCGGACGATCGAGGCACCCGTCCTTTCCGTGTCGGCCGACGAGGAGAAGAAGTTCGACGAGGAGTTCTCCGACATGACGAGGCCTTACGGCGTCATGATAGTGGGCGCCCAGTACGGCCCGTCGAAATGCTGGCCTGCCGGGTATTTTTCCGAGTTCGCCGATGAGATCATCGAAAGGTACGGTATGAACGTCTACATGCTTCCCGGCAGGGGCGAGGACGTCCTGGCCCGGAAGATCCACGAAGGGATACGCGCCGGGGAGCGCGCCCGGATCAGATCCATGAACATACGGGACATGAAGGTGTGCCTGTCACGGGCGGCCTTCGTCGTCAGCAACGACACCGGCCCGCGCCACATCTCCGCGGCGCTGTCCGTCCCGACCGTTGTTCTTGCCGGGCCCATGGATGAACGTTATACGGCCTATCCGGGCGGACACACCCGCGTGGTCTCGAAGGACATGGCCTGCCGCCCCTGCAACAAGAAAAAATGCGACGGGAACCATGAATGCATGACAGGAATAAAGCCGCGGGACATCGCTGAGATAGTGGGGGATATCCTTGAAAAGAGAGTCTGAGGACAAGCTGAGGAAACCGGGGCGGAAGGCGAAAGAACGGGACGGGGCGGGGCTTATTCGCTTTCTCGACCGTTTTCGCGGCAAGAAGATATGTGTCGTGGGCGACATCATAGCCGACGTGTTCATCCTGGGGAAGCCCTACCGCCTCTCCAGGGAGGCCCCCGTGGTCGTCGTCAAGTACGAGGAGTCGAAGATCTATCCCGGGAGCGCCGGCAACACCATCAACAACCTTGCCGCGCTCGGGGCGACGGTCTATCCCGTCGGCTTCGTGGGAAGCGATTCGATGGGCGGTAAGCTCATGGATTTCTTTTCCACGAGGAAGACCATCAACACGGCGGGAATCATCCGCGTCAGCGGTGACACGGTGACAAAGACACGGATCCTCGCCGGGGACACCCACGTCTCGAAACAGCAGGTCATCCGCATAGACAAGGATGACGGCCGCAGGCGCACCACGAAGGAGAAGGCCCTCCTCATGGAAAGGATCGCCGGGATCTGCCCCCACGTGGACGCGGTGATCGTCTCCGACTACGGGCACGGCGCCGTCAGCGGCAAGGTGATCGAATACATGAAGATCCTCGCCAACGATAAGATCGTCGTCGGCGATTCACGTTACGGCCTGAAGAAGTATTCGGGGTTCACCATGATCACCCCCAACGAGTCCGAGGCATTTGCCCTCTCAGGCCTCAGGGAGAACGAACCGATAGAGGACGCGGGAGGGAAGGTCCTTTCGGGTATGCGCCTTTCCGCCCTTCTTGTCACCCGCGGCAACAAGGGCATGACGCTCTTTCTCAAGGACGGAAAGGTCCATCACATCCCCATATCGGGCAAGGATGACGTGACGGACGTGACCGGGGCCGGCGACACGGTCTGCGCGGCCGTCGCTCTCTCCCTGGCGAGCGGGGCGGGCTTCCTCGATGCCTCGCGGATCGCAAACTACTCCGCGGGGATCGTTGTCATGAAACGGGGGACGGCGACGGTTACCGTGGCAGAGCTGAAAAGGTCGATAGAGAACGGGGGAAAGATTTGAAAACGGTTCCGGGTTCAAGGGTTCAAGAGTTCAAGAGTTCGAGGGGCCAAAATGGGATGGGCGTTCAATGGGGAAGATAGTCAATGGCCTGGATGAGCTTAAAGCAATCATCGAGAGGGAGAAGGCGGCGGGGAAGAGGGTTGTGTTCGGGAACGGGTGCTTTGATATCGTCCATGTAGGGCATGTGCGATACCTCAGGGGGGCGAAGGAACTCGGGGACGTCCTCGTTGTCGCCGTCAATGACGACGCCTCCGTCACCGGTCTCGGCAAGCGCAAGGAGGTCGTCACGCCGGCGGCCGAGCGGGCGGAGATCATATCAGCCATCGACTGCGTCGATTACGTCATCCTCTTCGCCGACCCCACCGTGGAAAACCTCCTCAGGGAACTCAAACCCCACATCCACGCCAAGGGAACCGATTACACCGAAGGAAATGTCCCCGAGCGCGATATCGTCATGTCCTACGGCGGAAGGGTCGCCATAGTCGGCGACCCCAAGGACCATTCGACGCGGGATATCATAAAAACGATAAAGAACCTGAGAGAAAAATAGCGGGAAGGGTCCGGATAGAACAACCCAACAGGACCTACAGGAAAGATAGGACCTATCTATCCCCTGCCCCTTCCTTCTCATTTGATTTCAAACACTTTTTAGTGTATTGTTACACCATCGGACCACATGAGAATGGAAAGACAACAGGACGCGAGACCACCCCTATCCGTGTACATGATCACCTTGAACAACAGCGCCACCATCGCACGGGCGCTCGAAAGCGTTGCCGGATGGGCGGATGAGATCATAGTCGTCGATTCCCACAGCTCCGACGGCACTGCCGACATCGCCTCAAAATACACGGAACAGGTCCTGCAGTTCGATACCACAAGTCAACCGGAAAAGTATCAGTACGCCCAGGACCGCTGCAGGAACCGCTGGGTCCTCTTCATCGATGCCGACGAGTGGCTCACGGAAGACTTCAGGAAAGAGACGGAGACCATACTCGCCTCGGGTTCGGCAAGCGACGGCTACATAGCCGACCGGCGCAACATCTACCTGGGGCGGGAGATAAAACATGGAGGCTGGTACCCGGACCGGGAGATACGGCTCTACAGGAAAGACCGGGGCGGCTGGGAGGGCGGCATACACGCGAAGGTTCACGTGAAGGGAGAGGTGGGGCACATGAGGAACCACTACCTCCACACGCCTTACGCGGATTCGGCCCATCAGATCCGGACCATCGACCGCTATTCCGAGGCCTACGCCCGTGACCTTCTCGCGGCGGGGCGCCGCTTTCACATGGCAAATATGCTGCTCCGTCCCATCTGGCGCTTCTTCAGGGATTACATCATTAAGATGGGTTTCCTCGACGGCGTGCCCGGCATCATCATCATGGCGTCCACCATGTACTACGTCTTCATGAAGCACGCCCGATTGTGGGAGATGGAGAGAGACGATGGAGGAAAGAAAGGTGTTCGATAACAAAGACGTCCTTGTCACCGGAGGGCTCGGCTTCATCGGCAGCAACCTCTGCATAGAACTCGTGAGGCTCGGCGCGCGGGTCACCATCATCGACAACATGCTCCCGCGCCAGGGCGGCAATCTCTTCAACATACGCGACATTGCCGACAGGGTTACGGTCAACGTCTCCGATGTCCGCAATCAGCTCTCCATGAACCACCTCGTCAAGGGGAAGGACTACATCTTCCACCTGGCGGGCCAGGTCAACCACGTGGACAGTATGAAGAACCCCCTGCAGGATCTGGAGATCAACTGCACGGGGACGCTCGTCCTCCTTGAGGCCCTGCGCCACAACAACAGGGACGCCAGGGTCATCTTCGCCGGGACGCGGGGCGAGTACGGATCGAGCGTCAGGCTGCCCGTGGACGAAGACCACCCGACAAACCCCAAGGGCATCTACGCCGTCACGAACCTGACGGCGGAGAAGATGGTCCTCGTCTATGACGACGTCTACAAGATACGGGGCGTGTGCCTGCGCATCACCAACACCTACGGGCCGCGCCATCAGATGGCCCACGACGAGTACGGGGTCTTCAACTGGTTCATCCGGAAGGCCCTCGACGACGAGGAGATACCCGTCTTCGGTGACGGCAGGATACTCCGGGACTTCCTCTACGTCGAAGACCTCGTGGACTCGATTCTCAAGGTGGCCGCCGCGGAGGAGGCCTACGGGAAGGTCTTCAACGTCGGTACCGGCGTCCCCGTCAGTTTCTTCGAGCTTGCCGAGAAGATCGTGGCTATCGCCGGGACGGGGAGAACGAGGTTCACCGAGTTCACCCAGGAGCGCAAGGAGGTGGAACCCGGTGATTATTACGCCGACATAACGCGCATCACCGGGACGACGGGCTGGCAACCGGCGACGTCCCTCGATGAGGGGATCTCGAGGACCATCGATTTCTACCGGAAGCACAGGATGGAATACTGGTAAGCCGTCGGGCGTGCCATGACCGAAAAGGACGGTACCGCATCGTGAACGTGAGAATATTCGATATAGAAAAAGACCACGCCGGGATCAAGGCGGAACTTGTGAGAACATTCGAAAAGGTGCTCTCCTCCGGGGAATACATCCTCGGCAGGGAGGTCAAGTCCTTCGAAGAGGCCTTCGCCGCCTGCGTGGGCACGAGGTACGCCGTTGGCGTCGCGAGCGGAACCGATGCCATAAAGATAGGGGGGCTTGCCCTCGGTCTCACGGAAGGGGACAAGTTCGTCACCACGCCCAACACGTACATCGCCACGGCGATGGCCCTTTCCGAGGGAGGCCTGGTCCCTCGCCTCTGCGACATAGAGGCGGATACCTACAACATGGACCCCGCCGCGCTCGAAGAGCTTCTCGGCAAGGAGAAGGACATAAAACTCTGCGTGCCCGTCCATCTTTACGGACAGCCGTGCAGGATGGACGAGATACGGGATATCTGCGAAAGGCACGGGGTCAGGGTCATGGAAGACGCCTGCCAGGCACACGGCTCCCGGTACAAGGACCGGAACGCGGGAACCATGAGCGACGTGGCCGCCTTCAGTTTCTATCCCACGAAGAACCTCGGCTGCTATGGCGACGGCGGGATCGTCGTCACCGACAGGGAAGACGTCTTCAGAAGAATGCTCATGCTCCGCGCGCACGGCCAGTCGGACAGGCACGTTCACGACATTCAGGGTTTTGTCTCCCGTCTCGACGAACTGCAGGCCGCCCTGCTTTCCGTCAAGCTCCCCCATCTCGACGGCTGGAACGAAGGGCGCAGGCGCAACGCCACGCTGTACGACAGGGGCCTCGAAGGCCTGCCCGTTCGCCGGCCCGTCACGGTACCTCAAGCCTTCCACGTCTATCACCTCTACGTCATCGCCGTTGAAGAGAGGGAGGCATTGAGGGCATACCTGAGCGAAAAGGGCGTGACCACCCTCGTCCACTATCCGACACCCATCCACCTTCAAAAGGTCTACAGTTACCTCGGGTATGGCGAGGGCTCCTTCCCGAAAGCCGAAAAGGCGTCACGGCAGATCATCTCCCTGCCCGTCCACCCCTCGCTTCGGGAAGAAGAGATCGGTTTCGTATGCCGGACGATCGGTGAATTCTACGGAAGATGAAGGTACTTCACCTCTTCAGCGACTGGAAATGGACGGGGCCCGCCGAACCGGTGCTCTCCCTCTGCGAGAACCTCGGGAACGAGGGCGTCGACGTCGTCCTCGCCTGCAGGAAGTCGCCCGCGGATTTTCGCGAAAGGACCGTCGACAGGGAGGCAGGCAAAAGAGGGCTTCGCTGCTATGAGGGTTTGAGGCTCAACAGGTATTTCTCCGCCCGCGACTGGTGGCATGACCTCATCTCCTTCAATCCGTACGTGTTGAAGGAGAAATTCGACATCGTCCATACCCATCTTTCCCATGATTACTACACCGCCGTCACGGCGCTTTCCTTCTCCAGGGCACGGCCCCTCCTCGTGAGGACGGACCACAAGCGGGACGGGCTCCCCGCGAACATCTTCATGGCCTGGGCCATGGCAAGAACGGACGGGCTGGTAACCTACAGCGAAAGGCTCGCCGCGCGCGACAGGGAGAGCTTCGCCTATCCCGGAGAGCGCCTTCGCGTCATCCCGCCGGGGGTCAAGCCTTACGAAGGGCCCTTAAAGGACCTGCGCGCCGAACTCGGGATCGCTCCCGATGAACGGGTCATCGGCGTCATCGGGAGACTCAAGCCCGACCGCGGCTACGATGTCATCCTCAGCGCTTTCGGCATGCTGAGGTCACGTGTGGACAGGGTCAAGCTCGTCATCGTGGGCCGCAGTTCCCAAATAGAAACGAGCGTCATGAAACCACTCAAGGAACTCGGCATCGAGAAAGACGTCGTGATCGCCGGATACCGCATCGACGACTACTTCTCGATGATACACACCTTCGATCTTTACATCATGATGCGCGCGGGAAGCGACGGCAGCGGCCGGGCGCTCAGGGAGGTGCTCAGCATGGGGCGGCCCGCCATCGTGTCAGACAGGGGAATGCTCCCGGACCTCGTGGAGGACGGCAGGACCGGGTACGTGACGACCTGGGACGCGGCGGACCTCGCCGGCAAGATGGAGCTTCTCGTCAGCGACGCCGCCAGACGGCGCGCCTTCGGGGAGAACGCCCGGAACCGCGCCGACAGCGAGTGGAGCTTTCGCCTCCAGGCAAAGGCCATGAAGCAATTCTACGATTTCCTCCTCACCAGTGGCAGGCGCGCGTGACCTCCCTCGCCGGACCCCTCATCGACGCGGAGTGACTGAGGATGAAGATCGGTCTCGCTATATACAATTTCGACCCCAAGAAAGGCGGCGCCGAACGCTACACCTTTGACCTTGCCCGGAGACTTGCCGGCAAAGGTCACGAGATCTGTGTCTTCTGCGGCCGCGGCGTCGAGACGGAAGGTGTCAGGCTCATACGCCTTCGCACGAATTCCTTCCCCCGGTGGCGCCGGAACCTGTCCTTCGCCCTGACGCACAGACAGGCCCTCGACAGGATCCGTCCCGACATCATGCTGGGCTACGGCAACATTCTCGACCTCGACGTTTACCAGAGCCATGGAGGGGTGCAGAGCGTCTGGATGGAAAGGGAGATCGTGAGCTATGGGCCGGGAGGCGCCGGCATGAAAGCGTTCCTTCTGAGGAACAGCCTCAACCAGGCCATCCAGCGCTGGATAGAGGGATACTCCGTGAAAAAACACAGGTTCACGAGGATAGTGGCCATATCCGACATGGTCCGGGACCACATGTCGGCGCACTACGGCATTGACAGGAACACCTTCGACGTCGTCTACAACGGTGTCGACACGGACCGCTTTAAGCCGGCTCCGGAGCGGCCGGCAGGCCCCACGACGATCCTCTTCTGCGCGGGGAACTTCAGGCTCAAGGGACTCTCCCCCCTCATCGCAGCCATGGGAAGGGCGGTGGAAAAGGGAAAGGACGTGCGGCTCACCGTGATGGGCCGGGGGAAGAAGGAGAGGTACCGGGGCCTCATCGACGCGGCGGGCATCGCGGACCGCGTCACCTTCACGGGGGAGCGCTCCGCGCCGGAAGAGGTCTACCGTGAGGCCCATGTGCTCGCACACCCCACCTACTACGACGCCTGCTCGCTGACCACGATGGAGGGCATGGCATCGGGCCTTCCCATCATCACCACCCGGTGGAACGGGGCATGCGCCTTCGTCTCTCCCGACGAGGGCTTCGTCATCGACGAGGCAGACAACATCGAGGCTCTGAGCGCCGCCATCTGCGCCCTAACAGACCCGGTGAGACAGGAAGTCATGGGAAGGAACGCGCGGAAGAAGATGGAGTCCTTCACCATGGAACGCAACGCCGACGAGATGGAGGCAGTGCTCCTGGGGGCATTCGAAGAGAAGGGAAGGCGGTAGACGGTCTTGAAGGAGCAGCCACTCGTATCCATCATCGTGCCCGCGTACAACTATGGGACATATGTGCACAGGGCCATAGGATCGTGCCTGAGACAATCCTCCGGCAACCTCGAGGTCATAGTCATCGATGACGGTTCGACGGACGCAACGGGAGAAATAGTAAGGAAAATCGCTGATCAGAGGGTTGTCTATCATTATCAGGAAAACCAGGGGGTTTCTGCCGCCAGAAACAAGGGGCTCAGGATGGCAAAGGGAGATTTCATCGCCTTTCTGGACGCAGACGATTACCTCACCGACGACTCTGTGGAAACACGGGTCACCGTCATGCTCGAGAACCCCGACATAGATTTCGTAACGACGACCGCCTCATCGGTGGACGATGCCGGCAGGGTATCCTTCCGGCCCTACAGGGGACCGCGTGACATCGTTTCCAGGGAGTTGTGCCAGGCACTTCTCCTCAAACGGATACCCTACACGACATCCGCCGTCCTCGTGAGGGGAAGCCACGCGAGAAAGTTCGAGTTTGCCACGGATCTGAACAACGGCGAGGACCTGGTCTTCTTTTCCAAGGTGTTCTTCGACAGGAAGGGCTGTTTCCTCTCGAAACCGACAGCCGTCACCTTCAGCCATCCGGACAGTCTTCGCCACAACATAGCAAATCTCAGAACGCAGGGTGCGGGCCTCATCGAGGCGATCTTCGACGACCCCTATTTCGCCGGAAGGCTGGAACACATAAGAAGACCCTTCGCCGCCAACCGCTACGTGGAGTTGTTCCGGCGGTTCTACCGTTCCGGGGACGACAAGCTTGCTCGGGAGTACTACCGGAAGGCCCTCGCTCTCGAACCCTCGAGGATATTCAAGATCGACCATCTTTTCAAATTCATCAGAACATGGTTCTGAAAGAAAATAACCAAGGACCGAATCACAATGACCAAAGAAGAAGATAATGACCAATAATTTGGTCATTATCTTCTCTGTATCATTCTCCCCGTCACCCTCTCCCCTCCACTTACAACCTCGAAACGGCCCCGTTCGGCCCCCGACGGCTCCCAGCGAAGGGCGATACCCAGAGACGCGAAATGCTTCAGGTTCTCCCTCCTGTATCCTACGAGGAGAGGTATGTCGTTCCTGTGGAGGACAACCGTGACCTCCTTCGGGCCCTCGATCTCCCCGAGAACGGATCCAAGGGCGTCGCGGAATATGCGTGACTGCACGAGACTGCCAAAAGCGGGATGGTAGAACCCCCCGGCAACCATCTCCCTGACCAGTTCGTTGTCCGTGAGCCCCACGTTGACCACGTCTATACCCTCTTCCAGGGCCCTACGGTAGATCAGCGCCGCCCTCTCGAGGGCCTCGTCGAAGGCAATGGGGGTGAACCCTCCCGTTTCGTGAAGCCTGTACAAGGGCGTGTTCCTGAGGATCACCAGGGGATAGATACGGATGTATTCCGGTCTCAGCCTCACCATGTTCTCCACCGTCTCTTCAATGTCAACCATCGTCTCGCCGGGCAAGCCCACCATGAACTGAAGGGCAAGCCTGAAACCCTCCCCGAGGAGCCTGTCAAAGGCGCGAAAGAGGTCCTTAGCCGTGTGGGCCCTGTTAAGGGCGGCAAGAATGGCGTCGTTGAAGGTGGGAATGCCGAGCTCGATCATGCGGACGCCGTTGCGCTTGAGGATGTCGATCGCGTCGTCCCGGAGCGGAACGGGTTTCGTCGAGAGGCGGAAGCCCTTTACAACATCCTTGTAAGGGGCGAAGAAGGAAAAAAGCCTTTCGAGGTCCGCGGGCTCCATCCC
>Ga0116156_10004732_pt1 | contig 11458 bp, 9 predicted proteins | sample AD_UKC045_MetaG_FD_89891 | JGI IMG/M metagenome (GOLD analysis project Ga0116156, IMG submission 89891) | Active sludge microbial communities of municipal wastewater-treating anaerobic digesters from USA - AD_UKC045_MetaG | ecosystem: Engineered > Bioreactor > Anaerobic > Digestate | place: USA... | reverse complement strand
TGCTACCTGCTCGGCGCGCTGACCGGCCGCGGCGCCGGGGCCGTCGCCGCGGCCGCCGTATCGACGGGGCTGTTCGTAGCCGGGCACGCCTACCAGGGGCCGGCCGGGATGCTGGCCTCGGCCATCGCGGGCTCGGCCTTGGCGGCCGCCAGGCTACGAGGCGCCAGACTCCACGCGCTGGCATGGGGCCACGCGGCCTACGATCTCGCCGTATTGATCGCCGGGTTCGGCCTCGCGGCCCGCGCATAGTGTTACGAATCTTATGGGGGACACGCAAAGAGCGCGTATCAGCCGCGCCGCTGGCCCGCTAGCAGCGATTCCACCTCGGCGAACGGCTTTATTGGGAAGTCGTCATCTGTCGGAACTGCGATACCACGAAGATTCGTAACACTCAAACACGCGTACGGCCCATCAACAAGGTTCGTAACACTACCCAAGTAGCACGGCAGACTGTATTATAGGGTGATGCAAGCAATAGACCGCTTAAAGTCCGACCTGGACGACTGGGTTCGCCGATCCGGCCGAGCTCCGGGCAACCGCGAGTTCGACTCGCTACGCGACACCTTCGCGCGATCGGTTCCCAAGGTGCCCGGCGAGACGATGGCCGCCCTCTTCACCACCTTCCTGTCCCGCTACGGCTCGGGCGGCTCGGAATACTCGGCCAAGGCCATCGATTGGCTGGCCGGAGTCGGCTCGCTACTCCTGTCCGACTACGACGGCACGCCGTTCACCCGGGAGGACTGGGAGGAAATACGCGATATCGTCACCGTAGAGTCCGGCGAGATAGACATGGACACCTTGAGCTACGTGCTCGGACAGGCGCTCGAGCACGGTGCCGTCTAAGGCTTCAGAATCCGAACCGGTACGGTTCGATGAACCAGGATGGTTTGGAGACGACGGCTTCTGGACCGACTACGCGCCCCTGCTGTTCGGAGGCGAGCGCTGGGCGGAGGCGCCGGCCGTCGTCGACGCCGTCCTGGCCCTGAGCGGGGCCGAGCCCGGGTCGCCGGTACTCGACATGTGCTGCGGTCCTGGTAGGCATGCGCTGGAATTCGCCTCGCGCGGCCACCCGGTGGTCGGCGTCGACATCACCGAGCCGTACCTGGAGGCGGCCCGGGACAGCGCCGAGGCGATGGGGCTAACGGCCGAATTCGTACGCGGCGACGCCCGATCATGGTGCCGGCCAGGCGCGTTCTCGCTCGCCGTCAACCTGTACACCAGCTTCGGCTACTTCGACTCGAAGGCCGAGGACGAGGCGATACTCGCGAGGCTCGCCGCAAGCCTCGCGCCCGGCGGCGCGCTCGTCATGGAAATGGTCGGCAAGGAGACCGCCGCGCGCGACTTCAACGACGGCGAATGGTTCGAGCGCGACGGACGCCTCGTACTGACCGAGTTCACGGTGGTCGGAGCCTGGGAGGGCCTGAGGAACCGCTGGGTCTTCGTGGACGCCGACGGCAGGCGCGTCGATCGCTCCTGGGTGCAGCGGCTCTACTCGGCCACGGAGCTTCGCGACAGCCTCCTCCGCTCCGGTTTCTCGTCGGCCGAGGCATACGGTTCCTGGGCCGGTGCTCCCTACGACCAGTCCGCCGAGCGTTTGATAGCCGTCGCCAGGAAGGCATAACACGGCCAGGCGTCGCCTTTCGCGATCCAACGGGATTCCAAGACGGTTGCCTCTCGATTTTTTGCCGAAATGGGCCGATACTACTAAGGGTAGTCGTATCCCATTACAATCTGGTCAGAACGGAAGAAGCCATGGCTAAGATCGGAATCCGCCTAGCGGACGGCAAATTCTATTCGATTCTCGAAGACGGCGCGGCGGCCAAGAAGCGACTCGTCGTCACGACGGTGAAAGACGATCAGCCGAGCGTCCAGATAGATGTCTACCGCTCGTCGGAGTCGTCGGAGGACTACGTCGGTAGCCTGATCATCGAGAACATCCCGCCGAGGCCGTCCGGAGAGCCGGATATACGGCTCGACCTGGCGCTCGACGACGATGGCAACCTGAACGCCTTCGCCCGCGAGGAGGCCACCGGCGAGCACCAGGCGCTCACGGTGTCGCTCAAATCGCTGGCGGAGGAGGAAAAGTACGAGATCCCCGATTTCGACTTCCAGGAGGACGAGGGCTTCGACCTGTCGACCGACGAGCTGCCCGACGAGAACCCCTTCGAGTCGACCGTGATCGACGAGACCGAAGGATCCGACGATAGCATCCCGAGCTTCGACGATAGCGAGTCCGTCGCCGAGGAGCCTGACCGGCCGAGGCGCGCCTCGCCGCTCCTCATCGGTATACTGGCGGCGCTAGCCACCGCGCTGATCCTCGCCGCCGCGTTCTTCATCTATCGTTGCACCGCGGATCGCCAGGCCGAACCGCCTCAAGCCGCTTCGGCTCCCGCTCAGGCGCCCACTCCGGCCCCGGCTCCAGCGCCCACTCCGGCCCCGACTCCTACGCCGACTCCAGCGCCCGAACCGGCCAAGGTCGAGACGCCGGCTCCCGTTCCGGCTCCCGCTCCTACTCCCGCCGCCCCGGCTAAGAAAGAGGGTACTTGGCATAAGATCAAGTGGGGCGACACGCTCTGGGATATTTCGATCGCCTACTACCGAACTCCATGGCTGTACATGACGATAGCCAAGGCCAATAAGATCAAGAACCCCGACCTGATCATTTCGGGAACCTGGATCTACATCCCGCCGCGCTAGGCGCGAGCCTGGGCGATAACGGCGGTCGCATCTGCGCCGCCGTTTTTTTTAAGGCTCGACGCTTGGCCTATGGCCGCTTTCGTGGAATAGTAGTAGCGAGGCCCGCGCCAACGGGCCACCATCACCTCGCCAGGAGAGTCCATGCGATCATTCGCCCGCGTCGTCGCCATAGCCCTGAGCCTATCCATCCAGTCATGCGCCGGCGACTCGATCCACGGCCTCGACGAGGCGGGCTGGTTCGAGCTCTTAGCGAAAGGCGACCCCCTGCCCATCGCCTACGGCGACCGCGTCGACTACGACGCCATCGCCAGGCTCGGGCCCGGAGCCAGCTTGTTCGTCGGCCTGCGGGCCCTCGAAGCGGGCGACGAGAAGCTCGCCGCCGGGCTGTTCAGGGATGCCGCGGCGCGAGAGACCGGGCGATACAAGGCGCGGGCGGTCGCCTCTCTCGTCGAAACCCTGCAATCGACAGGCGATGGGGAAGCGCTGGTGGAGCTGTGCCGCTCCGAGCTGGGCTCGGAACTCGCGCCGTACCGAAGGGCCTACCTGGAGGCCGTCGGGTATGCAGTCTCGGGCTCGCATGCCCATACCCTGGCGAGTGTGGACGCGCTCCGCTCGGCCTACCCCGTCGAATCCTCGCGGGACGCGGCGGCCATCGCGTCGATGGCCCTCGAGGCGGGCTACCGCTCCGGCAAGGGCCGCTGGGTGAACGACTTCATAGCGCTCACGGCGATGGAAGGATCGGCGGCCATCTACGAGGCGCTCGCCAAGGCCACGAGCCTCGTGGCCTCATCCGGCCGAGCCGAAGCGGAGGCCGCGATACGGGCCGTCGGGGTCAGGGCCTTCCAACTGGCCGAGGCCCGCGCGCTGACCGGTTCACGGAACTACGGGCCGGCTGTCGTCGCCTTCAGGCGCTACGCCGCCGACCGGGAAGACCCGGCCGACGTGGCCGTCAGGGTCGCAAGCGCGCCGCCCCCCGACGCCGAGGCCGCGCCGTCGATCCCGCTGTCGCCGAAGGCCGCCGCCAACCTCTTCCTGACCCTGCCCCGCGCCTCGGCCTCGGACGCAGCCAAGGCCTTCATCGCGGCAGCCAAGGACGAGGGCGGCGAAGGCTTCAGGTACATCGTCGAGACGATCGCCGACCGCGGAGCCGACCCCGCGCGCGCGTACTTCGACGCGTTCTGGCGCGGGCGCTTTCTGCGCGCCGACGAGCGCTGGGCCGAAGCCGAGCGGTGGTTCGCCAAAGCCGCCGCGCTGGCGGAGAACCGTTGGGACCTGGACGCGGCGCGCTGGTACGAGATCGAGGCGGCCTCCAAACGGTCGGCCGCGGCGGCCGTCGGGCTGCTCGGCGCGGCGCTAGAAAGCTCGTCTAACCCCGGCTACTACTCGGACCTCGTCGAGCCGCTATCGCGGGAGGCCCTCGTCGCCAGGTCAGGCTCGACGCTGGCCGCCATCGACGCCGCGACCGCGCGGGCCGCGCCGAAGGATAGGGCCAGGCTGTCGTACCTCTGCGCCCGAGCCGCGCAAGCTGGCATTATCCGCGCGGATCACGTCGCCTCGGCCTTCGGCGGCTCCTTCGTCGACCTTGGCGGTTACATCGACTCGAGGCTACACGAGGCGTACGGCCAGCGGGTCGACCCATGGTACCGACTCGTCGCCGCCTACAGACTCGGCGAGCCCCTCGTCGAGCCGCTCGCCGTCCCCGGAACCGAGCCGGCCCCCACCGAGAGTGGCGGGACGGCATCTGCGGACGACGAGGCGCGCCGCCCCGTCAGCCCGGACGAGTACGCCCTAGCCCTGACTCGCTTCGGGCTCGGTTACCGCGTCCGGGCCGAGCTCGGGGACGAGTTCCGATCCGTGTCCGAGAACGCGGTCAGGACGATAGCCGCCGAGCTCGACGCCGCCGGACGGCACGATCAGGCGTACCGACTTATAGCGACTCTGTTCTGGAGAACCGGCTTCGAGCCGACTCGCAGCGACGCCGAGCTGTACTGGCCGCGGCCCTACCCCGAGGCCTTCAGTCCGGCGATCGAGGCGACCGGCCTCGACCCCCACCTGCTCTACGGGCTCGCGCGCTCCGAGAGCGCCTTCGACCCGAAGGCCGTATCCAAGTCCGGGGCCGTCGGGCTCATCCAGCTGATGCCGGCGACCGCCGCTGAGACCGCCGAGCGCCTAGGCCTGGACGACTACGAGCTGACCGACCCGCTCGATAACGTGACGATAGGCTCGTCCTATTTAGCCCGGCTCCTCGATCGGCTGGCCGGTAGGGTCCTCCCGGCCGTATTCTCGTACAACGGCGGCCCGACGCGCTTCAGGCGCTGGGAAGCCGAGTACGGGGCGCTACCGCTCGACCTGCTGCTCGAGGCGCTGTCGTACGCGGAGACCAGGCAATACGGCCGCAACGTCGGTCACGCCGCGTTGTCTTACGCCGCGCTCTATGGAGAGGTCGACCTGCGCGCCTATATGGCGTGGCTACTCGGCGAGGGTCCGCGCCCCTAGGCCTAGCTTTAGTGTTACGAATCTTGTGGGTTATGTACGTATAGCGCTTGTCCGGCTCGCCGCGGCCGAGTTGTAGCGATCGGGCCTCGGCGTTCGGGCAGGTTTCATCTACCGCATCGAGATACCAATAAGCTTCGTGCCACTCAGGCGGAGATGAGGAACTAGGCGGCGATGGAGACGAGCATACCCGGGACCACCCCGGTCGGCTTGGCGTACGGTCCCGCGCCGAGGGCGTTGTGGAGCTGAGCCCCATACTGCTCGATCAGCGCGTCGATGCGTTCGTCGGATAGGCCCGTGGCCTCGCGTTCGACCCTGGGCTGGTTCTTGGCGCTTCGCAGGCGCTCGATGATCGTATCGAGGATCTTGAGCTTGTCCAGGGTGTAGGCGGAAGCGCCAGCGCTCGCGATGCCGGATACGTTCTTGAAGTTGGAGTACAGGAGCTGTGACGGGGAGACCGGTACGGATATCCTGCCGCTCGCCCCCGCGCTATAGGCGTACGCTAATGGAAGCTGATTCGAAATCCTCACGTCCATGATCCGCTCCGTACTCGATACCGACTTTCTACCTATATTGTCGGAGCGGCGAGGGGCGAGTATTAGCGTTAGCTGACGAACGGCGACGATAGACGGCCCTACTTGACCGAGGCCTTGTACAGCCGGTCGTTGACCGCCCGGCCGAGCCCCTCGTCGGGCAGGCGCTCGGCCCACAGCTCGTCGAAGCCGGCGGCGTCCAATTCGTGGAGCGCGTCGAACAGGGTAGCGGCCGCCTCGACCGGGTCCATCGACGGCGACAGGTCGATAATCCTGGACCAGCGCCCGCCGCGCTCTGCCGACTTCGCCGCGTCCGAGCCGAAGCAGAGCGCGGCGGCCCGACCGCGGGGCTCGATACCGGCGACGCCGCCGTGGGGAACGAGGTACAGGGGCCGCGAAGGCGCGTAGTGGCTCGGCAGCTGGCCCGGCGCGGACGGGCTGGTCGTGGCTCGGTCGTAGACGCGCACGCCGGGGATCACCTCGGCTATCAGCTCGACGGGCAGGCCGCCGGGCCGGAGCACGAGAGGCTCGTCGGTACTCAGGTCGAGCACGGTGCTCTCGACGCCGACCGGGCAGCGGCCGCCGTCGACGATGAAGTCGACGCGATCGCCGAGCTGCGCGACGACGTGCTCGGCTCGGGTCGGAGACAGGTAGCCGAAAGGGTTGGCGCTCGGCGCGGCGACCGGCACGCCTGAGCGGCGGATGATCTCGCGGGCCACCGCGTTGGCGGGACAGCGGACGGCGACGGTCGGCAGGCCGCTCGTCGCGAGGTCGGGCACCCGCTCGCGCTTGGGCAGCACCATCGTCAGCGGGCCGGGCCAGAAGCGCTCGGCGAGGGTTGCGGCGTAGCGCGCCGACAGGTCGGCCACCTCCGAGGCGCCGGCCGGCTCGGCCACGTGGACGATCAGCGGGTCGAAGCTCGGGCGGCGCTTGGCCTCGAAGACGCGGGCCAGCGCGACCCGGTTCCACGCGTCGGCGCCGAGGCCGTAGACGGTCTCGGTAGGTATGGCTACGAGGAGCCCGGCCCGTATGGCCTCGGCGGCACGCTCGAGGTCCCGCGCGGAGGTTGACAAGAGTTCCATGCGCGGATTATATGCGCCCGGCGGATCGTGGGCAATCGGTGAGGCCGCCCCGACGGGGCGGCCTCGGTATCAGACGGGTCTAGCGCTTAGCGTGAAGACGTGGCGTAGGCCGCGGCGCCGTTACCGGCTATGCGGCCGAAGGTGACGATGTCGGCGAGCGCGTTGCCGCCGAGGCGGTTGCCTCCGTGGACGCCGCCGGTGACCTCGCCCGCGGCCCAGAGGCCGACGATCGGGGAGCCGGAGGCGGCGATGACGCGGGCCTCGGCGTCGATCTTGACGCCGCCCATCGTATGGTGGATGGCCGGGGTTATCTCGATGGCGTAGAACGGCCCGACGGACACGGCCCTGGGCATGTCGGCGCGGCCGAACTCGGCGTCGCGCTTGGCGGCGACGAAGCCGTTATAGGCGGCGAGCGTGGCGGCCAGCCGGGCGGGGTCGGAGCCTATCTTGGCGGCCAGAGCCTCGGGGGTGTCGCCCTCTACGACGATGCCAAGCTTCGCGTAGCCCTCTATGGCCTTGAGGCTGGCGCGTATCGACTGGTCGAACACGAGGAAGGCGGTCTTGCCGGTCTGGGCGAGCACGGCCGCGGACACGACGTCGCGGGTAGCCAGCTCGTCCACGAAGCGGGCGCCTTCCTTGCTGACGAGGATGGCGCCGTTGCCGCGTACGGCCTCGGTTATCATCTCCTTGTCGGGGGCGTGCGTCGGGTGGGTCTGGATCTCCTTCATGTCGACGAGGGCCGCGCCGGCGGCCTCCGCGAGGAGAATGCCGTCGCCGGTGGCGCCGGGGTGGTTCGTCGTCGCGAAGCCCTTGAGGGACGGCACGTAGGACGCGGCCATGTCGTTGTTGGCGCCGAAGCCGCCCGTGGCGATGATGACGGCCTTGGCCTTGATGTCGTACTCGCGTCCGTCGGCGGCTATCACCTTAATACCGGTGACGGCGCCCGACTTGTCCTTGAGGATAGCGGTCGCCCTGGTCTTGGTGTACACCGTGACGCCGGCCGTCTTGACGACGGTCGCGTTAAGGGTCTCGACGATCTCCGGTCCGACCTTGGCGCCGCCGGTGGGCCTGTGCGCGCGGTTGACGCTGGCGCCGGCGAGGCGTCCGACGTCGGAGAGGTCGGCGCCGAGCGAGGTCAGCCACGCGACGGAGCCGGCGGATTCCTCGGCCAGCTTGCGCACGAGGACGGGGTCGTTCTTCTCGTAACCGCCCTTCATCGCGTCCTTATAGAAGGATTCGACGCTATCGGCTATACCAGCCTTGGCCTGGGCCTCGGTGCCCGCGGCGTTCATGCCGCCGGTCGCCCTGACCGTATTGCCGCCGACCATGGCCATCTTCTCGACGATTATGACCTTGGCCCCTGACTGCGCCGCGGATATGGCCGCGGACAGGCCGGCGCCGCCGGCGCCGATGACCACGACGTCGTAGTCCTTGTCGAAGACGACGGGCGCGGCCTTGGCGGGGCCTTTCTTGGCGGCCAGCACGACGCCGGCCTTGGCCAGGGCGTCCTCCACGGCGGCGACGAAGCCTGCGCTCGACTCTGACGCGCCGGAGACTACGTCGACCTTGGTGGTGTTGGCGGCTATGATGGCCTCGGACAGCTCCTTGAACGCGGCGTCGCCGAGCATGGCGGTCTCGCCGCTCTCCAGCACCTCGATCTTCTCTATGCGCGTGTCGCTGACGGTGACGAGGACGCGTATATCGCCGCCGTGGCCGGAGCCGACGCCTTCGTAGCTACCGGCGGCGAATGAGCCGCCGGAACTGGCGCACGATACGATCGCTACCGTCGCGAGGACGGCTAGCACGGATGATACCAGTCTCTTCATGATGGATCCTGCCCCCGTAGATTCAGGGATACCCCGACGACGCCATCGAGAGCGCGAGCGGTCGGGACGTCCCCCTGGAGAGGGCTTGCTAGATTGATAACATATATCGATATTTATATCAATATATTACAAGCCCGACTGATCAGGACCCGAGGCGCGACGCGGGGCCAGTCGTCCCCTTGACCCCCGACGTCGCCGTACCTATAGTACCGGAGTAACGCGACGCGGGGGAATCCGGTGAGAATCCGGAGCTAGCCCGTAACTGTAGGCCGCGCCCGCTCCGGGCGCCGGCGAGCCAGGATACCCGCGCCGGCGTGATCTTCGTGGAACGCTTCGTGGTACAGGCGTAAAGCGATAGTCCGGCGGCCAGGCGGCGCCGGCCCGTCGATGGCACCCCGATCAGGAACCGTTCCTCCGTCACGCGCGCACGGCATCCGCGACATAGCGGCGCCCGCGCCCGATCAAGGAGGAAGCTATGAAACGCGTCATCATGTCGCTCTGCGCGCTCGCGATCGCCGTCGCGGCGGCCGCGGCCGACCCCGTATCGTTCGTCGACGAGCGAGGAGCGACGATCAGCATGCCCGGCAAGGCGAGGCGCGTCGTGTCGCTGTCGCCCGAGCTGACCGAGTCGCTGTTCGCGGCCGGAGCCGGAGACGCGGTCGTCGGCGTGACCACCTACTGCAACTACCCGGCCGAGGCGTCGGGCAGGACCAAGATAGGCGGCTTCTCCGCCAAGACGATCAGCGTCGAGACCATCGTCGCGCTCAAGCCGGACCTCGTGGTCGGCGGCCTCTCAGCCCACGGCCAGCTCGCCGCCCAGTTCGAGCGCGCCGGCCTGCGCTTCGCCGCGCTACCGACGACCGACTTCGACGATATATACGCGACCATAGAGCTGCTCGGGCGCGTAGCCGGGGACGAGACGACCGCGCTCGCGCTCGTAGCCGATATGAAGACCAGGCTCGCCGCCGTCAGCGCGAAGATCGCCGCCGTACCCGTCTCGGAGCGGCCGCTCGTGTTCTGGGAAACCTGGGACGAGCCCTTGATGAGCGCGGGTCCTGGCACCTTCACAGGCCAGGTAATCGAGGCGGCCGGCGGCCGCAACTGCTTCGCGGACGCGACCTCCGACTGGCCGGTCGTCAGCTTCGAGGCGCTGCTCGCGCGCGACCCCGACTACATCATGGCCGCCGACAGCCACGGCGAGGCCCTGACGCCCGAGCGCCTCGCCAAGCGGTCCGGCTGGACGTCGCTACGGGCCGTCAGGAACGGCAAGCTCGTGTTCCTCGACGGCGACATAGTCGCGCGCGCCGGCCCGCGCTTCGTCGAGGCCGTCGAGCTGATGGCGCGCGCCCTGTACCCGGACCTGTACGACAGGTAACGGCGGGCGCATGTCAAAGGACGGGAAACGGGCCGCCTTGGCCTACGCGGGGCTCATTACGCTGCTCGCGGCGTCGTTCGCGGCCGCCATCGCGCTCGGCGCGGTCAGGCTGTCGCCGGTCGAGGCCGCGCGGGCCTTGCTTTCGTCGCGCGAAGCCTCGTCACCCAGGGTCGCCTCGTCACCCGAGGCGATCATCGTAGGCATCAGGTTCGCCCGCGCCTGCCTCGCCGCGGCGGTCGGCGCGTCGCTCGCCGCCTCCGGGGCCGTGTTCCAGGGCCTGTTCCGCAACCCGCTCGCCGACCCCTACGTGATCGGCAGCTCCGGAGGCGCCGCCCTAGGCGCCGTCTGCGCGATAGCCTTCGGCTCGGGCGCTGGCGCGCTCGGCTTCTCGGGCATCGGGCTCGCCGCCTTCGCCGGCGGGCTCGGCGCGACCATGGTCGTCTACCTCGTAGCCGGCGCGCCCCGCCTCCGTTCAGACGCCTCGAGCCTGCTCCTGGCCGGCACCGCCCTCGGCTCGCTGTTCTCCGCCCTCGTATCGATCGTGCTGGCGCTCAAGGACAAGGACCTGCACCAGGCCTGGTTCTGGCTGCTCGGCGGCTTCTCCGGGCGCGGCCTGCCCGAGCTCGCGGCGTCCGCTCCGGCCATGCTGGCGGGCTTCGCGGCCGCGATGGCCGGGTCCCGTTCCCTCGACCTCTTGTCGGTCGGCGACGAGGAGGCGACCAGCCTCGGCCTCAGGCCGGCCGCGACCCGCTTCGTCGTCGGCGGCTTCGCGGCTCTGTCCGTATCGGCCGCGGTCGCCCTGTCCGGCGCCATCGGCTTCGTCGGGCTGGTCTCGCCGCACATAGCCAGGCGCTTCGTCGGCCCGAGGCACGTACGGCTGATACCCGCGGCGGCCCTCGTCGGCGCCTCGCTCCTCGTCGTCGCGGACGTCGTCGCGCGCACCGCCTTCGCGCCGGTCGAGATGCCGGTCGGCGCCATGACGGCGCTGATCGGGGCGCCGTTCTTCGTATACAAGATAGCCAGGCGCGGACTGGACGGCGCCCGATGAGCGCCCTGCTCGAGGCGCGCGGCCTGTCGGCCGGCTACGGCGAGCGGGTCGTCGTCGCGGGCGCGTCCTTCTCCGTATCGGCCGGCTCGCTGCTCGTCGTGCTCGGCCCCAACGGCTGCGGCAAGACCACCGTGCTCAAGACCTGCCTCGGCCTCCTGCCGCCGCTGTCCGGCGACGCGCTGCTCGGCGGGCTGCCGGTAACCGGCCTGCGTCCGCGCGAACGGGCGCGGCTGGCGGCCTGGGTGCCGCAGCTCGCGGAGTCGGCATGGTCGTACCGATCGCGCGACATCGTCGCGCAGGGCCGATTCGCCGCGCGCGGGCCCTTCATGCCGTTGAACGGCGACGACGAGGCGGCCGTCGACGCGGCCCTGGACGCGATGGACGCCCGGGCCTTCGCCGACCGG
>Ga0116156_10004729_pt1 | contig 11462 bp, 11 predicted proteins | sample AD_UKC045_MetaG_FD_89891 | JGI IMG/M metagenome (GOLD analysis project Ga0116156, IMG submission 89891) | Active sludge microbial communities of municipal wastewater-treating anaerobic digesters from USA - AD_UKC045_MetaG | ecosystem: Engineered > Bioreactor > Anaerobic > Digestate | place: USA... | reverse complement strand
TATTACTCAATTTTATTTTTTTAAAGTTCGGAATTGACCCTAACTTGCAAAAAAATAAATCATCTATCAATGAAATATTGGATTTTGGCAAAATTGCAGCTTAAATTTCTTCCGAACCATTGTTATAAATAAAACAAATTTGATTAATCTATGCGTCTCATAAAATACAATTATACAGCGCTTCCAATGAATCGAGTACTTGAATATAAGTATGATTACTTTATTCTCTCTGAGAATGAAATAAATAATACAAAACTTACAATGGCCGAAATACACGACTTGAAACCAATTACATCAACAAAAATACAAAAATTAGCTTTATTCTTTTTGGAACAATACATTATCTTTTATTCAGAAGAATTGTATTATAAATTAAATCTTAAAAATAATACTTTAACATGTATAAACTCAGATTTAATCTTAAGATATTTTTGGGAAGATACAAACTGTTTAATTGATTTTAAGACAAGAGAATTTGGGTTTTATGATATTAGCTCCAATAAAAAGAATTTTAGTCTGAAAATTAGAGATCAAAATTTTAAAATATTTTTTACCAAATATGGCATAATTAAAATCTCTAACAAGGACAAAACAGATAATTATATCATCTTACTAGATAAAAAAGATGGAAGTGAGCTATGGACATACTTAATTTCTGAGAACATTACAAAGGTTGAGTTATTTGAAGACTTATTAATTTTAACTTGTAAGAAATATAATTTAAGAACAGACCCAGGATACGAAGGTGAAATAGATTGGCACAACCCTGAAGTTTTTGTTGTTGTTTTTGACACAGAAATAGGTAAAGAAAAATGGAGAGCTCAAGGTGGCTATCATAATATTGATAAAATAAGAAATTGTATCTTAAGCGGCGGAACTCGAGTGATAGAGTATGATCTAATAACGGGCGATGTTATCTGCGAGCAACCTGTAACAAAAGAAGGAGACAATTGGATAGAATCAGTCTATTATGCAGATAATGAAGGTTTTTATTACAGAGATATCAAAGGGTTTTTCGGGAAAGTAAGAAAAATCGATGGTGTTGTAGACTGGGAATTTTATTTGTACGATGAGAGTATGATCAAAAGACAAATTGGCGATTTTGTACTATTAGGTAATGGAAAATTTGTTTTAAAAACTGGACCTCTAAGCGATGCAAATATTATGTGCATATTTGATCCCGTGGAAAATTTAGATTTTGCGCATATCAGGAATGGTAGGAAGGTAATTCCTAAACATTTGAATTTTGCATAAATAATAATCCTATTAGGCTTTCGAATGAACAAAGAGGATTTATTACAAGAAAAAATTGAAAAAATACTGCTGGATATTGATTTTATAAGTCAATATCAGCATTTATCAGATACATATAAGAATATTGGTTCCCAATTCCTGTATACAACTAAACAGGTATTGGAAATAGGGGAGGAAAATAAAGTTATCTTTAAAGTTTATGAAGATGATCAATATTTCTCTGATTTCGAAAGAGTTGGTGAATTTGAATTTAGGATTGGCATGACTATTAAATATAATATAGTTGAATTTGATATTACTATAAAAAATGAAACTCAAAACATATCTTCAGGAGGTTCATTTGGACTCCTTCTACAGTTGTTATCGAATTGGAGCACAAGAATTAAGAAGCCAGGATTTAATAATTACAATGAAATGAGGAGTTTAATAAAAAACGGTATCTTTTTATATAATAATGTAAAAAATGCTGTTGTAGAAAATTTAACATTTTAAGCATAAATAAAAAAGTTTTTCAAGTTTGAAGAGCTCAATTATAAATGAAAATATTACATAACAATTGAGACAGAACTCAAAGTAAGCCAATACTCTTCATTAAAGATTTATATGAGTGAAATTAACGAATTAAGAATAAAGCATCAGAATTTAAAAGACAATCTGGAGAGCAATGTAAAATCATTCTGTAAACTATTGGGATTTGAGATTTTATCCTTTAGAGACAATGAAATTGATAATATTCAACTGTTTTATCTAAATAACTTCAAAGATTCTCAAAAGTTGAACTTATCAATTACAGAATTAAGGGAATTATTTTTTGCTTATTGTTTCAAAGCCTTTATAAATTCAAATGGAGGTGACCTTATTCTTGATAATAGAAAGAGAAGTATTAGTTATGGAAAGTCCATCATTGTGGATTATAGTGGTAGCGACTATCCATGGGTTGGGATCTCCATTGACGCTTGGATAAAAAGAAATGAAGAAGGGCGATTTAAGGGTAAACTTAGTGAAGCAATTAACAGAAATCTGATTAAACAAAATTAATCAACCTCCCCAATTTGGCGGGAATAAATTGTACGGCTTGGATACTGCTGGCAATTTACGGATTTATGAGGTCTCTTGAGATATCGTGCTTTAAATGATCAGCCTAAAAAATTCCTCGCAGCTCGAAGCTCGTGGCTCACAGCAAAAACCTACTGCCCATTACTAAACTCAGGTAACGGACTCGCCTCCAAAATCTCCAATTTATAGCCCATTCCCGTCAAAACCGTTTTCCACAGATCAATCATTTCCTTTTTCTGCTCCGTAGCTTTGTCAAGAATATTGCTTTCGAGTGCAATCTTTTTGATGTAATCTTTGGCATTGGCGTTGATGTGATTGTAATCTTCTGGCGTAAAGGAATTGAAAAAACCTTGTTCTATGTCGTAATAATCCAAAGTGTGATCTACAGAAAGCAACTCTGCTTTGGGCATATTGGCGATGATCACCTTTCCTGCAGTACTGTCAACTGTAATTTTTATTTTATCAAAATCATAGCCGGCGGCAACTTTCGCAGTAATGCGCACCATTGCTTTCTTGCGCAAAGGGCTGATATCATAGGAATAAAAATCCTTGTAATTGTAAATCTCAGACAAAGTGGCTTCAACGGTCACTAATTTGAGCACCTTTTCCATCTTCTCCACAACGACAGAAGCAGAGACATGCTGTTGATTTTCAAAAAACTGCGACCTCTTACCCCAAACCCAACCAATGATAATACTTAGCGCCATTAAACCAACGACAGCCAAGATCATATATGTTTTTTTGATCACCTCAATTTATTTTTGATGTAAAACTATTTCTCAGGTTACTGTAGGATTTTAAAATAGCTTTACCACTTCCGACGGATAGAGGAGATTCTATGAGTAGGGGGATCTTATTCTCATCATCACTCACCCAGATATCCATCTTGGTTTCATCTTTAAAAACAGTTCCCGCTACCATACTTGGAGTGATTCTTAAGGTTTTGAACTTGCCCAAATCTTTTATTTTTTTGGCACTTTCCTTTCCGTTGTAAACCACTTTTACCGGATAAATTTCCTTATCAAACATTACTTTGACAGGCAAATGATCCCCTTTTTTAAGGTATTTGGTCTCTGTATTCCTTAACGCATACAAAATTGATACCAAGTCGTGCATACACTCATTTAATTTATGATTTTGCATTGTCGCCGCTGCCCTGGTTTTGCCATGAAATGACTTCGCGGTAAGTGTATTTTGGTCGAATGCAACACTATCGTAAAGTCTATAATCTCCCTCTTCTACCTTCCTCACAAAATTGCTCGGTAGTAAAGTTTTCTTATCTATTTTGGAATAGAAATAATCTCTTACTCTAAAAAAATTGTCATACGACTCATAAGTTGTGCCAACAACTTTCACCTCGTAATCATCCGCATTTTCTTTGATATCCATCACCACCTCTCCCGCAGGAATCCATACAAATTTCCAATTGTAATATACTTTATAAACCAATCGCTCTCCAGCTTTAAAACTAGTGTTTGTACGGTAACAATCTTCGCGCGGCACATCAATCACTTTCATTTGAATTGAAAGCGCCACTGCCAATAAAACAAGTATGGCTGAAGCAAATGCTGTTACATATTGAATTTTCAATTTTTTCACTTCTTTAATCTTTATGTTATTTGGTTGGTTTCTGAGGATGGTTTTTCTCCACCAACAGGAACCAACAATACTATTAATCCTATAACGGCTGGTACCAAAATATTGATTATCCACAATGAAAATGTGCTCAGTAATATTTGGTCAGTACTTATTGCAAACAACGACCAAACCACAATGGCTATTTCGCCTCTTGCCAACAATCCCAAAACAGGAGGCAAAATCAAAGCCGACTGTATCAGGAATATAAAACTGACACCACTCAACATGTTCAATAAAGACGTATCAAAATCAAAATAGTGACAAACCAGGATGTATTGTGCTGCATAAACTACATACCGTAAAAAAGACCAAGCCAACATCTGAGTCAAAGTTTGTCGATCAATGGCTTCGTCAAATTGCTCAAAACCAAGTGCATCCAAGCGTTTTTTCAATATTTCAACCTTACTGGCCTTTTCGATTACTACTTCTAAATTGAAATACACCAATACCAGTACAAACGTGAATACAATTCCTAAAGTAAAAAAAGATGATGTTAAATATCTGTTAATCAGTGAATTAAAACTGGGGTTGAGGCCAAATGCCAATAAGCCAATCAAAATGTTGACGATATTTTGAGATAAACTGCAGTAAAGATTTGCCAATAGCCCTTTGAGAGACTTCTGCTTGCTCGTATGCAATAAGCGGCCCGCATATTCCCCGACTTTGGACGGGGTGACAAATCCAAGTGTGTTTCCAAAAAGTACCGCTCTAATGGATTTCGCTTTGCTTTGTTGAATAAAATATTGGGTAGCCATTTGCCACTTTGTTGCCTCGCAAAACACATTGGCGACCAACAAAACAGTACATAAAATCATAAAATGAATGTGTCTGATCACATATGCTTTAGAAAAAAAAATAGGGTCAATCTCAATATCTGTAAGGCTTCTTACTTCCTTATGAATGATGTAAAACAAACACAGCACTATACCAAGACTTAGCAAGCCCTTTACAGGAATTTTAAAGTGTGAATACGTCGCTTGCCTGATCATAATGCTCCATTTACAGGGCCAAATTTAGATAAAAATGACATGGATATCAAACCCTCAGTAAATACTGTGAAAAATGTAAGGAATCAATAAGCAGAAAAAAGGCGTGTATATATAACCATAGGTATGAAAGAAATAAGCTTTGTATGTTTCATCTTTCGTCCTTCATCTCCCGTCTTTCATCTCTCGTCTTTCATTAATTTCGAACCATTGTAACATACACATATTAAAATAAATTGAATGGAAGTAAAAATATTTGGTCTGTTTGGTCAAGGATTTATAGGCAAATCAGCTGATTTAGCAAATATTTTCATAAAAATTGCGTAAAAACTTGAATATTATCCAAAATAACCCTGAGTACATATTGACACGTAAGGGTGAATACCATTATATTTACAGCTGAGCATTAATTAACAATTTCTTTGCATTGCGGTAAATCACAACGTTTGACTCTGTGAAACTGTTTTGTGCAAGATTGTGTTATAGTATTTTGCAAAAGGTTTCAAGGTAAGAAAAAGGCAAAAGGCCATTTTATAGACTAATACAACATATGGTAAATAGTAGTTATAGCAATTTAATCCAAAAACTTGATCTGTTTATCCGGAAATATTATGTAAACCAACTATTTAGAGGAAGTTTGTACTTCATCGGTTTGGTGGTCGCGTATTTTCTCGTCATCAGTGTTCTTGAAGGTAGTTTTTATTTTGACAAAAGTGTGCGAAAGGTTCTTTTCTATTCATTGTTGGGTATTGGAGGATTCGCTGCCTATACATGGATCATTCAGCCACTAGTCAAAATATTTAAACTAGGTAAGACCATTTCACATGAGCAAGCTGCACTCATCATTGGCGACCACTTTTATGACGTAAAAGATAAGTTGCTCAATATTCTACAACTCAATAAGCAATGTGAACACGGAAATGCGTCGGATTTGGTTTTGGCAAGTATTTCTCAAAAAACCGAAAGTATCAAGTTTGTGCCTTTTCAAAAAGCCATTGATCTTTCAAAAAACAGACAGTATTTAAAATATGCTTTACCACCTGTTCTATGTTTAGTTGGTTTGTTATTTATGTCTCCCTCTTTAATCACTAAAAGCTCATATCGTTTATTCAACAACAATGAGGATTTTGAAAAAGAAGCACCGTTCCGTTTTGATGTAGTCAATGAAGATCTGAAGGCAATGCAATTCCAAGATTTCACTCTGAAAGTAAAAATCGAAGGGAGTGTCCTTCCAGCAGAAGCTTTTTTAGATGTTGATGGATTCACTTATAAATTGGAAAAATTATCTTCAGATGAATATGAGTACACTTTCCGAAATGTACAGAAAAATGTAGCCTTTACGCTTACGGCAGGAGAAGTATCTTCTATTCCTTTGGAACTTGAAGTTTTACCAAAACCCAATATCACCAATTTTGAAACGCAACTCAACTATCCAGCTTATGTTGGAAGAAAAAATGAGCGTTTCACGAATACAGGAGATTTGATCATTCCAGAGGGTACAACTATTACCTGGAATTTCAACACCACAAATACTGAAAAAATATCCATGTTGGTTGGTGATGCAAAGGAACTCAAAAGCGTACAAGCTGTGGGTGAAGGAGCTTTCAGTCAAAAGTTGAGGGCAATGGATAACTTCCAATACACGGTTTATTTGGAAAACCAATTCATGAGCACACCTGATTCTTTGACCTATACAGTCAGTGTTATTAAGGATCAATACCCTTCAATTGCTGTTGAACCTATTGTAGATAGTTTAGACAATTCAACCATCCTTTTTGTGGGAGATGTTTCTGACGATTACGGTATCAATAGACTTACCTTCAACTATTCTATCACTGATGAGAAAGGTAAGATTACTGCAAATGAAATTAAAAAAGTAACAACTGCAGGCGGTAGAGCAGCTTCGTTCAGGCATTTGTTGTATATCAAGGATTTACAACTCAAGCCAGGAGATAAACTACAATATTTTTTCGAGGTATTTGACAATGATGGTGTACATGGCAGTAAGTCAAGCAAATCTGGCGTCATGACTTTCTTAAAACCAACCTTAGAGCAATTGCAAGCTCAGGAAGATGAAAATGAGGAAGCCATCAAAGATAATCTAAAGGATGCCCAGAAAAATATTGATAAAATGGCCGAGCGTTTCCAAAAAATGAAGGAAAAGCTTTTACAGAAAGAACAGTTGGATTGGCAGGATAAAAAAGAGTTGGAGAAAATTCTTGAGCAACAAAAAGAACTTCAAGAACAGCTGCAAAAAGCCAATGAAAAAATGAAAGAAAATTTGCAAAACCAAGAGGAATTGCAAAAGCCTGATGAAGAAATTCAAGAAAAACAGGAGAAACTCGAAGAGATGATGGAGGATGCCGCCAATGAGGAAAACAAAGAACTCATTGAAAAAATCCAGGAGTTGATGCAAGAGTTGGAAAAAGAGGATGCTCTCAAAATGATGGATGAATTCAAGATGCAAAATGAAAATCTTGAAAAGAAAACAGATCGTCTCTTAGAACTTTTCAAGCAACTTGAAATGGAAAAAGAAGTCAAAGAGCAAATTGAAAAACTCAATGAGCTTGGTGATAAGCAAGAAAAATTGGCTGAAGAAACAGAGAAAAAAGATGATGCTAAGTCAAAAGAAGAGTTGGCCAAAGAACAAGAAAAACTCAATAAGGAATTTGATGAAGTAAAGAAAGAGTTGGAAAAACTGGAAGAGAAAAACAAAGAGCTGTCACCTCCAAAAGATATGGGCAAGGATAATGAAGAAAAAATGGAGGACATTGACAAGGACATGGACAAAGCCAGTGATCAACTGAAAAAAGAAAATAAAGAAAGTGCCGCAAAAGCTCAAAAGTCTGCCGGAAAGAAAATGAAAGCGATGGCCGGAGAAATGGAGCAAAACATGGAAAGTGGTGATGCTGAGCAACACCAGGAAGATATTAAAACCATCAGGCAGATTCTAGAGAATTTAGTTACACTTTCTTTTGATCAAGAAGAGTTGGTTGGAAATTTCCGTGAAACACCGGTAAACACGCCAAAATTTGTTGCACTTGTAAAGGATCAATTCAAAATCAAGGACGAATTTCAAATTATTGAAGACAGTCTTACTGAATTAAGTAAAAGAGTAGAAGAAGTTTCTTCCTTTATTGGCGAAAAAGTAACGGAGGTGAAGTACAATATGAACAATAGTATAGAGCTTCTGGAAGATAGGGTTGTCAATCAAGCCCAAGAAAAACAAAGACGCACAATGACCAATTTGAACGATTTGGCATTAATGTTGTCAGAGTCTATGAAGAACATGCAACAACAGATGGCTGGCAGAATGCCTGGCAATCAAAATTGCGCTAAACCAGGAGGATCTGGAAAGTCTGGCAAAAATGCTGGAAATGTACCCATGGATAAAATATCTGAAGGTCAGCAAGGGATGGATGAGTCTCTACAAGGCATTCAGAAAAAGATGGGAAAAGAAGGTAAAGAAGGCCCAGAAGCCAAAGATTTTGCACAAGCTGCAGCTAGACAAGCTGCTTTGAGAAAAGCTTTGCAAGACCTTAAAAAAGAGAAACAAGAACAAGGCAAAGGGGCTGGAGACTTACAAGGCATCATTGATCAGATGGACAAAATCGAAACGGATCTTGTCAACAGAAGATTGAATGCCGAAACACTGAAAAGGCAAAAAGACATTGTCACCAGACTATTGGAAGCTGAGAAGGCAGAAAGACAGCGAGGTGAAGATGAAAAAAGAAAATCAGAACAAGGAGTGGATGTAAAACAAGAGCTTCCGCCCGCTATACAAGATTATCTCAAAAAAAGAGAATCAGAAGTCGAATTGTACAAAACCGTTTCACCAGCATTAAAACCATACTATAGAATGCTGGTAGACGAATACTACAAGGAGTTGAAAAGGAATTAAAGCAATAGAAAAAAGCAAGAATCGATGAGCAGTATAGAATTGAGGATTCAGACAAGACCCGAAAATATCAACCAATTGGAGAATTATGTCCAAGAAGTAGTAACTCAGGTAGGTATGGGGTCAAACAAGTTTGCTGACATCCTTATAAGCCTCACGGAGGCTGTCAATAATGCAATGATCCACGGTAACAAAAATTGTGAAGAAAAAAATGTTTTGATCAGGTGTAAGGGCCAAAAAGCCGGTATAGCTTTTCTGGTAAAGGATGAAGGCGATGGCTTCAATCCGTCCGAAGTTCCAAATCCCACAGATGAAAACCTGTTGGACTGTTGCGGAGGCAGGGGCGTTTACATCATGACTCAATTGGCCGATCGGGTGAAGTACATGGACAACGGTACTACTGTAGAAATGTATTTCAAAAAATAATACGTATGGTTGATGAAGAATTGGTAGAAGATGATCAACCTTCCTTACCAATTGAATTTATAGCGGAAGATGTTTCTTTTCCACCTTTTTTTGATGAGCAAAAATCCTTAGAGTGGTTGACGGCCATTGTCAGTCTATTTGGATCCAAAATCATTCACATCAATTATATTTTTTGCAGTGATGAATATCTGCTTGACATCAATCAAAAGTACCTAAGTCATGACTATTATACAGATATCATTACCTTCCCATTTCAGCAAGGTAAACGATTGGAAAGTGATATTTTCATCAGCCTGGAGCGGGTAGCAGAAAATGCCACTGACAATGATGTATCCTATCAAGACGAACTTCTTCGTGTTATGGCCCATGGGGTACTGCATTTACTTGGCTTGAAAGACAAAGAAGATGCTGATATTATGCGTATGCGACAAGAAGAAGACCTCGCCATTCAAGCATATTATAAACTTGTAGTGCCTTAAAACGGATAAAATATTCTGATTTTGGAAAATCTACGACTTTCTTTTGCGTTTTAGCTTGCGGAGGAGATCGATAGAAAGAAAATCACACTACAAATCAGCTCGCGAATAGTATATACCTTTCGGAAAATAGGTTGGCCAGAATTATTGTGTAGAAAATTTTATTGAGATCGAAGAGAGAGATTAAGGCCTAGCCATAGCTAAGGCGAAATTGAGCGATGAAGATATCGATCAAATTTGCAACAAGAAAATGGTCAAAGCTATTTCCGAATGGTATATTTGCGCACTTTATGGGAAACGTATTTCTTATACTACTAAGGTTTGGTTACCACATCCTGTTTTTTTTACTGGAGTTTGTGGCTATATATCTTATTGTCAACTACAATCAGTCGCAAAAAGAAATCTTCATCAATTCAACCAATATATTGGCAACTTCTGTCAATCAAAAAGTGGATGACTTGGAGCGTTTTTCCAATTTACAACAAACAAATGATCAATTAAAGTTGGAAAATGCAAGATTGGTTGAACGTTTTATACAAGAAAATGTAAACTCCACTGCACAAAACATAGATACTTTACTAAGTGATAGTTTGAAATACGAATTAATTCCAGCAACCATTTGTAACAGCACATACACATTGAGAAACAATAACCTTACTTTATGTCAAGGTAGTTCGAGTGGTATTGAAAAAGATATGGGTGTAATTTCAGACAACGGGCTTGTGGGAATTGTGAGAAATGTTTCTCCACACTATGCAAGAGTCATGAGTATTTTGCACTCGCAATCCTTGATTGACTGTGCTATAAAAAGAAACAATGCCCACGGTACGCTTATATGGAATGGACGCAACTCGAGAATCCTCAATCTCGTAGATATACCCAAACACATCAGCGTCCTGCAAGGTGATACAATCATCACAAGCGGCTATTCCACCATATTTCCAAGAGGCATTCTGGTAGGAAAAATTAAAGAAGTAACACTCGCCAATGGCAGCAACAGTTACGATATCAGTGTAGAATTATTCAATGATCCGGTGACACTCAATACCGCCTTTGTGGTGAGAAATAAACAAGCTGCAGAGCAATTGGCCATAGAATCACAAACAACACAATGAACAATACGGCCATCTACAGAAATTTAGTCAGGGCAGTTGGGTTATTGCTGCTACAGTTATTGGTACTCATAAGGGTAGACTTAGGAATTGGTTCCTTTCATTATATACATTTTCTGGTATATCCTTTCATCATACTAATGTTGCCTGTCAATACACCAAAAGCGGTGGTTCTACTAGCAAGTTTTGCCATAGGTATTACGGTAGATATGTTTTATAATAGTCCAGGGGTACATACCGCAGCACTAGTGGTCACAGGTTATTTGCGGGCACTAATTTTGAGGTTCTTAGCACCATATGAAGGTTACACCAATAAAACAAGTCCTACACTTGTACAAACTGGGTTTTCCTGGTTTATTTCTTACACCAGTGTGATGATGCTCATTCATTGCTTTGCCTATTTTTCTTTTGAAGCATTTACCTTCGTTTATTTCTTTGATATCTTTCTGAACACTATCTTTACAGTTATACCATCGCTGGTGCTGTTTATCTTGTTGCATCTGATATTTAGATCAAAATTTTAACTACGCGATTTGAAAAATCTAGAAAAACGTCAGTTTACCATAATCTATTTTTTTATTGCTGCTGCTATTGCATTGGCCTTCAAAGTTGCATC